>CAJIBW010000175.1_pt1 | contig 10635 bp, 8 predicted proteins | sample 9199441 | NCBI WGS metagenome assembly CAJIBW01 (sample SAMEA7708313, study PRJEB35096) | sediment metagenome | biome: marine neritic benthic zone biome [ENVO:01000025]; feature: sediment [ENVO:00002007]; material: shallow marine sediment [ENVO:03000034] sea grass bed [ENVO_01000059] ... | reverse complement strand
GGCGCTCGACGGGGCGCTCGACATTCAGCTGACGCCCGACGGTGCGGAGTCGAATTACCAGACGTTTGGGGTCATCCTTCCGCAAGGTTTCGACCGCAAGTCGGTTTGCGAAAAGCTTCACGATCGGGGCATCGAAGCCGGGGTTCTCTCTTTCGCAATTCACAAGCTCGGAAGCTTTGCGGGGAGCGATATATCCCTCCCGATCGCCGAGCACATCGCCACCCGCGGCCTCGCACTTCCTCTTTTCCCCCAGATGCGAAACGCAGACGTCGAGGAAGTCGTTCGTGCCCTTTTGGGAGTGCTCGATGAGTGACGACTTGGTGCTCGAGGTGATCGGCCTCTACAAGACCTTCCACATCGGCTTTTTTCGCAAGCGGGTGGAGGCGGTGCGCGGGACGAGCTTCTCGGTGAAGCGCGGCGAAATCTTCGGGCTGCTCGGGCCCAATGGCGCAGGCAAGACCACGACCATCAAATCGATCCTTCGCCTCATTTTTCCCAGCAAAGGGGAGATCCGAATTTTCGGTCGTCCGTCCGGCGACCGGGAGGCGGCGATGCGCGTGGGATACATGCCGGAGAACCCTTACGTTTATCAGTATCTGAAACCAATCGAATTTCTGGACCTCTGCGGTCGGCTGGTCGGCCTCGACAAGCGCACGCGCCGCACGCGGTCGGAGGAGATGATCGACAAGGTCGGGTTGCGGCATGCCGCCGATCGACCGATCGGGAAGTTCTCGAAGGGCATGATGCAGCGGATTGGACTCGCGCAGGCGCTCCTGCACGACCCGGAGCTCTTGGTGCTCGACGAACCGATGAGCGGTCTCGACCCGATCGGCCGCAAAGAGGTGCGCGACCTCCTCGTCGAACAGCGTGAGCGGGGAAAGACTCTCCTGTTCACGAGCCACATTCTGAGTGACGTGGAGCTTCTCTGCGACCGCGTGGTGATCATGAACCGGGGCGAAATCACCTCGGAGGGCCAAGTGCACGACCTGCTCGAGTCCGCCGGTCGCCGCGTCGAGATCCGACTGAGCAGCGCTTCCCAAAAGCTCAGGGAATCGCTCGCGTCGCGGGGGACCATCGTCGAAAGCGGGGCGAGCCATCTCACGCTGCAGGTCGACGGTCAGCAGGCCGTCGACGAGGTCCTCCGGATCTCGAGCGCAGCGGGCGCGAGGCTCGACGCGATGGTCCCGGAGCGGGAGTCGCTCGAAAATTTGTTCGTGAGAGGGGCGCGCAGCTGAACGGCCCACTTGCTCGGCGGCCGAAGTTTCCTAGAGCCAGAGCATGAACGTCAAAAGGGTTTCACCGCTGGAGGCCGCCGCGCTCCTCGAAGACGAGGGGTATGTTTACCTGGACGTTCGGTCGATCCCCGAGTTCGACGAAGGGCATACGGCCGGCGCGTACAATATCCCTCTGCTGCACGCGACGCCCGCGGGCATGCGCCCCAACGGAGATTTCATGTCGGTGGTCGCCGCGGCATTCCCGAAAGACAGCAAGCTGGTGGTCGGTTGTCGGTCGGGCAATCGCTCGCTCCGGGCGGCCCAAGCCCTGCTAGCCGAGGGCTTCGAGCATGTCGTCGACCAGCGGGCCGGGCACGAAGGAGCGAGGGACGCGTTCGGCCAGCTCGCGGAGCCGGGTTGGCATGCCGTCGGCCTCGAGGTGGCACGGGAGGCTGAGCCCGAACGGACGTACGAGGCGCTTCTCGCGCGTCGCGACGGCTAGCCGAACGCGCTGGACCAGATCAGGCCCGGCAGCCTCGCCAAAGACGGGTCGGCGTTGAAGTACGTGAGCTTCGGGCCGACGGCGAGCGCTCTGTCGTTGTCGACGAACCAGGCGGGCCTCGGGAACACGCGGAAGGGGCCTCGGACCACCGACTTCTGCGGCCGGTCGAACATGAAGGTGTTGTGGACGACGCCTCGACCCGAACGAATGTCGCTGCGTTCATGCCCGGGGAACGCGCCCCAGGTGTGCGTCGGTAAGCCGAAGACGAGGCCCGCCCAATGGTTGATCGCAATCGCTCCGTACCGAAGGTGGGCAATCGCACGCTCGACCGCTTCGGCAACCGCCGAGTCCTTGAGCGTCTTTGGATGCACCAGAATGCTGCAGGCAAGGGTGCCCCAAATGCGCTCGTTGCAGAAGTCCACCGCCTGGTCGATGTACTGGGCAATGGACGAAGCCGAGAGCGCGACTTCGCTGGTCTGCCCGCACCAGGACTCGGTGTTGAAGCAGATGTCCCCGCTGGCGCTGGGGTCGAGGTGGTCGATCAGCGTCCAGGGAACCTGGCCTTCGCCCTTTGCGCCAAATTCCTGGGCATCGGGGTGATGCGCTAGGAACATCTCTTGGCGCTCTTCCGCGCCCGGGTAGTACGGCTTCCTGCTGGACGCGTTTCGGAACGCGTTGCGAATCGAGTCGAGCAGGGCCTCGCGTTTGTCCCATTGCTGGTGCTGCACGATGACGCGAGTCGCAGAGCAGTTGAAGCCTGCGTTGTTGACGACGGTCGATGCGATGTTCACGCCGTGGAAGTCCAGGTCGCTTTTGGACCAGGGGCCGGGAACGACGATGACCGGGCTCACATTGCCGAGCTCACAGGTGAGCCGCTTTGGGTTACGGGCTTCGTCGGCAGCTTTTCTTCGTGCCCCTTCTTCGCCGACCCCAAAGACGATCGCGTCGTGGGTCTTGTCCGAACCCGTGACGTGGATATCCTCGACCCGAGCATGCGTGCAGAGGTAGTCCCCCTCGGCGGCCCCTCCGTAGACGATCCGAAAAAAGCCCCGTTCACGCAGTGGCTCGAACATCTCGTCAAAGAGCGGCCCGAGGTACTCGTTCACCGGATTCATCTTCAAGACGACGACCTGCCCCTCGACGAAGAGCTTGTGAAGCGCGTCCATCGGCGCAATCGACGAGACGTTGCCTGCGCCCAGCACGAGGGCGAGCTGCCCTTTCGGCGTCTTCTGCCGATAAAACGAGGCTTGGTTTGCGCTCAGCTCTTCGAGACGGACTCCGGGGTCCATCCAGACTTCACCGGTGAAGCCTTGAAAGAGCAACCCATCGAAGCCATCGGCGGGGAATACGGGAGCGACGACTTGACCGTCAGGCCGCGCGAACGCCGGCCTTGGAAGCTGCGGCACACCGTGGTCTTGAATGTCGCGGAGCGATGTAATCAGAAGGGTGATGTTCTTGACGACGGCGGCTGGACCAACCAGCCACTCCTCGCCCTCTTCGGCACCACCGAAGGTCATGCTTTTGGCTTCCACCGATGCGGCGACCCAGCGCTCCGCAACTTCGACCGCCCGTTCACGCACGTGCTCGAGCAGCTCGATGCGTTCCTCGATGTCGAGCGCTACCCATTCGTTTTTGTGATCCTCGAGAATCGCAAGCGCCTCGTCGAGCTTGGACTGCGACGTGGGTTCGATGCGATGCTTCGCTTCCGGGATGGCGGCGGAGCCTTGAACCTGTGCGACGGCCTGAGTCAAGGGATCTCCTTCAAGACGCGGATACCGACTGCATGTTGGAGGGTTGGCTCGCGGAGATCAAGAGCTCCCGGACCTGCTCGATCTCGTCACAGACACGCGCGGGCGGAAGGCTTCGAAGAAAGACTTTTCCATAACCTTTCCGGCGGATTCTCGAATCGAGAATCGCGACCACGCCACGATCTTGCCGAGTGCGGATCAGGCGTCCGAAGCCCTGTTTCAGCGAAAGCGCGGCCGCCGGCACGAGGTAGCGCATGAACGATGATTCGCCTGCCTCGTCGAGCCTGGCGCAGCGCGCCGCAATGACCGGATCGCTTGGAACGTCGAAGGGGAGCTTGTCGATGATGACCAGCCGCAGAGCTGAGCCGGGGACGTCCACGCCTTCCCAAAAGCTCGCAGTTGCAAACAAGACCGCGTTTCCCTGATCGCGAAATCGATCGAGCAGGGTCTGCTTCGGGGCGTCACCTTGGACGAACCATTCGCAGTCGAGCTGCTCTCCGACCCGCCTGGCGAGAATCCGCATCATGCGCAGTGACGTCGAAAGAACGAACGCTCCCCCTTCGGACATGCGGATGAGAGCGAGGATTTCCCCGACCGCCGCGTCCGGGAAGTCGGACGTGCGCGGGTCGGGAAGGTGACCAGGCGCATAGAGCGCGGCCTGCTCTTCGTATCGGAAAGGCGACTCGACGAGCTCTTCGCTGACTTCGCGATCGATGCCGAGCCGGCGCTTGACGAACGCAAAGTCTCCACCGGTCGTCAGCGTTGCGCTGGTGAACACCACGCAGGGCACCCGTTCGTGCAGTCTCTCCCTCAAGAGCGGGCCGACGTCGATCGGGCTCGAGCCGACGGCCGGGCTGCGTCCGCTCGGCTGCGCCCAGCTCACCTGGCCCGGAGCTTCGAGAGAACCGAGAGCATTGCGAAGCTGGTCCGCACGCCGAGCGATTTGCAGAGCGTTCTCGCGCGCTGGCCTGAGATTTCGGCAGGAGGCCGCGAGCTCGGCGAGCGCGTTGTCCAAGGCGAAAAGGTCGCCCTCAGGAATTGCGCCCGGTGGCAGCGGCGCCCGGCCGCCGTTGGCGCCGCCGGGGAGGGCACTGAAGAAATTGGAGGACTGCTGAAGAACCGCGTCGAGCAGCCGGGTCACCTGCTTTTTCGAGCCTCCGTCGATGTTCAAGGCCGCTCGGGCGTCTCGAACCAACTTGTCGAGCATGGCCGTCGATAGCCGCGAACCAAAAAAGAGCGTCGCGGTGTCCTCGATCTGATGTGCCTCGTCGAAGATGACGGCGTCGTAGTCCGGCAAGACCGACGCAAATCCGGTGTCGCGAAGCGCCAGGTCGGCAAAGAAAAGATGATGGTTGACGATCACGAGCTGCGCTTCGTCTGCGCGCCGCCGGACTCCGGTCACGAAGCAATCTTCGTAGTGCTCACAGCGAGATCCGATGCGCGTGTCGGACCCGCTCACCACGCGCGACCAGATGGGATCTTCTTCTGCAATCGATGCCAGGTCGGCGCGATCTCCGGACTTGGTGCTCTCGATCCATTGGCGAAGCGCGGGCAGAGAGCGAGCGTAGCGGCCCTCAGCCGCGTCGGCGCTGCGCGAAAGCTCCTGAAAACGACGGCGGCAGAGATAATTGCTCAGGCCCTTCACACAGGCTGCGTCGATGTCGATGCCGAGGTGGCTTCTCAGGGCCGGCAGGTCCTTTTCCATGATCTGATCTTGCAGGGCACGGGTTCCCGTCGACACCAGCACACGACGTCCGCTGAGCGCCGCCGGTACCAAATAGGCCCAGGTCTTCCCCGTGCCGGTTCCTGCCTCGATCAGCAGCACCCCGTCGTGGTGCAGCGCTTCCTGCACGGCGCGCGCCATGCGGATCTGCCCGGGGCGGTGCTCGTAGCTCGGAATGCCGCGCGCCAGCGGCCCGTTCGGTCCAAGCAGATGGCCCGCATCCATCTGCGTGCTCTAGCACGGCACACTGCCTCTGCCTCGCGGACGCGCTATAGGTGCGCCGATGGTCATCCCCATCCGCGACATCAACCAGACGCGCCGCACCCCGATCGTCACCTGGGCCATCATCGGCGTGAACATGCTGATCTTCATGGGGAGCTTGAGCCTAGACAAGGGGGCAGCGGAAGCGATCGTGATGCGCTTTGGCGTCATCCCTGACGTCATCGTGCACGGCAACTGGGCCGCCCCGCGCGTCGACGGCGGCGCGCTCGGAAGCTGGGTAACACCGTACACGAGCATGTTCCTGCACGGCGGGCTCCTGCATCTCGCGAGCAACATGCTTTTTCTGCACGTCTTTGGCGACAACGTGGAAGACGTGCTCGGGCGCGCTCGCTATGTCGTATTCTACGTTCTGTGCGGGCTCGGCGCCGCGCTGGGGCACGTGCTCGTGGACCCGAACAGCATGGTGCCCATGATCGGTGCCTCGGGGGCCATTTCGGGTGTGCTGGCGGGCTACCTGACGCTTTTTCCACATGCCCGCGTCGTCACGCTCATCCCGATCTTCATCTTCGTTCACTTCATGGAAGTGCCTGCTGCGATTTTCATCGTGCTCTGGTTCGTGCTGCAGCTCGTGCTGGGCTACATGTCCCTGGACATGATTTCCGAAGGCGGCGTCGCGTGGTTTGCGCACATCGGCGGCTTTCTCGCGGGTCTGCTCTGCATTCGCTTGCTCTACCGAAGGCCTAAGGGGCGTCGACGGGCGCTGTTTCGCTAGGCGCGGCCTCTTCCACGGGCTCGGGCTGAGCGGACGGTTCCGCCTCGGCTTTCACCTCGCTCGGGGCAGGCGCAGCGGCCGGTTCGGCGGTCTCTTCGCTAGGCGCCGGCTCCGGGCTCGCTTCACTCGGTGGAGCTGCGGCTTCCTCGGTGCTCGAGGCCGCTCCTTCTTTTTGGAGCGTCACGTTGACGGTCGTGAACATGCGGCGCGTCTCTTCGGTGAACGAAGCGCGCTTCACGAACTTGGTGCCGGTCTCGTAGCCGTTCATGGAGAACACGATCCTCCGAGACCTCGGCATCGATTTGAACTTCATCTCGCCGGGCGTGACGACCACCCCGCCACCGACCGCGCTCGCCATTGCGCCTGGCGGATCGCTCTCGAGCTGAACCACGTAAGGCAGCGGCACGAGCTGCAGAGTCAGCGGCTCTTGCGCCGCCGCAACTTGGAATTGCCGCCGCTGACCCAGGTAGCCGCGGAGCTTGGAGTAGACCGTAAGCTTGGTCCCTACCTCCTGCTCGACCACGATCGGCGTCCGTCCCTTGCGTTTGCCGTTGACGGTGACGAAGGCGCCCGCGGGTCGCGTGGTGATCTCGAACTCGACGACACCCGAAGCGACGTCCTCGGCTGGCGCCGCAGCGGCAGCCTCTGGTTCAGCCGCAGCGTCATCTTTAGCTTGGCCTTGCCCTTGGGACGCAGAGGCTTGGTTTTCAGAGCCTTCCTCGACAGGCATCACGTCGGAGCCGGCCTCGTCGGGCTGGTTCGCTTTGGGAGCGGCAGGCGGCACGACGGCGCTACTGGGCTCGGTGATTTCGCTGCTGCCGAGCGCGAGCGAATCGACGAAACCCTCGAGCAGGCCGAACTGCCATGCCGCGACCCCAGCACCGGCAAGGACGAGCACAGCGATGAGCAGGTAGATGAAGCTGGGTCGAGCGGGCTGCTCAGGCGTTGGTCTCGTCGTCCAAACGGGCTCGGCCGCCTGGGAAACCCTGTAGGCCTCGGATGGAATCCCTGGCGTATCGGGAACAGGCCGGCCCATTTGCCGATGCTCGGAATCGAAGAAATCGGCGTCGATGACTTCACCGGGTGCGGGGCCGAACGAGTCGACGTCCGCGGTGCCGAATAGATCTGGAACTCCGCCCTTGAGCGATTCGTCGGTCGGCTCATCCGCACGCACCACCGGCGTGGGTTTCTTTTCGGCGTCGAGCAGCGCGGAGGCGTCCTTTGCGATCACCGTGGCAGCCGCTTCAGGTCGATAGCTCTCGGACGGGTACTCGTGGACCTTCGTCGCCTCGTCTTCGAGGAAGTCGTCTTCGGGGTCGATTTCGTCGAACGCCGGCGCGGCCGCGCTGCTGATGCGCGCCGCCGAGCTGCCGCTCGGACCGCCGAAGGCCGACATCGCCCCGCGAGCCTGGGCCTCAGACGCTGATTTCCCATGGTCCGAGCTGGAGCCATCCTGCGCCGCGAACGCACCATAGGCCGACGCGTTGCTTCTACTGTCGTGCTGATGGCGCGCGCGCGCCACTCCGGCCTGCGCTTCGCGTCGCGCAGGTTCGCCTGCGCCACCCTCTTCGAGCGCGGAGGCGAGAAATTCGCTGACGTGCCGAACCTTGGTTTGATCCTCGCCCATCAGCTCTTCGGAGTCCGAAGCCTGTAGCGGGTCGCCGCCTTCCTTGCCCTGATCGAAGACCCCAGGGCGTGCCCGTTCGTCCGCGATCTTCTCTACGATCGCGCGGGAACCTGCGTCCATCTTGATGAACTTGATGCCCATGCCCGCAGGGTTCTGATGGCTCGCATCGGCTTGTTCGCGCCTCCACACGACGCGACCCACCCCATGAAGGAGGGTCGATTCGTCTTGGAGCATGAACTCGAACTTCAGAAGCGTACCCACGGCCAAGGGCTTCTTGGCCTTGATGAATACGCCCCCTCGCGAAATGTCGCTGCTGTAGCGTTCGATGAAGTCCTCGAGCGTGGCGCTCTTGTAGCGGATCTTCAGCGAAAGCAGCGTGCGCTTGTCCTTGCGTGCGTCTGCCATGTTCCTTGGTCTCAAACCCCCGATTAAGAGTAGCTAGCGATTCGTGAACCAACAAACGATTCGCCAAGAAAACGACGCCAGGCTGAGGTCAGTAGCGCACGGCCAGTCGGAGTCGAATCTGGCGATGGCTCGCGGGGGTAGTCCAAAGGCGCACATCGGTCGGTCGAGCGTTTCCTCTGCAACCACCGTGAAATTCGACGGCCCACTGTGATTTCGCGCAGTGGCTGACGGTCATGCGGTGAATCGAAAAGCCTCTCTGCAAGACATCGCGCACTGCGCTCGCGAGGGCTTCCACGTCCGGTTCGACGCTCATGTGGAGGCTGGACCAGGGGCGCCCGACACAGGCCCCGTGCGCGAGGCTCAGGGCGCAGGCATCGGCGAGGGAGTCGGCCTCGACATCGACGTCGAAGCCTCGCCGCGAGGTTTCCACGACCACGCGCGCATCGCGGGTCCATCGACTGGGTGCGCCTCCAAGTCGCTCCAACGATCGGCCGAATGCCGCGACGAGCTCCGGAGCGACATCGAGCAGCGGCGCCAACGCGAAGTCGCGGTTTTGGAGCTCGCGATGCGGGACGCGAAGGCTCGGCGACTCGTGCGGGCCGCGCTCGTCCCAGAGCAAGTCCAGATCGATGCTACGCGGACCCCAGCGCTGGTCCGCATGCCGGCGGCGGCCGAGACGACGTTCGGTCCGCAGCAGCAGCGAGAGAAGCTCGGTCGGTGAACGCTCCGTTTGGAGACGGAACGCTGCATTTAGGTAGGGCGGCTGAGGAGGTCCCAGCGGTTCGGTTTCGTAGATCGGCGAGACGGCGCTCACCTCGATCCCCTCGCGCGCATGAAGCAAGTATCGCGCGGCGTGTATCGCGGCCTCCCGCGCACCGAGATTCGACCCGACCCCAACCACAACCGCACGCATCGCCATCACTTCGACAAAAAGGGGACTGTCCCCTTTTTCGGAGGATGGATTGCGGCTAGGTTCAGCGCATGTCGGAGATGCCGCTTTTCGAGCGTCTTCAGAGCCAGGGCCATGATGGCGATGAACGTGTCTTCCGCGTCAGCGAAGTCAACCGAGCGGTTCGCCTGACGCTCGAAGACAGCTGGGGCCGGGTGCTCATCGAGGGGGAGCTTTCCGACGTGCGGCGCGCGAAGGGCCATGTCTATTTCACGCTCAACGACGAGGAAGACCCCGCTCAGCTGCGGGGGGTGATGTTCCAATCCGACGTCCGCCGTACCAACGCTCCCCTCGAAGACGGGGCCCGCGTTCGGTTTCGCGGGACACTTTCGCTCTACACGGCGCGCGGCCAGTTTCAGCTCATCGCGCGCTCAGCGCAGCTCGCGGGCGAAGGCGACCTCGCAGCCCAGTTCCGTAGGCTCCACGCGAAGCTCGAAGCCGAGGGCCTGCTCGACCCAGCTCGAAAGCGCCCGCTGCCAGCGTTGCCGCGGCGAGTTGGGGTGGTGACGAGCCGAACGGGCGCGGCCTTGCGAGACATCATTCGCGTCGCCTCCGAGCGTTGCCCCGTGCAGATCCTCGTCGCCGACTGCCGCGTGCAGGGCGAGGACGCGCCGGCCAGCATCGTATCTGCGCTCGAGCTAATTCAGCGGGCCCGCGACTTGGATGTGGTGATCGTCTCGCGCGGAGGCGGTTCGGCCGAAGACCTCTGGGCCTTCAACGACGAAGCGGTAGCCCGCACCATCGCAGCGTGCCGCGTTCCCGTGGTGAGCGGCGTCGGTCACGAGGTCGACACGACGATTGCCGACCTGGTTGCCGACGTGCGAGCGGCCACGCCCTCCAACGCGGCCGAGGTCGTCGTGCCCGAGCGCGAAGCCCTGCTCCGTGAGCTTCGAGCGTGGGAACGGCGATTGACCCAGGCTTTGGACAATCGAATGAGCGCCCTTCGCCTTCGACTCGAACGGCAGCTGCGCCCCCTCTACGGCGCCCGTAGCGTCGTCAGTCCGATTCGCCGAGAGCTCCGCGACCTAGAGGAGCAGCTGCAGCAGATGCAGCGCTCCGAGCTCCGTGAGAGGCGGGAGCAGCTCGGCGCGCTCCAACGTCGGCTGATGCGCCTCGATCCACGCTCGGTGCTCCGGAGCGATCGGCGCGAGCTCGCCGTGGTGACCGCTAGGCTCCGGGATGCGGGGCGCCTGCCCGTACGGCAACGCCACGACCGTCTGAAGTCTCTCGAGTTTCGATTGAAGGGTCGTGGGCGGCCGATGGTGCGGGAGGCGCGCGCGACCCACGCGGAGCTTTGCGCGCAGTTGGACGCGCTTTCGCCGCTGCGCGTGCTCGAGCGGGGGTACGCGATTGCGCTCCACGAGTCGACGGGTCGCGCGGTTCGAAGCAAGTCCGAGGTGAAGCAAGGCGAGCGGCTGCGCGTCCGAGTGTCCGATGGAGAGTTTGGCGCAAAGGTCGAAGGCCATGACTAAT
>CAJIBW010000446.1_pt1 | contig 10642 bp, 7 predicted proteins | sample 9199441 | NCBI WGS metagenome assembly CAJIBW01 (sample SAMEA7708313, study PRJEB35096) | sediment metagenome | biome: marine neritic benthic zone biome [ENVO:01000025]; feature: sediment [ENVO:00002007]; material: shallow marine sediment [ENVO:03000034] sea grass bed [ENVO_01000059] ... | reverse complement strand
GCCGGGCTCGACCCCGTCGGAACCGACCGTGCAAACCTCGAAGGAGTCGAGCTTACCCCCTGGGAGACGCCCGCGGCAGCCGACCCTGCTCGGCGTGATGCCCGCTGAGCAAGCTCCCGCGGGACTGGGCTCCTCGCCCCGCATCGAAGCCCCCGCCCAGGCCTCCCACGCCACACCCGATAGCCGTACGGAAAACCCGATCGAGCACGATGCCCCGCCTGCGCCGGACCCGGGCTACGGGGCGATGCGCTCCGATTCGTCCGATTCGGTCGGCTCTTGGGCCGACCCGTCCATCGCCGCGGCCGCGGACACCGCACAGGCCGCCGTGATCGATCGCGCATCTGTGTCTGGTCCCGACATTCAAGAGGCCGAGTTCGAGGAGAAGCCGGTTTCTATTGGGCGCCCGAGCACGCCGCCGCCCGCCTATTATGACGAGGATGACGACATTCCGAGCCTGCCTGGACGAGGGGGCTCGCCGCTGCGCTGGCTCATGCTCATCGTCCTCGTCGGTGGCCTAGCTCTGATGCTCGCGCAGTGGCCTCGTGTGGCCCAGCTGCTCGGAATTGGGGGTGACCCCAGCCTCGTTGCTGCGAACGTCGCAGACGGCGACGCCAGCATCTTTGAAGGTCATCCCGAAGCGTATGCAAGCGCGATTGAGGCCTACGGCCGCGCGATCGAATCGGGCGGGGATCGCGACGCGGAAATCCTCTCCAAGCTGTCCCACGCCTACGCGCTTGCGGCGCAGGCCCAGCTCGACGACAGCGCTACGCCGGACAGCGTTGCTTCACTCACCGCGGCCGCACGGGCGACCGCGCAGAGCGCGTCGGAGCTGGAACCGCGCGACCTGGGCGCGCGACTCGCTGAGGCGGACGCGTTCCGTCTCGCCGGGGACCTCCCCCAAGCGCGGCGCGCGCTGGAAGAGGTCCGATCGATGTCGTTTAGCCGAACTCCGGAGTTCTTCCGGGTCGATGCGCGTCTGAGCGCCGACGAGGCCGGTGGTGACATGCAGGCTGCCCTCCGAAGCGCGAAGCAAGCCGCCGAGCTCGCCCCCGAGGGGATCGCCTACCTCCTGCTGCTAGCGCGTGCGCAGCGCGCCGCGGGCGAGGACGCGGCAGCGAGGGGGGCCTTGGAAACGATTCTCGCGGAGTACCCAGCGCACCCGACCGCAACCAAGCTGCTCGCCGGGCTTGACGCAGCCCAGGCCGCCGCAGCGGCGGACGCCGGCGTCGACGCAGGCCCACACCCTGACGCCGAAGCGGCGCCCGAGCCCGCTACAGAGCCCGCCACCGAACCTGCGATCGGGATCCCGAGCGAAACGGCGACGGGAACGGCGACCGAAACGGCAACTCAAACGGTAAATGAGACAGCCACCGAAACCGCCGAGGCGCCCAGGACCGCGACCAAGGTCCGGAAACCCACCCCCGCCTTGGACGAATACGACCGACTGGCCGAGGCCGCGGGAAGCGACGCTTTCGTCGACGGCCGGCCCCCGGTGCGGGGCTACGACTGGTACATGCAGCAAGGACGCGCTGAGCTTGCCGCCGACAACTACGCCCGCGCGCGCGCCTACTTCGACAGCGCCCTGGAGGCTCGGCCAGGCTCTGCCGATGCGATGGACGGACTCGGCGACGTGATGACCGCGCTCGAGGACGACATCGCGGCGGCCCGCTACTTTCGAGTCGCGGCGCAGCGAGGCCATGCGGACGGCTACTTCAATCTAGGCCGGACCTACGAGCGTCTCGGACGAAACGAAGAGGCCGTGTCGGCGTACTACACCTACGCCAAGCGGCGCCCATCGGGCACTCATGTCGGAGCTGCCGTGGCAGCGATCAAACGACTCGAACCCCGCGCAAAGCTTCCTCCTGAGCTCGAGCCAGGCCCGGAGGCGGAGCCTCGAGCCCAGCCCGCCCCGCCCTCGGAGGAAAAGCCTGCGCAGGACTCGGCAATGAGGACACCATGAAATACCGCGCGCGCCGGACGGCGCTCATCCTCCTCCCCGTTCTTGCCTCCCTCGTTGCGGCCTCATGCAGCCAAAATGAAGAGGAGTCCGACGTCCCGGTGGTTCGCGAGCTCCGGTTCTTGCAAGCCTTTCCGGACGGCGCCGAGCACGACCCCTTCGTCCCACCCAAGCCCACGTTACACGACGTCCTCGAGCGGATCTGGGAAGCAACCGAGGACGAGAGGGTCAAAGGTCTCTTGGTTTGCGTGGGACCCTTGCAGGGCACATGGGGAAGTGTCGGCGACCTCATTGAGGCGCTCGGGGACTTCCGAGCCGAGAGTCGGCCCGTCCACTGTCACTTCGAGACCGCGGACAACGTGGGCTTCATCTTGCTGGCTTCCAGCTGCGATCGAATAACGATGTCGCCTGCGGGCACGCTCGACCTGATCGGCCCGGCGGCCGTCATGATTTACGCACGTGCGCTGCTCGAAAAGCTCGGGGTCGAAGCGGAAATCATCCACATGGGCCGCTACAAGGGCGCCGGAGACATGTTCATTCGAAACGACATGCCGCCCGAGGCCAAGCAGTCGATGGATGCCATTCTCGACGACCTGCAGAGCGCCTTGCTCGCGGCGACGCAGTCGCGGACGGACGGCGACCTGAAACGAGCGGAGGCTTTGGTCGACCAAGGCCCGTTCGGCTCGGACGCCGCCATGAAAGCGGGTCTGGTCGACGCGGTCGGCTTTCTTCGCGAGTCACGCGAGGAGGTCAAAAAGGCGGCCGGTGTAGAGACCATCCGCCGCACCCGAATGCTCCCAAAGCAAGAGCAGCTCACACTGGGCCAGTTCTTGGGGCTGCTAGGCGGCGACAGCGAGAAACCGAAACGCAGCGGCGAGCGGGTCGCCCTGGTCTTCGTGAACGGCAACATCACCGACGGGGAATCCGATGCGAGAGGGAACGCGGTCGCGGGCCCGTTCGTACGTGCGATGGAGCGCCTCGAACATGACGAGAACGTCAAAGCGGTCGTCATGCGCATCAACTCGCCCGGCGGTTCCGCTCTTGCCAGCGATCGAATGTGGGAAGCGGCGCGCAACCTGGCGGAAAGAAAGCCGCTCATCGCGAGCGTCGGAGACATGGCGGCGAGCGGCGGCTACTACATCGCATCGGCCGCCGAGGAAATCCTGGCGCACCCGAACAGCCTGGTCGGCTCGATCGGCGTCGTCGGTGGCAAGTTCAATTTCGCCGGACTGGCCGAAGACATCGGCGTCAGCACGTTCATCTTGCAGAGGGGAAAGCGAGCCGCCTGGTCGACGCCGGTTCGCGGTTTGAATCCCAGTGAGCGCAAGGCATTCGAGACCTTGCTTCGCGATACCTACGAGCGTTTCATTCGTCGCGTGGCTGCAGGTCGTGAGATGGAGAGGGACGCCGTTCTGGCCGCCGCCGAGGGCCGGGTCATGACGGGCCAAGACGGCAGGGAGCTCGGCCTCATCGACGGCATGGCCGGCCTGAGCGAAGCGCTCGAGAAAGCGCGTGCCGCCGCCGGGCTCGGACCTGAAGCGCCTGTCGAGATCTGGCCCGCCCCCAAGGGGATGCTCGATGCGATCAACGAGCTGCTCAGCGGGAATGGAGAGGACGACGCGCGCACGCTGGAGCGCATCTGGATGCGCCGGCACCCGCTTTCGGGGAGCCTACCGACCGAGCGCTGGACCGAAGCGCTGCGCCTTCTTGCCGAAGAGCAGGTCGCGCTGATCCCGCCGTACCTATTTGCGCTGCGTTAGGGCAGCAGGCAGTACGCCCAAACGTCTTGGCCTGGGAGGCAGAAGTTGACGTCTTCGGCGGCGCAGTTGTTCAAGCAACCCTGGCAGAGCGTGACCGGCCAGAGAAACGCTGCGGATCGTTGACTGAAGCCGCCGCGGGTGGTTCCCCCGGCCCGAATGCTGAGCAAGATCTCGCTCACGCCAAGCGCCACCAAGGCATCTTGGTAGTCTGCCGGGATGCCGGTCGCTGCGCCGACGGCCGGAACCGGGTCACCGCCGGGTTCCTCGGCGGGTGGAATGACGGCGCTCGTCCTGACGCGATACGGATTGGTCAAGCCACCGAGGTCGGGCGTGCTTCCGTCCGGCAGCAGAATCGTGATGTCGTAGTTGTCGACCTGAATGTTCGCCTGTTCTCCCTGAAACTCCAGCGCATTGCTCACCAGGTAGCTCTGCAGCTGCAGTGCGATGGTGTAGCCCACCGCGCTGCCGTCGCCCGGGTTACGAAAGCTGGTGTCCCAGAGGCCGCCGAGCAGTCGCTCTTCTTGAGCTGGGTCCACGAAGCAGGAATCGTCCGGGAGCAAATTCGCGCTGATTTGAAGTCCGTTGTCGGGAAATCGGTTGCAGCCAGCAACCGTCACCGCGAGCACCATGGCCATGAGGATGATTCGACGCATAAGTCCCCTCCAAAGGGTGTTCCCATGGTATCGAGGCCTGCTGCGTGCCGCCAAATTTCCGCGGCCTAGGAATGCCCGAGCGCATCCCGCAGCTCATCGAGACCCAGGATCGCGATTTCCGTCTGACCGGGAAACCTCGGAATTACGAAGTGAATCCTGTCACCTCGGCGCTTCTTGTCCGACCCGATGAACTCCAGCGCACGGCTGTTCAGTCTTTGGTCGAGATCCGTCGGAAGCCCCAGTCTCCCGAGAAGTCGCGTGAGGCGCTCGGTTTCTTCGGGGCGCCCTCGTCCGAGCGCCGCGGCAACCCGCATCGAGGCGATCATGCCGAGCGCTACGCCCTCCCCATGTCGAATGCCGCGGTACCCGCTCGAGGCCTCGAGCCCATGGCCAACCGTATGACCGAGGTTGAGGAGCATTCGGCGGCCGGACTCCTGCTCGTCTTCATGAACGATGCGCGACTTGAGCGAGACCGACATGCGCACGGCTCGAATCGTTGCATCGGCGTCGCCCTCGAGGAGCCCCGCAGCGTCGCGTTCGAGCATGGCGACCGACTCCTCCGAGTCCAGCCACGCGCTCTTGACCGCCTCGGCCAGGCCGGCGATCCGCTCTTCGTTCGGCAAGGTCGACAGCGTCTCCACGTCGCAGAGAACGAACTTCGGCTGGTAGAAGGTTCCGACGAGGTTCTTGCCACGGGGTCGATTAAACCCGGTTTTGCCTCCAACGGAGCTGTCGACCATGGCGAGCAACGTGGTGGGGACCTGTCCGAGGGCCACGCCGCGCAGCAAGGTCGACGCCGCGAACCCGCTCAAGTCGCCGATCACCCCGCCGCCGAGGCCGATGACGATCGCTCGTCGGTCGACTTCGGCGTCGAGGGCGCTGTCCCAAATCCGCTCCACGCTGGCGACGTTCTTGTGGGCTTCGTCTCCCGGAAGTTTGACCTCGATGGGCGGCTTCGCAGCCCGCGTGAGGTCCCGCACGGCCTCTTGCGGCCAGGGACGGTCATCGTCTCCATCAAAGACCAAAATGGCATCGCCCGCTGCGTGCTGCTTTGCGCGGATGCCAAGCCGATGGCGAGCGCCGCGGCCGACTTCGACGCGGTAGGTCCGCAAACCTAGCGGCACGACGATGGGAGACAGGTTCCGGGCGGCCACCACTTCGGCGGCGATCTCTTCGGGTTCGAGGGCGCTGGTATCGATGACAGCATGGGCTTCCGCGTAGGCGGCCGCTCGGCCCTCGATGATGCGCTCCAGGTCCCGTTGAGGATGTTCCCCGAGCAGAGGGCGCCCCCGACCCGCACCCACCCGAGCCGCGAGCACCTCGGGCGCAGCGGTCAAGGTGACGAGGATTCCAGCGCGCAGGAGCATCTGGCGCGTCTCGTCGTCGACCACCGTGCCGCCGCCCAGCGCAACGACGCCGACGTCTGCAGGAAGGGCGTGGAGCGCTTCTTTCTCCAGCGCCCGAAACGCAGCTTCTCCACGCTCCGAAAAAATCTCCGGAATCGAACGCCCCGCCAGCTCTGCGACGCGTGCATCCAAGTCGAGCGCACGAGTGCCAAGCTGCCCGGCCACCAGCCCGGCGACGGTCGACTTTCCAGCCCCCATGGGCCCTGACAGGTAAACGCGCACCACGGCAAGCATACGGCCCTCCCCGTCCGCAGTCACGAACCCTGGGCGAAACGCCGCAGACGACGCCCGTCGGCGTCTGTGTCGGGTGGCCTTATTCCGGCAGCGCGAGTGCCCGGTTCACGATCCTCGGCGTGAGGAAGATCAGGAGCTCGTTTCGGTCTTCACGGAAGCGTCGGCGCTTGAAGAAGACCCCGAGCACCGGGATGTCGCCGAAGAACGGGACTTGGTCGACGTTTCGGCCGGTGTTTCGCGTGTAGATACCACCGATGACGGCCGTGTCGCCATCGTCGACGAGGAGCTGTGTTTGCGCCTCTCGTTCGAGAATGGTGGGGTCGCCGTTCGCACCGGTTCGACCAAAGTCCGGCTCGTTACGCGTGATCTTCACGTCCATGGCCACCGAGCCGTCGCTCGTCACGTGCGGTGTCACGTTGAGCTCGAGCTTGGCCTCCTGGAAGGCCGTGTTGACGCCCTGGGCGCTGACCTGAGAGAAGGGAATCAAGGTACCCTGCGAGATCGACGCCTCGTTGTTGTCCAAGGTCAGGACGCGAGGAGAGCTGATGATCCGAACGGAGCCCGCCGCCTCGGCAGCGCTGAGGCGAACGTTGAGGTTCACGGCGCCGCTCAAGCTACCAAGGGCCAAGCCGAGCGCACCACCGGAACCGGCGCCGGTGACCGCGGGCAGGTTGACCGCGAAATTTGGATTGGCCACCGCTGGGTTGAACGGAGAGAGCCCGGCCGTGGGCGCTTCGCCAACCGGGGCACCGCCGGCGATGCCGATGTCAGACGGGAAACGAAGGCCGGTCGGGTTTCCGGTGGCGCTGCTCATCACCGCGTTGCCACCCCACTGAATTCCGATGTCCCTCGAGTACGTGCTGCTCGCTTCGACGATGCGCGACTCGATCAAGACCTGCGGCGTCTGCGTGTCCAGACTGCGCACCAGGTCTTCCACATCATCGAGCTGGCCTACGATGTCGCGCACGATCAGCATGTTGGTACGCTGGTCGACGGAGACCGAGCCACGCTCGGTCAACAGCTCACGAACACGCGGCTGGAGCTCGGCGGCCGTCGCGTAGCTCACCGGCACCAGGCGTGTCTCGAGCGGAGCGAGCTGCTGCTGCTGCTTTTGACGCGCGATCGCCGCTTCACGCTCCTGCTCGAGCTGAGCGAGAGGAGCAACGCGAAGCAGGTTTCCCTGTCGAATCATGCCGAGGGACTTCGCCTGCAAGACGACGTCGAGCGCCTGATCCCACGGGACGTCCCGCATTCGAATCGTGACGGTGCCACCGACGTTGTCCGCTGTAACGACGTTCACCCCACCGACCTCGGAGAGTAGCCGCAAGATGTTGTGGATGTCGGCGTCCTTGAAGTCGAGGTCGATGCGACGACCGGAGTAGCGGCGGCGGGCCTTGCCGCCGGCCTGCATCGGCATCTTGCTGAGGAACCCTGCCACCTCGGGTCCGTCCACCTCCGCCGCATAGTCCTTTTCCCTCGCGATGGTTCGCGTGTGCGGCCGCGTGTCGCTCTTGGTAGGCGAGAACATCCAGACGATCTGGCCGCCCGAGCGAATCGCGGTGCCCGCGGCGCCTTCCGACCCATGGACCTCGATCACCGCACGGTCGCCCTTCTGTTCCAACTCGATGGATCCGATGAGTGAGCCTCGGGGCGCTTCGATACGTCGTTTGGCGCCGGAATCGATGCGGGCGCCTAGGACCTCGAGCCGAGGAGGCGCGCCTGCCCGCGTCGAAACGCGGAACTCAGGTGCGCCGGCCAGCTCGACCACTACGCGGTCCCGACCATCTTTTTGCTCGAGACGAACACCTTCGACCTTCGGTTCGGCAGAGGCCTTCGACCTCTTCGACGTGGACGCGCCAGAACCTTCGCCCCGCTCGAGCTTCACGCGGATGCCAGTTCCCGTGGAGCGCGCTCGGTACGTCGCTTTGCCTGTCAGCAGCAGCTCGATGCGCGCGCCCTGTGCGGTGTTGCTCGCGATGGTGCGTGCGACGAGCGACGTGCTTCCCGTGCTCGTGATTCCACCGGGCGGCAACGTCGCGTCTTCGACGTCGATGACGATGAGCCGACCATCGTCCCGTGTGCGAACCGCATACTTGCGATTGTCGAACGCACCGTCGATCGAAACTCGAGCTTCGTTACGCGCGCCGTCGATACGGACACTCTCGATTTTCGGCCCTGCCGCCTGGGCCGGATTGACCCACGCGAAAGTTGCTCCCAAGGCGATTGCAAGACCCCAATGAATACGCATTCCTGACTCCTCTGCCAGCTGACGTTAATCATCGAACGCCAGCGATGGGCGGGGCAAGAAAACGACCGATTTTCTGCGCGAAAAGTTTTCGGCGACTACGGCGACGTGAACTGCGGCGCTTCGCCGCCCTCATGGAGCGGCATCACGCGGGTCAACGGCGGCTTGTCGGGCGCAGTCGGGTCTTCGCGGGTGAGAACGACGGAACCTGGACGGATGCGATCCACACGCCAGTTCAGTGTGACTGGCATTCCCTCTGAACCTCCGGTCTGTACCACCTCGGGACGACCGATGTAGTCCCCTCGGCGGATGACGTGTCCGACCTTCGCCGTGTCGGTGAGCATCGCACGCGGCGTGGCGATGCCCGTGACGATTGCGATCAGGTTCATCTCATCCAAGCTCGTGCTCGGCAGCAAGACGCGCCGCTGTGCGGGCGCGGCCGATTGCGCCTGAAACGCCTTGGCGTAGGAGCGGAATGGGTCGCGGTTCTCGATGTCGCGCTCGGCGAAGTCGTCATCGGTGTAAACGATCGGGCCGGAATCCAGCTCCTCGGCGGCCGCCTTTTCATCGCCCTTTGCGGACTTGCCTTCGTCGGCGCTCCCCTCGGTACCCTTGCCCAGTCCGAATCCGGTACCGAATTCGTCTTCATCCCCGCCACAGCCCGCAGTGGCCACGCTGGTGATGAGAAGGACACGTGCGAAAACTCGAATCTTGAAGCTCATGCTGCCTACTTCTTCCCTTCGGCTGGCGGACGCCGGTAGGTGGTCGCGCGCACATCCACATCGATGAGCACTTCCCCAGACGGCATCAGCTTCGGCTGCGTCATACGAATGTTTTCCAGGCTGATCGCTCGGTCCAGCTTGCTCACGTTGTAAAAGAACTTCCCCATCTGGTGGAATCGACCGGTCAGAGCGAGCACCACTGGGATCTTCGCGTAGAGCTCTTCGCGCTGCTCGGGGCGTGGCTCGACGAGCCGAATCGTCAGACCGCTGAGCTCGGCAACGCGGTTGAGGTCCTGAAGGAACGCTGCAATCTCGGCGTTCTCGGGCAAGATGCGTCGGTTCTGCCGGTCTGCGACCTCGCGGTTAGCGAGCTCCTGCGTCAGCTCGAGGTACTGTTTCTCGCGGCGTTCGGCATCGCGAATCTGATCCTTGAGCTGGGTTTGCGTCTGACGGGCGCGCTTCACATCGCCCGAGATGCTGCTGTAGACCAACGCGTAGTACCCCACGCCGAGCAGGACGAGCAGGCCGACGAGCACGAGCGCCTTTCCCCAACCCGGTATGGCGACAAATCGATCTTCGAGACTAGCCATCAGTACTTCACCTTGCAGGTAATATCGAAGCCCACCATCGTGAGGCCTGTTTCCGAGTCGGTCGCGGCACGCGTCCTTTGAAGCGTCACGCCGTCATAGATCTCGCTAAGCGTCAGTCGGCGCAAGAACTCGGCAACGTCTTCGTTGGACCGCCCCATGCCGATAATCTTGCAATCGCGCTCGACTTCCTCGAAGCGCGAGATCCAGAGCCTGCGCACGTCCCAGGACTCGTTGAACCCGGCAAGTGGGTTTTCCTGGCGCATTCGCTCGAGCTCGGCGGGATTGATCGTCGGGCCGCCGGGGCTGCTCAGCACCCGGGATAGCTCCATCACCGCTCGGGTGGGCCCGCGCCGCGCTCGCTCGAGGTCTTGGACCACTTTTTCGAGTCGTCGGCTCTTTTCGAGCCGGCCTTCGACCTCGGCCAAGCCCTTGGTTTTCCGAGTGAGCTCGTCGCGGCGCGCCTCGAGCGTTTTGTTCTCTTGCGCGATTTCGTCCATTTCTCCGCTTTGCGCGAAGTACAGGACACCGAGCACGAGCAGCCAGACAGCGATTGCGCCCCCATAGACGAGTCCCCATGTGCCCAAATTGAGATCGCCGGTGGGCATGGGCGACGGCGCCATGCGGCGCGTGCGCTTCTTCTTGTCGGTTGGCAGCAGGTTGATGCGAATCATTAGTGACGCTCCCGCTCCTTGCGCAGCGCAAGGCCGATGCTGACCACGGCCTGCGACGCTCTGCCCTGCAGCTCTGCCACAGCTCTTTCATCCACATCGGCGACACGCGTTGGGTCGAGCGCCTCGACGGGCACCTGGGCGCGCTCTTGAAGGATATCGAGAAGCGCTTGAATGTTGGCGGTACCGCCGGACAGACAGATGCGACTCAGCTCACGGTCGCCGCTGGTTGCCAGATAGAAATCGAGCGAGCGCTGGATCTCCCCTGCGAGCTGCTCGACGGCCTGATTGACGATTTCGGGAACCTCGCGCGGAACGATTCCGCGACCTTCCCCGCCGCATTTGTACGACTCGGCCTCGTCGCGACCGATGCCGAGCTGCCGCTGGATTTCCTCGGTGATCGAGTT
>CAJIBW010000192.1_pt1 | contig 10704 bp, 9 predicted proteins | sample 9199441 | NCBI WGS metagenome assembly CAJIBW01 (sample SAMEA7708313, study PRJEB35096) | sediment metagenome | biome: marine neritic benthic zone biome [ENVO:01000025]; feature: sediment [ENVO:00002007]; material: shallow marine sediment [ENVO:03000034] sea grass bed [ENVO_01000059] ... | reverse complement strand
CCTATATCGTCCTGATCCTCGGTTCAACGGTCATCGACTACTTCGTCGGCCTTCGGATCCACGCCACGGAAAACCAGAGGGGCCGAAAGCGCTGGCTCATCGTCAGCCTGGTTTCCAACCTCGGGCTCCTCGGCCTTTTCAAGTATTTCAACTTCGCCTCGCAGGCGACCGCGGACGTGCTGGCGCTCTTTTTCGGCATCGAGATCCCCAACCCCCCATTCCTCGACGTTCTGCTCCCGGTAGGCATCTCCTTCTACACGTTTCAGACGCTCAGCTACACGATCGACATCTACCGACGAAAGCTCGAGCCGACCCGCAACTTCTTCCAGTTCGCCTTCTTCGTTACGTACTTCCCCCAGCTGGTCGCCGGGCCGATCGTCCGTGCTTCACAGCTGCTGCCTCAACTGCAGCGCAAGATCACGCTTCGGGATGATCAGGTCACGCAGGGGCTCTTCCTCATCGCAACGGGAATGGTCAAAAAGGTCGCCATCGCCGACTACCTCTCGGTCAACTTGGTCGACCGAATTTTCGATCAGCCGGAGCTGTACAGCGGAGCCGAGGTGGTGATCGCGCTCTACGGTTTCACGATGCAGATCTACTGCGACTTCTCTGGCTACACCGACGTCGCTCGCGGCTCGGCGAAGCTGATGGGGCTCGAGCTTCCGAGGAACTTCGACCGCCCCTACCAGTCCGCGAGCCCCGCCGAGTTCTGGCGCCGTTGGCACATGACGCTCTCCACTTGGCTCCGTGACTACCTCTATTTCCCGCTGGGCGGCTCCCGTGGCGGTCCGATCCGCGCGTACTGGAACCTCTGGCTCACCATGTTTCTGATCGGCATCTGGCACGGCGCGTCTTGGACCTTCGTGTTCTACGCAATCCTCCAGTCGATGGCGATGGTGGTTCACCGGTTTTTCTACAGGCGGTCCGGCCGCAGCCGCGACACCGTCGATAGCTGGCAGGTCCATGCTTTCAAAGTGTTTTGGGCTCTGCAGTTCGTCGTTTTTTCACGCATTCTCTTCAGGGCGACGAGCCTACAGAACGCCGCGGACGTGACCGCTCGGCTCGGGTCCGGGACCTTCTCAGTCGCCCAGATCTCGCTCGGCGTCTGGGCGATGCTGATCCTGACTTTTCTCGCCCACTACAGTCCGAAGCGTTGGTTCGAATCGATCGAGCTGCGCTTCAAATCGATGCCCGCACCCGCACAGGGCATCGCACTCGCCGTCGTCGGCTTCGCCCTCAGCGTGGTGGCGACGAGCGAAGTCGTTCCATACATCTATTTCCAATTCTGATGAACCAAGCACGCCAAGAACGCCTTACGCCGCTACGCCACCTATTCACGGTCGTCGTGTTCATGTTGGCGGCGTGCATGCTGACGTACTTGATCCCTCCGATCCAATCGCTTCGACCTTGGATTCCGAGCGAAGAGGACGTTCCCATCGTCCGGCTGTTCAAGCGATGGGGCGAAATACCCGCCTTCGCCGGTCACGGTGGCTCTTACCGCGCAACGGCAGGCGAGGGCTCGGGCACCAAGCGCCTCGCCGAGGCGGTCGGAGAAACCGTGGCCGCAAACCTCGGAACCAAGCCGATCATCGCGCCGCCGCGGGCGGCAGAAGAAGAGATTACGATCGACCCGGCCGAGTATTCGGGGATATCGGTTCAGATCGAGGACCCGACCGGGCGGGGTATGCGTGCGTTTTACGAGACCCTCGAGAGGACTGCGCGCGGCGATGAGGGCGCCATTACGCGCGTCGCGCACTACGGCGACTCGAGTATCGCTACGGACCTGATCACGTCGACGGTGCGTCAGAACCTGCAGGCGCGTTTTGGCGATGCAGGTCACGGCTTCGTTCTCGCGGCAAAAGGATTCATTCCGTACAAGCATCGGGGCGTCGTGCAATCGTCCAATCCCGAAGCCTGGGAGCTACGCGAAGTCGTGCGCCGGCAGGATCGCCACGGCCGCTACGGATACGGCGGAGTCCAGTCGACGGCCATGCGAGGCTCGTGGGCACGCATCGGCACGGCGAGGCGGGGCGAGATCGGCAGGAAGGCGTCACGCTTCGACGTCTTCTTCGAGCAGCAGCCGCGCGGCGGAAAGTTCTCCGTTCGAGTCGACCGCGAAGACCGTGAAATCGTCTCTACGAAAGCGGATGTGCTCGGTGATGGCGTCTTCTCGATCGAAGTTCCTGATGGGCCGCACTCGATTGAGCTTCGCTACCAGCGCGGCGGCCCTGTGAGCTTCTACGGCGTAGTGGTGGAGCGCGATGGACCCGGCGTGGTCTACGACTCCCTCGGCCTCGTCGGAGCGCGGGCGAATCGATTGCTCAACTTCGATGAGACGCACATCCGGCGCCAGCTCGAGCAGCGTGGCACCAACCTCATCGTCTTGGGCTTCGGAGGAAACGAGGCGAGCGACGACCGCACGGAGCAAATGTTCTACGAGGACTACATGAAGGTCTTGCGTCGAATGCGACAGGGCCGCGAAGACCTCGCTTGCCTGGTCTTTGCGCCGCTGGACCAGGCGCGGCGGACCCGTGGTCGGATTCGCACGCTAGCCACCATCCCACTGATCGTCGCGGCACAGCGGAGGGCCGCGACCGATTCCGGATGCGCGTTCTACGATACCTGGCAGGCGATGGGAGGCGAGGATGCGATGCGACGCTGGTACAAGGCGCGACCGAGGCTCGCAATGGGTGACTTCCGCCATGCCACCCCAGCTGGCTACGAGATCATCGGCAACATGTTTTACAAAGCCATCCTCGCCGGCTTCGCGCGCTACCTGTCCAGGGAGCCTTCGACCGCGGCGCCTGCATCTACGGGCCCTTCGACGCCGATCGCGGAGTCGGCCGATGCGTCTGACTCACCCGACTCGGCAGGCTCGACTGACTCGCTCGACGGAGGCATCCCTTCGAGCAGCGCGGACAGCAACACCTCCCCCAAGCGCTGATAACCGACGCGCGTGTAGTGAATGTGATCTTGCGCCGCATAGGCCGGATCATTCGCCGCCCAGTGCACCATCGACAGAGCGCCGCCTTGGAACGCCACGAGATCGAAGAAGCCGCAGCCATGCTCGAGGGCGAGCCGATGCTGTACCTGGATCAGCCGCGCGGTTCGCTCACGGTCTTCAAACACCCGTTCTTCCACTTGCATCGGTCGATCTGACGGGCCGATCAAGAGACAGGAAGCGTCCGGCACCGCGCTGCGCATCCGTTCGAGCACCGCGCGCAAGTCACGCTCGTAGTCCTCGAGAGGGGATTCATCGCCGCTTTCGTTCGTTCCGTAGGCCAGCACGACGAGGTCGGGCTTTCGCCTTTGAAGGTGCTCTCGATACACCTCGTCGTCCCAAAGTAGTTGATAGCGCGCCCGCGAGCCGTTGATGCCCAAAGTATCGACGACGACCCCCGGCTGGTCGCGCTCGACCACCAGGCCATACACCCAGACAGGCCGTTTACTTACGGTACGAATCTCGAATCGATGAGGCGCGTCGGGGAGACGAAAAGTGGCGTAGCCCGTCGAGACCTTCCTCGCGCGGGTGGAGATACGGCGCGCTCTGCGGCCGTCGATGAAGACGTCGAGGCCGCCGCCGCGAGGATGCTGCTTGTAGTACAGCTCGAACAAACCTGCGGTTCGCCCATATTCACCCTCTTTTGCAGTGTACACCGCGCCGAACGAACCGGCGCGCCGGCTCATCATCGCGATTCCGGCGAGACCGACGCGCTCCACGTCCGCATCGCCAACTCGAATGCGCTGCGTCTCCCAGCGCATGCCGTCGCTTTCGATGTTGATGTCTCGATGCCGATAGGTGCGCCAAGGGTGCACGGGAAGCACGAAGCCGTGGCCTGCGTCACCGTAGCGAGTCTGGAGCTCGCGGCGGATGTGACCCGTGAACAGATCGCTGGCGACGTGCGATGCGCCGTAGAACAGAAGCCGGGCCTGGCCTTCGCCCGCGGCCGCACGAGCGAGGGCTCGATGCAATGCCTTCATCGACTCCCCATCTCGGTCTTCGATGGCGATGTCGAGGCCCAGCGCATCGCTCGGCGGCGGCTCGAGGAGCTTGGGCCCCATGCGCTCCTCGGAGCGAATCGGTCTGAGGGCGGCGGCCTCGCCGATGGCCGCAGGCGTCCTCGGAGAGGTATCGGCCGACGTCGTCGACGCACCGTAGGCAAGCGTCCAAACGCCGGCCAGCGCCAAGCCCAACGACACGATCGCCAACGGCGAACCCCATAGATTTCCGAGCCGCACGCCCCCACAATGGCGATCCCCCACGATCCAGTCAAATTGACGTGTAACCCGGCGAAAAGTCGGCCATGATGCGCGCCATGAAATCGCGTGAGCTGCTCTACTCGGGTCCTTTGTTCGACGTGGCGCGTGTGACCTTCGAAGGTCAGGGCGGCTCCGACGTCGTTCGCGACGTGATCGAACATCGAGGCGCAGCCGTCGTTCTTCCCCTTTTGGACGACGGCCGTGTCGTCTTGATTCGCAACGTTCGCCACACGGTTGGCAAGGTTTTGTGGGAGCTGCCAGCCGGTACGCTCGAAGCTGGGGAAGCGCCCTCGGCGTGTGCTGCGCGCGAAGTGGAGGAGGAAACCGGCTACCGAGCCGGAACCCTCGTTCCGCTCACGGATTTTTTCGCATCGCCAGGGATTCTCAACGAACGCATGCACGGTTTTTTGGCAACCGACCTCGAGCAGAGCGCTCAATCGCTCGATCACGACGAGGAAATCGAAGTGTTCCCGATTCCCCAATGGCAAGTCCGCGATATGATCAAAGACGGTCACATCGAGGACGCCAAGACCATCGCACTGCTGCTCTATTGGATGCACCTCCACTCCCCGTGAGTTCTTCGACCGAGCATTGATCCCGATGGAGCTGCTGACTCGAATTCAAGACAACTGGATCGTTCTCCTGATCCCAGCGATCAGCTCCCTGGTGGGCTGGTTCACGAACGTGGTCGCCATCAAGATGATGTTTCAGCCGATCGAGTTCATCGGCATTCCACCATACCTCGGCTGGCAAGGTGTCATCCCAGCGAACGCGCTTCGGCTCGCGACGGTATCGAACACACTCATCACCCAAAAGCTTCTGTCGCTCCGGGAGCTTTTTGACGAAACCTTCAGCGCCGAGTCGTTCGCCGGAAAGCTAAGCGCGGTCATCGACGATGTGACCGAACAGGTGATCGACGAAGTTGCGAACAAGCACGCCAGGGCCATGTGGGAGAACGCCGGCGAGTTCATGCAGAACAAAGTCCGGCAGCAGGTTCGTGCTGAAGTGATCGACGTCTCGCGCGCAATCGCAATGGACATGGCCGATGACATCGACAAGATCATGGACATCGAGCGGACCGTGCTCGAGGCGATCGAGCGTCACAAAGAGCTGATGGGCGAAATGTTCTTCGAGGTGGGTCGCAAGGAGTTCAAGTTCATCGAGCGATCCGGGCTCTATTTCGGCTTCCTGTTCGGCCTCTTCCAGATGGTCATCTGGGTTCTCTACCCGGCGCCCTGGATCCTTCCCGCAGCCGGCTTCTTCGTGGGCTACCTGACCAACTGGATCGCCATCAGGCTGGTGTTTGCGCCGCGCGAGCCCGTGAAGATCGGTCCGCTGATCGTTCAGGGGCTGTTTCACAAGAGGCAGTCAGAGGTCGCCGAGGCCTTCGGGCGCACGGTAGCAACACGGGTGCTGAACGCCGACAACATCGTGGCGACGGTGATGGAGAGCGAGGGGGCGGCGCACATGGACCGGATTGTCGAGCGTCGTATCGGGGAGTTGATCTCGAAATACGAGGCGCATCCGATGGCTGCTCTTGTCTTGCCCGAAGAGAAGCGGCCTGCCCTTCGAGCCGAGCTTCTCGAGCGGATTCAGGCTGAATGGCCGAAGCCGGGCGGGTTCTTTCATACATTCGCCGGCGAATCGGTGGATCTCCGAGGGGAGCTCGAACGCAGGATGAAAGCGCTCGACCGCGAAAGCTACGAGGGGGTTCTCAGGCCTGCATTCCAGCAAGACGAGTGGAAGCTCATCGCCGCGGGGGCTATTTTGGGCACCATTGCTGGCGTGCTGCAGCTGGTCTTCATTTTCGGCGACGCCATGGACCGACTCAGCCGCTAGGCGCGTGCGCTGGCCGAGGGCTCGCTCAACGGCTACACCTGCGACCGTGGAACAAACCGCAACGCTGCTGGTCTGCTGCCCCGATCGCAAAGGCCTCGTGGCAGCCCTGGCGCAGGTCCTTTACGGACACGGCGCCAACATCCTCGATGCCGACCAGCACACCGATCCCGTCGCGGGCCAGTTCTTCCAACGCATCAGGTTCGATATGTCGGAGCTGCACACCGATCGGCGAAGCTTGGAGACGGCGGTCTCGGAAGTAGCCAACCGCTTCTCCATGAGCTGGCGCATCGCCGATGGCCAGAATCGCTTTCGAACCGCGATCTTCGTCTCGAAGTACGATCATTGTCTCTACGACCTCCTGTTGCGCCAGCGCGCCGGAGAGCTCGCGACCGAGTTCGCGATGATCATCAGCAATCACGAAGACCTCCGTCCCGTGGCCGAGCAGTTCGAGGTCCCCTTCCATCATTTGCCAATCAGCAAGGAAACCAAGCCTGCTCAAGAGCGTGCAGCGCTGGACTTGCTGAAGGGCGAGGGGGTCGATCTCGTCGTGCTGGCTCGATACATGCAGATTCTAAGCGATGACTTCCTCGAGGCCTATGACGGGCAGGTCATCAACATTCACCATTCGTTCTTACCGGCGTTCATGGGGAGCAAGCCGTACCACCGGGCGTTCGAACGAGGCGTCAAGCTAATCGGCGCAACGGCCCATTATGCCACAGCAGACTTGGACGAGGGCCCAATCATCGAACAGGACGTCGTCCGCTGTTCACACCGGGACTCCGTGCAGGACTTGGTCCGCAAGGGCCGCGACCTCGAAAAAGTGGTGCTCGGGCGTGCGGTACGCTGGCACCTCGACGACCGTATTCTCGTCTACGACAACAAAACGGTCGTTTTCACCTAGGAGCCTACATGTCCGAACGAATTCAACTCAGCATCGACAACCACGTCGCTACCGTTCGCATGGCGCGTCCCGAAAAGCGCAACGCGCTGGACGCAGAGATGTTCGAAGCGCTCATCGGCACCGGCGAGCGCATCATCGCCGACAAGAGCGTTCGCGCAGTCGTGCTCCACGGTGAAGGCAAGGCGTTTTGTGCGGGGCTCGATTTCGGCTCGTTCATGGGCTCGCCCGATCTGATGCAAAAGCTCTTGTCGCGAAGCGAAGAGAGCCCCGCCAACATGGCGCAACGGGCGGGCTGGATTTGGCAGGAGGTCCAGGTCCCCGTCATCGCCGCGATCCATGGCTTTGCCTTCGGGGGCGGGCTCCAAATTGCCCTCGGCGCCGACCTTCGCTACGTCACGGCCGATTCGCAGTTCTCGGTCATGGAGATCAAATGGGGATTGATTCCAGACATGAGCATCACGCAGACCATGCTGGAGGTGGTCCCGCTCGACGTCGCCAAAGAGCTCACGTTCACCGGTCGAATCATTTCCGGGACTGAAGCGCTTTCGCTCGGGCTCGCGACCAAGGTCTCCGAGGACCCTCTCGCCGATGCGCTCGAAACCGCAAAGTTGATTGCGACGAAGTCGCCCCACGCCATCCGGGCAGGAAAGGCACTTCTTCGGGACGCGCCGAAGATGTCCCGTGCCGACGCGCTCAAGCTCGAGACGGCGCTTCAGGTCAGCCTGCTGGGCAGCCCCAATCAAATGGAGGCGGTCCAAGCGAACATGATGAAGCGCGATCCCGACTTCAAAGACCCGGAGTGACGAGCGCCCCTAAGCAGCGGGCTGCGCCGGCCGGGATCCACGCGGCTGGTACTGGCAGCAATCCGGCGGACAGACGTCGTGCGAAGGGCCGCGCTTGCCCAGGGCTTGACGAACACTGACCCTGCCGAGCCGTTCCTCGATGAGCTCGCGAATCATGGCGACGAAGGCAGGGTGCGTGCTTACCGTGGGTGCGCGGGTGAGGGTGATTCCAAGCTCGCTCGCGTGGTCACGCGCCTCGTGGTCGAGGTCCCAGACGACCTCCATGTGGTCTGAAACGAAGCCGATCGGTGCAACCACCACGTCATGCGTGTTGATTTGGGCAAGCGCATCGAGGTGCTCGAGGATGTCCGGGCCGAGCCAAGGAACATGGGGTGGGCCGCTTCGGCTTTGGTAGACGAGCTGCCAGCGATCGTGACGTGCGCCTTCGGCGACCAGCCGGGCCGTTTCTTCGATCTGCTCGGCGTAGTCGCAGTTCTCCGCCATGGAAACGGGAATGCTGTGTGCGCTGAAAGCTACGCGCGCGGATTCGCGGCGCTCTTTGGGAAGCGTCTCGAGCGCGGCGAGTAGGCATTCGACGTTGGCCTCGATGAAGCCGGGGTGATTGTAGAAGACCCGGAGCTTGTCCACGACCGGCGCGCCGTCACCGAGCTCCTTGCGAGCTTCCTCGATGCTCTCCCGGTACTGCCGGCATCCGCTATAACTGCTGTACGCAGACGTGACGAACGCCAGCGCTCGCTTCTTCCCGTCGACGCGCATCTCTCGAAGAGCGTCGAGGATGAAGGGATCCCAGTTCCGATTGCCCCAGTAGATCGGCAAGTCGATGTCACTCTTGCGAAGCTCCTCTTCGAGAGCCGCGATCAGTGCCCTGTTCTGGTCGTTGATCGGGCTCTTGCCCTCGAAGTGATTGTAGTGTTCCGCGACCTCCTTGAGCCGCTCCGGCGGGACGTTTTTGCCCCGCACGACGTTCTCGAGGAAGGGCATGACGTCTGCACGCTGCTCCGGCCCTCCGAAAGACACCACGAGAATGCTGTCGTACTCCAAATCCGTATCGCCCACGTCGGAACTCTCGCGCCTAAAACCCCCGGTGGCAAGTCAAGACTGTTGCCAAGCGAACGCGGCTGTGCTCTAGCTTGGCGGTGCGGGTTACCATCTTAGGTAGCGGAAGCGAGGGGAACGCAGCTCTGCTGGAGTCCAGGACAACGTCTATTCTGGTCGATGCCGGTCTCTCGCACCGCAGGCTCGTTCAGCGCTTCGAATCGATCGGGCGGGAGGTGCCGAGGAACGTTGCCGCCGTCATCGTGACCCACAGCCACAGCGACCACGCGATGCATGCGTCGACCTATTCGACGCGTCTGCGCTGCCCGGTGCTGGCTAGCGAAGCGACCATGCCATCGATACGCCTTCGGCCTGCGGCACAGGCCCAAACGTTCAGAGCGGGAAAGCGTCTCGTTCTCGGTGACATGACCGTTCACTCGCTTCCCATCCCGCACGATGTGCCTCAGGTCGCGCTCCGATTCGAAACGAAGGCGAGCAGCGTTGGCCTGGTCACCGATCTCGGGCACGCTCCCAAAGGGCTCGCGGCGTTCGTCGCCGAATGCGAGACCCTTCTACTCGAGAGCAACCACGACCCGGACATGCTCGCCGAAGGCCCCTACCCTGCAATGCTCAAACGACGAGTCAGCGGCTCACATGGGCACCTGTCGAACGGCCAGGCCTCGGACCTGTTGGCAGGGCTTCGCACCACGCCGAAGCGCGTCGTTCTCATGCATTTGTCCGAAACCAACAACACCCCTCGGCTTGCGCGCAGCTCTGCCGAGGCGGCGCTCGGCCATCGAGGCACCGAGCTCTTGCTTGCGCGGCAACGAAAGCCGCTCGAGCTCGGGCCCACGCTCGAGCCCCAAATGCAGCTGCGGCTCTAACGAGGAAACCATGGGCCTTTGGTACGACGAAACCCTCGATGACCACACCCGACTCGGGCTCCGGGTCAAAGAAACGCTCTTCTCGGGACAAAGCGCCTTCCAGCACATCGAGGTGATCGACACCGTTGGCTTCGGACGGGTGCTGATCATCGACAAGGTGTTCATGACCAGCGAATACGACGAGTTCCTCTACCACGAGATGCTCGCACAGCCCGGCCTGTGTACGGCGCGGAGCATCGCGCGAGTCCTGGTCATCGGCGGTGGTGACGGCGGGACGGTGCGAGAGGTGCTTCGTCATACCGACGTGAAGCAATGCGTGATGATTGAGATTGACGAAATGGTCGTCGACGTTTCGAAGGAGTACCTGCCCGGCATTGGAACGGCGTGGAACGACCCGCGCCTCGACCTCCGTTTCATCGATGGGCGGGAGTACGTCACGCGGAGCAACGACGAGAAGTATGACGTCATCCTGCTCGACGGAACCGATCCCATCGGTCCCGGTGCGGCTCTCTTCGACGATGGTTTTTATGCTGGCTGCAAACGCATGCTCAGGCCCGGGGGAGTGATGGCGCTCCAGAGCGAATCTCCGCTGCTGATGATGGACCTCTTCGTCGAAACGCAGCACCGGCTCCGCAAGCTATTCCCCGAGGTACATCCGTATCTGGGTCCGGTGCCGCTCTATGGAACGGGCACCTGGAGCTGGACCTGGTGCTCGGATACGGGCGAGCCGCTACGCGCGATTCGAGACCGGCAAGAGGCGATCGTGGAAGGGTCCAAGGCGTACAACGAAGAGCTACACCAAGCGATCTTCGCCCTGCCGAACTACGTCAAACGCGCGCTGAAGCTGTAGTACGGGGCGCGGAAAAAACCCGTCACGGGGCTGCGTCGAACGGCTCGGCTTGCAAAGGTGGTCGGTTGCACTTGGGAGCTTGGACCACGCAAGCCTCGCCTCGGAACTCGCGCCAATCTGGGGTGGTTGCTG
>CAJIBW010000211.1_pt1 | contig 10711 bp, 8 predicted proteins | sample 9199441 | NCBI WGS metagenome assembly CAJIBW01 (sample SAMEA7708313, study PRJEB35096) | sediment metagenome | biome: marine neritic benthic zone biome [ENVO:01000025]; feature: sediment [ENVO:00002007]; material: shallow marine sediment [ENVO:03000034] sea grass bed [ENVO_01000059] ... | reverse complement strand
TTTCACCTGCTCATGCAGGAAAGCGGCGCCACGCGCCTGCTCTTGAAGGAGAACGAGGCGTTCCGATACGCCCATCGCCTGGCCAACGCGTACCCGAAGATTCGTTTTCTGTACTTGGTGCGCGACGGACGCGACGCGGCCTTGTCGTGGCTCAAGTCTCCGAACCACTTTGGCGGCGTTTCCCAGATTGCACGAACCTGGCGCGACGAGCAGAGAGCGTGTCTCTCCCTTTTGTGTGACCCCAGCCTCTCCAATCGAATCCTAGTGGTTCACTACGAAGACCTCGTCTCGACGCCTGATGAAATCGTCGAATCGCTGTGCCACTTCATCGATGTGGACTTCGAGGATTCCATGCTCGAGTTTCACGGTCGCGTCGAAATTCGCGAGCAGTCTGCAGGGGTTCGAAACTGGGAAAACCTGTCGAGACCGATCATGGAGCAGAACTTCAACAAGCACCAAACGGAGCTCGGTTGGTGGCGTACCCAGACGTTCAATCAGATTGCGCGGCGAGAGCTCACGTCACTCGGCTATGAGGTCCCGGACACAAGCGGAATCCATCGCGTCGGAAGCCAGGTGATGAGCGCCTCCAAAGAGGGGCTCGCCTTGGCCTTGAAAGCTGCCCGCGGGCGTCTTCCAAAACCGGTCGAGGTCCTAGCCCGCGGAAAACGTCGTCGCAATTTCGGAAAGATTACCTCGGAGCTCGAAGCGCGCCAGCGTCCGCGCTGGCCCCGCAAACACTAACGACTCGCTCTCCGGGCCGTCGACGAGCTTGCCGCTTGGATGAAAGTCAGCGAGGCGGCGGCAAGGTATCGCGGCCCTTCGGAACGCCGAGCACGGCCCTGAGCACGCGCTGTTCGACCTGCCGTTCGAGACGGCTGGGAGTGGGGATCCTGAGGAGGATGTTCACCGTGTTCTTGTCGACGAGCTGGTAGGTCACCCGCGGGTCGACGATCGGCGGCACCAGGCCGTGGCGGCGATAGCGTGCGGCCATCGGCCGACGAACGTCGTCGATGAACTCTGCGCAGGCCTCGCGCGCTGCGGCAAGCGCCTTCTGCTCCATGGCCGCGAGGTCTTCAGTTCGGTCGACCGGAATGCTCATCAAGTGCAGCATGTACTCGCCGGCGAGGCTCTCGTTCAGAACCGCCTCCGTCATGAGCAAGCTATTGGGGATGCTGATCGTGCGGCCCGTGCGCTGATGCCCCTGCCCCACTTCGAGCACCAAGGTGCTCAAGAGCCCGGTATCGATCACATCGCCGCGGATCGATGAAATCGCGATTCGATCGCCGACCTCGAATGCATTCGCGCTCACCCGATAGATGGCGCCTTGAATGCAAGCAATCGTTTCCTTGGTGGCCCAGACGATGGCCATCGCGAGAACGACGAAGGAAACGGCGAGCGTTTGAAGCTCCGCTGCCCAAATCGTGAGCAGACCAAACGCCAAGATCGCGTAGGAGAGCCCCCGAATCTGCGACGACCAGCGAAGGCGAAGCTTGTCTCTGCTAGGCAACGCCCGGCGCACGAAACGAAGCGCGACGTACCGAACGACGAGCACGGACACCAGCAAGACGAGCGTCGCGATGAGGTGACTCAGAAGCTGAGGGTTCTGAAAAAAATTCGCGACGCGCGATTGTGCTGACGGGTCTGTGATCGACTCGATGATCGGGTTCATCCCGCGCCTACCTCGCCTCGACTGAAACGCCGTCCCTAACGCTGTCGCTTGGATAGGCGATCACGAGCTCGCCCTCCTCTAGCCCGGATAGCACCTCGGTTTCGATTCCGTTGCTCTCTCCGAGCTCCACGGCGCGAAGAACGGCCTCGCCGTCTTCGACGACGAAGGCCGCCCAGGATTCTTCCGAACGGAAAACGGCGCTGGCCGGCACCCGAAGGACATCCTTTCCCTCCCAGACCGAAATGCGTGCTTCGACTCTGTAGCCATCACCCAAGCTCTGCCAGGACTCGCGATCCTCGTCCATGTCGATAATCACGTTCACCCGCTGCTCTTCGACGCCAAGCGCCGAGAGCTTGGTAAACGCGGAGGGCTCGACCACCCGCACGTGGCCGCGCAATGGGTTTTTCCCTCCCCATCGCTCGATCAAGACCGAATCGCGCGGTGAAATCCGAGTGGCGTCCTGGCTAAGGACGTCGACGACGATCTCGAGCGCGGCAGGATCACCCAGCTCCAAGATGGGCGTGCCACCTTGAACGACGCCTTCGCTTTCTTGAAACACCTTGAGGACCTGACCGGCGACGGGCGAGAGGATCTCCATCTGCTCACCATCTTGGCCCTGCCCGCTGAGTTGCATCAGGGTCGTTTGCGCCAGCTTGAGCTGGTGCTCTGCAACGCGTCCGCCAAACTCGGCAGATCGGAGCTCTTCCTGACTGCTCCGGTACGTGGATACCGCCCGATCGGCATCGCTGCGCGCCAAGCCTCCTTGCTGCACCACCGCGAGGGCTCTTTCGGATTCTTGCTTGGCGAAGTCGCGCTGGAATCTCGCGCGGTTGACGGCAGCTTGCGCCTGCCTCCTCGCAGCGATCGCCGCGTCGACTCGTGCTTTGGCCTCGGCGCGCGTCCGCGAATCGAGAAGCGGTGGTGGCAGCGGAACCAGCCGAGCGATCACTTGTTCCTGTTCGATCGGATCTCCAGCATCGAGCTCGGGCCGCGCCAAGTTCCCCAACACTGGAGCGGAGACCGTGTACCGGTCTTTGACCCGAGTCCGCCCGTCCTCATTGACGGTGACGACGAGCGCCCCTCGGCTCACCTCGGCAACCTCGACTTCAACCGGATTCGGAACCCAAGCGACGACGATCAAGCCAACGACCGCAAGCACCGCCAGTGCGATGAGAATCCGTCGAATCCATTTCCTCAAACCGGACGCCTGTTCCATGCGCCATCCTTCCTTACTCCCTCGTCTTGAGGACGCCAATTAAGTCCAAGGTATCGAGCCGCCTCCGGACGAGGAGCGCGCTCAGGACGGCCGCGGCCAAGACTACCACCACCGAAAAGGCGTAGGTCTGGGATGAGATCAGCATGGGCAGGCGGAACTGCTCCGGGTCGGCCTGCAGCTCGACGAGCGCCTTGACCCCCCAGGTCCCCAGCACCATCCCAACGGGGATTCCCAGGCAGACCTGGATGGCCTGCTCGCCGAGCAAGATGGCCGAGATCTCGGCTCGAGTGAACCCGAGAACGCGCAGCGTGGCCAGATCGCGGCTTCGAACCGACAGGCTCACCCGCGCGTTGTTGTAGACCACTGCCACTGCGATCGCCGTTGCAAACAAGGTCAGGATCAGCGTGATCACCTGCATCGTCTTTCTCGTTTGACCCTCGAACTTCTCCAAGATCGTCCGCTTCCGGTGAATGCTCTGGACGGTGGGAATGTCGGTGAGGTATGCGTGAAGCTCGGCTTCACGCCCCGGGTTCACGCGAAGCAAGGCCGTGTTGATCGTCGGTTTCTCGCGGAGGAGCTCGTGCAGGCTGCTCTTCTGCATATAGCCCTGTATTCCGAACGCCTCGTCGATCGTTCCGCTGACACGGAGTTGCCGCGTCCCCCGGTCGCCTTCCTTGAGCTCGACGTCGATCAGGTCGCCGGGCTCCGCGCCGAGGATGTCGGCTAGGACATCGGTGAGCAAGACGCCACTGTGTGGAATTCGTGCCGGCTGGAACTGGCGGGTGAACAGCCTTCTCAAATGGCTGTCGGGCGGCAAGCCGATGAGAACGCTGTCGCGCCATCGCGGCCCCAAACGAAAGCGCACCGGTGTCATGCGATAGCCGTCGACCTGATCGACACCGGGGAGATGTGCGAGGTATCCGAGGCTGCGGTCCTCGACTTCGTTCTTGAAGATCACGCTGATGTCTTCTCGCTGCTGCCTCCCAAACTGCAGGTCGAGGATCGGCCCGTGCGCGTCTTTCCCGAATCGGCCGAGGATGATGATGGCCAGGGCGAAGGCGATTCCTGCGGAGGAGAGCAGCGTTCGAAGGGGACGTCGCCAGATCTCGCGGAAGACCATCATGGTGGTTTGGTGGAGCCGGCGAAGCCCTGGGACCTGCTCGATCGGTGAAGCCCGATAGCGCGCCGGAGATGGGGGCCGCATGGCTTCGGCAGGTGGCAAAGTGACGGCGCTCCGGATCGCGAACGCAATCCCCGCGACCGCGGCGAGCAGGCTAGCAATCACCGCGTTGATCGCGACGGGAAGATCGAGCCGCCCACGCGTCATTGGGAGCCGAAAGAAACCCGCGTAAAGGTCGAGCATCGCGTCCGCAAGCCACGCGCCAAGCGCCACGCCGATCGCCGAGCCAAATAGAACGATGATGCAAACCATCTTGAAGTAGTGCATGGCGATCGTGGAGCTCTCGTAGCCAACGGCCTTGATCACGGCGATCTGACCGCGCTGCATCGTCACCATCCTGGAGAAGACGACGTTCAACAGAAACGCCGCTACCGCGAGAAAGGCGCCGGGCAGAAAGACCACCTCGGCTTCGATTTGAGCGAGCTCTCCCTCGAGGATGGAGTTGGAGATTTGCTGGCTTCGTCCATAGGCGCCTAAGCCCCCGTAAGGCTCGAGAATCCGATCGATGGCGATGAGCACGGCGCTCTCGTCGGCGCCCGGCTCCAAGCGAATCGCGACATCGTTGAACGCTCCCTCCATTTGAAACGCCGCCGCAACGGAGGTGCCCGACATCCACATCGGGGCGAAACGCTCGTCATTCGACGTGATGCCGCCAGGTTCGATCGCGAACACGTACTCGGGCGAGAGCGCCAGGCCCACGACGATGAGCTCGTGCAGCTTCCCGTTTAGAATCGCCGGCACCGTCGAGCCTGGCCGGAGCTCGTGCTCGCGGGCGAAGGGCTCGTAGATGAGCACTTCGTTTCCGCGGCCGGGCTCCGGAAAGCGGCCCGATTTCACGTAGACGTCGTTCATCGGGGGCCTGCCGTGGCTGGGCAGCGAGACGATCTGGCCTTGGGCCGGCGTAAGTATCCCGCCGATTGGCAGAAGCACCTCTTCGACGATTCGCGGGTACACGGACGCCACTCCGGGAACCTCGCCGAGTTGCTCGGCCACTGAATCCGGCGCTCGCTTCAGCCGCGCAAACACGTCGGCGAAGCGATACTCTTCGTAGTAGGCGGCCTTGGAATCGCCAAGCGCGCGCCACGCGCTCCTGAGCGTGATGTAGTTGGCGACGCCCACCGCAACCACCAGGGCGATGGTCAGAGCCTGCCCCTTGAGGCGCATCAGATCGCGAAGCAGCTTCCGATCGAGAACGCTCACCATGTCAATTCGGCCGGCGATACCTTTGCGTCATTGCGCTGATCGCTGGCGACCCTGCCATCCGACAATGAAACGACACGGTCCGCCATCGAAGCGATCGGCGCATGGTGCGTGATCACCGCCGTGGTCGTTCCAAGCGTTCGGTTCACCTCGTCGATGACTTCGAGCACGCGGATCCCCGTCTTGAAATCGAGCGCACCGGTCGGCTCGTCACAAAGCAAGATTTCCGGCTGCTTGGCGACGGCACGGGCGATCGCGACTCGCTGCTGCTCGCCACCGGAGAGCTGAGCCGGAAAGTGATCCATTCGCTCGGTCAAGCCGACCAGCTCGAGGGCCTCTCTCGGATCCAGCGGGTTCTCGGCGATTTCAGTGACCAGGGCGATGTTTTCGCGCGCGGTGAGGCTGGGGACGAGATTATAGAACTGGAACACGAATCCGACGTGGTCGCGACGGAACCGGGTGAGCTCCCGCTCGCCGTGGCCCGCAATGTCGTCGCCTCGGTAGAGAACGCGGCCGGCCGTCGGCACATCGAGCGCTCCGAGAATGTTGAGCAAGGTCGACTTCCCGCTACCCGAGGGGCCGAGAAGGACCATGAGCTCTCCTTCGTAGAGCGGCACGTCCACACCCCTCAATGCGTGCACTTCCACGTCGCCCATCTGGTAAACCTTGCTCACGCCCTCGGCGGTGAGAATTGAGCTGCGTTCGCTGCTTGGGCTGGGCTCTGGCATCACGGCGTCCAACTAGCGTGCTCGTTCGTACGCTTTGTGCCGATCGAGGTCAACTCATCCTTGAAGGGATCGGGTGCTGGAGGGTATGAGCGTATGACCGACAGGGGTCGGCCGTTTGTATCTCATGCTCTCCGAATCCGATTTCAGAAACGTCACTCGGGGCGTGCAAACCTGGCGCTACGCCGACAGCGGCCAAGGGCCGGTCGTCGTGCTGATTCATGGCTTTCCGGACACCCCAGAGTCCTATGCCGGCATCGCGCGCGCCCTGAATGACGCGGGATACCGAACCATCGTGCCCTACCTTCGCGGCTACCATCCCGATACCTTGGTGTCCGGGCGGCCATACGACGCGCTGCACCTCGCGGAAGATGCGATTGGGCTGCTCGATGCCTTGGGGGTGCAGTCGGCGGTCTTGGTCGGGCACGACTGGGGTGCGACGTTGGTCTGGGGCGCCGCCGCATTGGCGCCCGACCGGGTCGACGGAATCGTTCCCATCGCGATCCCCCATCCGAGGACCTTGAAGCCCGGCAACGCGCTTCAAGCGCTCGGCCTTCTGATCATGGCGCGGCACTTCATTTACTTTCGCCTGCCGTGGGCCGAAGCGGGAACGCGGCGTGGCAATTTCCGATACATCGATTCGCTCTACCGTCGCTGGGCGCCGCACTGGACAGGCCGCGAACGCGACGCCTCGTTGGCTCGTGCAAAAGAGGCCTTTTCGAGACCCGAGGTGCTCGAGGCCTCCCTCGACTACTACCGGGCGCTCGGCTCGAAGATCGACCGGCGCTTGCTCGGGCCCATTGCGTGCAGGGGCTTGCTCGTTGCAGGAGGCCGAGACTTTGGCGGTCATCTCGGGCCATACAAGAAATCGCAAGGCCTCCTCGGAGGCGGCGGTGAGCTCCTCGTCATGCCGGAGGCCGGCCACTGGCCGCACCGCGAAGAGGAATCCCAATTCACGGACGCGCTCGTGGAATTCTTGGGTCGGCTCTACGAAAAAGAGCGCGCGACGGCTTGACGAATTTGGTTGACAGCCTCAATCATTTAGTTGCATCATTCAACTATTGGAGGCTTCGATGGAAGAAGATCGAGTACATGACGTGGTTAAATCGGGCTACGCAGAGGTGGCCCGCAAGGGAGGCGGCTGCTGCGGCGCCGACGCATCGAGCGCGCACGAGGAGACCGCAGCCCTCATCGGCTACGCAGAACAAGACATCAGGGGCGCGGCGGCTGAAGCCAATCTGGGGCTGGGCTGTGGGAATCCGACGGCCCTTGCCAGCCTGAAACCAGGCGAAACCGTGGTGGACTTGGGCTCCGGCGCCGGTTTTGACGCCCTGCTCTCGGCCGAAAAGTTAGGGCCGGACGGCCGGTTCATCGGCGTCGACATGACTCCTGAGATGCTCGAGCGGGCCCGCACCAATGCGGTGAACGCAGGCTATGCGCGAACGGTCGAGTTTCGCGAGGGGCTCATCGAAAACCTCCCCGTCGCCTCCAACAGCGTAGACGTCGTGATTTCCAACTGTGTCATCAATCTAAGCCCCGATAAGGCGCAGGTGTTTCGAGAGGCGTATCGCGTGCTCAAGCCTGGCGGACGCCTCGCCGTGAGCGACATCGTGCTGAGCAAGCCTCTGCCCCCCGATATCGCCAAGGTCGCGGAGAGCTGGGTTGCGTGCGTTGGCGGCGCGTTGGTCGAAGACGAGTACTTTGGCCACATTCGTGCAGCAGGGTTCGAGAACATCGAGCACACTCGAACGCCGGCCGCCCCAATGCTTACATCGAGCTTGCAGGATCCGATGTGGAAGGCCGCGGTCCAGCTCGTAGGCGAAGAACGGATCGTGGAGCTCTCACAGGCCGTGTTCAGCTACTCGGTGACTGCCGAAAAGCGATGAGCTCCGTCGTAGAGGATGTAATTGCGTTCTGCCGCTTGTTCTCCTCGTTCGAGCGCGAGGAGATTTGCTGCGGCACCGTGAGCCCCGCGCAGTGCGTGCTCCTCCAGACGCTGATGGACGGCGAATGGGATCTGAGCGGGCTAGCCGCACAGGCGAGGGTCACCAAGGGTGCGATGACTCGGCTGGTCGACGGCCTCGAGGCCCGCGCTTGGGTCACCCGCGAGAGAGCCGAAGACGACGGCCGCCGCGTGCTCGTCTCGCTCACCGGCCACGGAAGAAAGGAAGCCAAGCGCCTCCGCCGCCTCACCGAGGACAGCATCACCACCCTCCTCGACCGCATCCCCCCCGCCGACCGAGCCCAAGCGATCCGAACCATCCACCTCCTACGCGAAGCCGCCGAACAAACCCGATCGCAGCTAGACTGCTGCTAGGGACACGCTCGCCCCCCAAAAACGTAGTAAATACAGGTATTTAAAGCCCACACCGCGAAAACCGCCGGGTGCTGTTTACGAGTGCGGTTGAGCTCTAGCGCCAAAGCGGCTTGGCGGCGGGTTTTCGCGGTGTGCATCGCAAGTGCTTGAAAGAGCAATGTTTTTTAGGGGGGAGCGTGTCCCCTAGAGCTGGCCGGCGGCGTGCTGTTTTCTCAGGGCTTTTTTGTCGAATTTGCCGACGCTGGTTTTTGGAATTTCGTCGATGAACGCCCATCGCTCGGGAAGCCACCATTTGGCGACTTTGTCCGCAAGGTAGGTCCGGATCTCTTCGGGGGTGATCGTGCTCCCCTCTTTGCGCACGACGCAGGCGAGCGGGCGCTCATCCCATTTTTCATCGGGGATTCCGACGACGGCGGCCTCGGCGACATCGGGGTGCGCGATGATCGCATTCTCGAGCTCGACCGAAGAGATCCATTCACCGCCCGACTTGATGACGTCCTTCGCGCGGTCGGTAATCTGCGCATAGCCTCGTTCATCGACGAAGCCGACGTCGCCCGTACGCAGCCAGCCCTCGTGAAATTTGTCCACGTCGTCGACGCCGTAGTAGCTGCCCGTCACCCAGGGGCCGCGAACTTGAATTTCGCCTACCGACTTGCCGTCCCAGGGCAGCACGTGACCTGCCTCATCGACGATGCGCAGCTCGATCCCCGCAACGGGACGACCGGTCCGACTCCGATATCGCCAAGCCTCTTCGCCTTCAACGCCGCGCGGCACCGATGCGATGGTCCCGACCGGGCTCGTTTCGGTCATGCCCCAGAGCTGCAGAAGCGTGACCCCATACCGTTCGTCGAACGCGCGCATCAAAGATTCGGGCACTGCAGAGCCGCCGCAAATGACCAATCGGAAGGATGACAAATCGATGTCGTTGCGCTCTCCATAGTGAAGAACGCCCGTCCAAATGCTCGGAACTGCGCCAGCAAGCGTTGGGCGATGACGTTCGATCATTCTCACCAAGGGCTCCGGTTGAAGATACTGCGCGGGATGCAGGAAGTCGGTGCCGACCCACCAGCCGGCGTAAGGCAGGCCCCAGCAGTTCGCATGAAACATCGGCACGATGGTGAGGATCATGTCGCGTTCGCTGAGACCAGCCACTGCTCCCGATGTGAGCGCATAGGAATGAAGCACCGTCGAACGGTGGCTGTACACCACGCCTTTGGGATCACCGGTGGTGCCGCTCGTGTATGCCATCGATGCTGGCGCGCGCTCGTCGAGCACCGGCCAGGCGATGCCGGGCGTTTGGGATGCCAGGAGGTCGTCGTACCGGTGAAGCGTGGCCCGCGGCGCCTCGCGCAAGGGCGCATCGTCTCCGCCACCGACCACGATGATGTGCTCGACGGTGTTTAGCTCTTTGGCGACTCTACCTAGCAAAGGAACGAGCGAATCGTCGACGATGATGACTTTGTCGGCTGCATGGTTGATCACGAAGGCCAACTGCTCGGGGAACAGCCGGATGTTGAGCGTGTGCATGACCGCGCCCATCGAGGAGATCGCGAAATACGCCTCGAGGTGCTCTTGGCTGTTCCAGCAAAAGGTGCCGACTCGTTCCTCGCGCTCCACGCCTAGCTCCATCAGCGCTTTGGCGAGTTGCTCCGTGCGATTGCCGACTTCTGCATAGCTGGCAACGCGGTCACCTTCCCCATCGACGGTGACGACGCGGCTGCTTTGATAATAGCGCCGCCCATGCTCGAAGAGATCCGAGACAAGGAGCGGCCGGTCCATCATCGTCGAAAAGCTCACCTAGACCTCCTCCGCGCCAGCAAGAGCTCTCAGTCGGCCTGGAAGCCCGCCGCCTTGTGCGCGCCGTCGCAAAACGGCTTGTTCTTCGATTGACCGCAGCGGCAAAGCGCCGCCTTCTTTCCAGTCCATGACTTTCGGCCGCTCGCCGCGACGATGGTGAAGTTGCCGCTGAGCAGAAGCGGACCGTTGGGCGCGCGGCCGACCTTGAGGGTCCCTCCCTGCGCTTCGAGCGCTTCGCCGCTTTCCCCCACGGCGCCGTAGTCTTTGAAGCCAACCGCCTCGTGACTGTTGTCACAGAAGGGTTTGTTCTTCGACTGGCCGCAGCGGCAAAGCGCCGCCCGGAAACGCACTCCGGACATATCTTCGGCCGCGCCGTCCACGTCCAAGTCTCCGCGAACGTAGAGCGGACCGTTGTAGATCACAAAGACCGTATTCTCAGCTTCCGCCGACTCTGCTTCGCCGCCATCTTTGCGATCGTAGCTCAGAGCGCCAGAGGGACAGCGTTCGACGACATCCACGACCTCGCCCGAGCTCACCAAGTCCGGCTGGCACCAAGGCTGCCGCCCGCCGACGAAGAGCTCGTTGTCGGCCCGCCCGCACTCGCCGA
>CAJIBW010000116.1_pt1 | contig 10777 bp, 7 predicted proteins | sample 9199441 | NCBI WGS metagenome assembly CAJIBW01 (sample SAMEA7708313, study PRJEB35096) | sediment metagenome | biome: marine neritic benthic zone biome [ENVO:01000025]; feature: sediment [ENVO:00002007]; material: shallow marine sediment [ENVO:03000034] sea grass bed [ENVO_01000059] ... | reverse complement strand
GGCAACTGCGCGGCCCTCAAGCCGTCTGAGCTCGCCCCGAACGTTTCTGCGCTCCTCGCCAAGTGGATCCCGAAGTATCTCGACCGGGATGCCATTCGAGTCGTAGAGGGCGGGGTCCCGGAAACGACCGCGTTGCTGCAACAAAACTGGGACCACATTTTCTATACCGGCAATGCAAGGGTGGGGCGCATCGTCATGGAAGCCGCTGCAAAGCACCTCACTCCCGTTACCCTCGAGCTCGGTGGCAAGAGCCCGTGCATCGTCGACGAGAGCGCGGACCTGGAAACGACGGCGAAACGGATCGTATACGGCAAGTTCTTCAATGCGGGTCAGACCTGCGTCGCCCCCGACTATGTTCTGGTTCACGACCGCGTTCATGACGCGCTCGTCAATCGAATGGTTTCGACCATCCGGGAATTCTACGGGGATGACCCCCAGCAGAGCGCCGATTTGAGCCGCATCGTAAACGAGCAACACCACGCCCGGCTCAGGCGATTTCTCGACGGAGCAGACATCGTCACCGGCGGCCAGACCGACCCATCCGAACGCTACGTTGCTCCGACGATTGTGAAGAACGTGGGCGAGGACGACCCCCTCATGCAGGAGGAGATCTTCGGCCCGATTCTCCCGGTGATCTCGTTTTCGAGCGTCGAATCGGCGATCGGCTTCGTCAATCGACAGGCCAAGCCACTCGCCCTGTACCTGTTCTCACGCGACGAGGCAGTGCAAGACCGTGTCCTAGCGGGCACGAGCGCTGGGGGAACGGCCATCAATCACGTGTGGCTTCACGTCGGCGTCCCGGAGTTGCCGTTCGGCGGCGTCGGCGAGAGCGGCATGGGGGCCTACCACGGTCGCCATTCGTTCGAGGTCTTCTCGCACCGCCGTTCGGTCTTGAAAAAGGGGACGCTCCCGGACGCTCCGCTCCTTTTCCCGCCGTACACGGCCCGGAAGATGCGCTGGTTCAGAAAGCTCTTCTAGAGTGCGCCGGTGCGAAGCGCCGCGACTTCCGCCTCGATGTGCCGCTTGAAGTAGAACGGGATTCGGAGCAGGTCCTTCCGAATCGCCGGGCGAATGATGGATACGAAGACACCGTCGCCGATGTCCACGAGCGCGCCGAAGGACACCAGCGTCCGATTGCCCTTGTAAGGACGCACCCGCATGAAGCCCCAGCCCGCCCGGATGTCATGTGCCTGGGAGTGATCGACGCGAAAAACCATCGAGCGGCGATCGGATGCGAGCGTCGTCTGGAGCACGTACCGAACGTCGATCGGTCCCCATTCCTGTCGAATGGCCAAGTCGGCTTCTTCTCCGGCTTGATGCTTGATGTCGCTCTGGGTCACGAGCGGGATGAAATTCTTGTAGTCGGTTAGATTGGCCAAACCTTCCCAGGCCACGTCGACCGGCACGTCGATGATTTGCCAGCTCTGTCCGCCGATGAGCTTGTAAGCGCCTCGCTGCTCGTTCTTGTGCTTCATCACGAGCTCACCTGCAGCTAGCAGCTTCTTGTCTTCGGCCGTGAGTTGATCGTTGCTCGAAAAGGAGGGAGACGGTGCCGTAAGAAACACGACGAGCACACAGAGCATCGAGAGAGCAGGGGTCAAAATTGACCAGTGCCTTCGTTCCCGTCTATGTCTGGATTTGTTCATGCGGGCGTTCCTCTCCGGTTTGGTCATCATCATCGTTTTCGCAGCCACGACGGCGGGTGCGCTTACCAATGACGAACCCTCCCGGAACCTCATTCAAGAAATTTCCTCGAATATTACACCGGCGGCGGCCGTCGAGGTAGCCGCCGGCGCCGAAGTGACCCAACTCCCCGCCTGGACGTCGATTTTACCGCCGCTTCTTTCGATCCTCCTCGCGCTGCTTTTCCGACATGTGCTCGTGGCACTGGCCCTGGGTGTTTGGCTCGGCGCGTTTCTGATTTCAGACCTCTCTTTCGTCCGCTCGTTCGCCCGTTTGTTCGACACGCACGTGATCAACGCGATCGCCGATCCGGGACATGCAACGATTCTGGTTTTCAGTCTGCTCCTCGGCGGCATGCTCGGTTTGATGACCCAAAGCGGTGGAGCCAAGGGCCTCGCCTCGTGGGTCGACACCGACACGACGAGCCGCCGCCGCGGACAGCTCACGACCTGGTTTCTCGGCTTGCTCGTCTTCTTCGATGACTACGCCAACTCTCTCTTGGTCGGATCGTCGATGCGTCCCGTGACCGACCGGCTGCGCGTAAGCCGAGAGAAGCTAGCTTTCCTCGTCGACGCCACCGCGGCGCCCGTCGCAAGCCTGGCGCTGGTCTCGTCGTGGATTGCAGTGGAGGTGGGCTACATAGCCGACCAATTCACCCACCTGGGAGTGGAACGTGATGCCTATCTGACGTTCATCGAAACCATTCCATATCGATTCTATCCGATTCTCATGTTGCTCTTCGTCGCCTGGGTCGCAGTGCGGGGCCGTGACTTCGGACCGATGCTTCGAGCGGAGCGGCGCGCGCTTCACGAAGGTTTGGCGTCGAGGCCCGGTGCACAGCCAGCGTCGGATTTTCATGAGGAGGCGGTCCCAGAGCACGTGCCCGGCCGACCGCTGAACGCGGTAATCCCGGTGATCGTAGTCGTGCTGGTTGCGGCCATCGGAATTTATGTGGATGGACGAGCGAAAGTCGTTTCAGCCGGGAGCGACCTTTCGCTTCGTGCGATCGTCGGCGAGGCGAGCTCGAGCGCCGCGATCTTGTGGGGAACCGGTGCGGGCTGCGTCGCGGCGTTAGCGCTGTCGGTAGGCACGGGCGCACTGTCCTTCGCCTCGTCGATCGAAGCCTGGATGTCGGGAATGCGCTCGATGCTCTTCGCCGCTGTGATTTTGGTCCTGGCCTGGGCCCTCGGTGCTGTCTGCCGCGACCTCCACACCGCTTCATTTCTGATCGGCGCGGTGGGCGATTGGATCGCACCCGCCTGGGTTCCAGCGACCGTATTCGTGATGGCCGCTCTGGTCAGCTTCGCAACCGGGACCTCTTGGGGCACGATGGCGATCCTGTTTCCCCTCGTCGTCCCGCTCGCGCTCGAGATCGCGCCCGGCAGCGAGACGATCCTCCTCGGCGCGGTGTCTTCGATTCTGGCCGGCTCCGTCTGGGGCGATCACTGCTCGCCGATCTCCGACACGACGGTTCTCAGCTCGATGGCGAGCAGCTGCGACCACATGGATCACGTGCGAACCCAGCTTCCCTATGCTCTCCTCGTCGGAGCGGTGAGCCTGATCTGTGCCGAGCTGCCGGTCGCGGCCGGCTGGTACGGCCCCTGGGTGGGCCTGCTGGTCAGCGCGGTCGCGATGGTTGCGGCGTTCGAGTTATTGAGCCGGCCCGTGGGGCGGTAGCGGCTCCGAGACGATCGCGCCGGAGACCAGCGCATCTCGAAGGAGCCTCTTCAAGGTCTTCCCGCTCGCTCCCAAGGGAAGCGCCTTCACGAACGCGTACCGACGCGGGAGCTTGTACGGCGCAAGGCGTTCTCGGGCCCATGCGTCGAGCTCGGGGGCGCTGAGGACGCTGCGCGCGACGACGACAGCGACGACTTCTTGGCCGTAGTAGACGTCCTCCTGTCCGACGACCGCCGCGCTCTCAACCTCGCCGTGCTGAGTGAGAACGGCCTCGATCTCGGACGGGTAGATGCTTGCCCCACCTCTGAGAATCAGGTCTTTGCTTCGATCGACCACGGTGAGCCGCCCGTCGTCGTCCACGAAACCGATATCACCGCTGTGAAGCCACCCGCCGCGCATCACGTGTGCCGTCGCCAGCTTGTCGTCGAGGTAGCCGGCCATGAGGTTCTGACCTCGAATCAGAACCTCGCCGTGCACGCCTCTCGCGACCTCGGCGCCATGCTCATTCGCAACTCGAAGCTCGACCCCCGCGACCGGTCGGCCGCAGGAGCCCGGAACGGCCGTGTCGGGTGGCGCGTTGATCGCCGTCAGGTTGGCTTCGGTGAGCCCGTACGCTTGACGAACCGGAGCTCCGAGACGCTCCTCGGCACGCAGCCGAACATCTTCGGCGAGCGGCGCGCCGGCGCTCATGCACCATCGCAGCGCCGGCGGCGCCGGCACGTCCGCCTCGTTCGCCCAGGCGATGAACATGGTGGGCACGCCGGGGATCCAGGTAACGCCATGGCGGGTGCAGAGCTCGAGCGTGCGCGTGGGTGAAAACCTCGGGACGAAGATCGTGCGCGCACCGGCATAGAACGGCACGAGCAGCGTAGTGCGTAGGCCGTACGAGTGCGTCAGGGGCAGAGTGCCGAGGATCGAGTCATCTTTTCCGAGGCGCAAGGCGTGTTCGACGAGCGCCTGTGTGTGCGCGAGGAGTGAGCCGTGCGAGATGCACACGGCTTTCGCGGCGCCGGTCGTGCCCGAGGTGTAGAGGAGCATGGCTAGCGAGTCCCGCGTCACCGGGCAAGGAGCGGCCGGGCCCTCGAACGGCTGCAGCAGGTCTTCGACCAGCAGCACCTCGGAGCTCGTGTTCGCGCGCACCTTGCTCGCTCGTGCGACCGAAAGATGTCCGGCGTCGGTGAGCAGCGCCCTGCAGCTCGCGTGCTGGAGCCGGAACGCGATCTCGTGCTCGGTCGAGGAGACCGGAATGGGCAGCGTCGTGCAGCCTGCGTACAGGGCGCCAAACCAGGCCGCGACGAACTCCATCCCATTTTCGGTGCAGATCGCGACGCGGTCACCGCGGCCGAGGCCCAGCCTGATGAGCTGCGAAGCGAGGCGAGACGCCTGCCGGTCTAACTCGGCGTAGCTGAGGGCGAGGTCATCTCGGCCCGAATCGATGACGGCCGTACCGTCTGGATCGCGTTGCGCCGAGCGATGAAGGACATTGCCGACGTTCGCGCTCATCGGAGAGAGGCTAGCATGAGGGCTGGACCTGGACGGTAGCCTGCGGCGCGTTAGGCTTCGGCCATGCTCAAAGCCAAAGCGATCCGAATCCGTGAGCCCGGGGGGCCCGAAGTGCTCGAGCTCGGCGAAGTCGAGCTGTCCGCGCCGGGGCCGTCGCAAGTCCTGGTCGAGGTGGCTGCCGCAGGGCTGAACCGCGCGGATTGCCTGCAACGACGCGGATTCTACCCGGCGCCTCCCGGGGTGCCGGCCGACGTGCCCGGACTAGAGTTTGCAGGTCTGGTCGAATCGGTCGGCAACGAGGTGAGAGACTGGAAGCCGGGTGACCGGGTGATGGGCATCGTCGGGGGCGGCTCGATGACGACGCGGCTCGTGACCGAGGGGGCCGAGCTCATGTCCATTCCTGCGCAGCTCTCTCTCGAAGAAGCGGCAGCGGTGCCCGAGGCCTTCCTGACAGCATACGATGCGGTCGTTTTGCAAGGTGGCCTCCGTGCGGGACAGACCGTGCTCCTTCACGCCGTTGCCAGCGGAGTCGGAACGGCGGGGATTCAAATTGCAGCGGCGATCGGCGCCTCGTCGGTTGGGACATCGCGCAGCGCGCACAAGCTTCCACGATGCACGGCCCTTGGTTTGACGCACGCCGTGCTCGTAGAAGAGGGTCGGTTTGCCGACAACGTGCTCGCGGCGGTCCCGAATGGCGCCGACGTCATCCTCGACACGATCGGCGCTGCCTACCTTTCCCAAAACATCAAGGTCATCGCCAAACAGGGCCGGCTCATCGTGATCGGTTTGATGGGTGGTGTGAAGGCCGAGCTTGCGCTCGGGGCGCTCCTGGCAAAGCGCGCTTCGATTCATGGTTCCGTGCTCCGCAGTCGCTCGTCGAAGGAAAAAGCTGAGCTAACGAAGTCGTTCACCGATCAGATGCTGGGTAAGCTAGAGAGCGGTGAGCTCAAGCCAATCGTAGACGAAGTCATGGAGATGGCCGACGCGCGGTCGGCACATGAGCGCATGGACAGCAACGAGACGTTTGGGAAGCTAGTGCTGCGCTGGTAGCGATCGCGGTCGAGGTCTTCCGAAGAAAAGGTATCCGGTCGCGAGGGCCGCGACCGCAAGCATTCCTAAGACAGCATAGATAAGCAAAGTCGGATCCCCGACCCCAGCAGAGCCAGCGATTTCATCGAGAAGGCTGTGATTCATCGTTGCCTGACCGGTCGTCGAAAACATCCTGATCCTCCGTTTCCTCGTTCATCAGGTGCTACGCCGGGTGGCACTGATTGGATTAAGGGAGATCGTTCCGGGGCGCGGAAAAAAGCGCGATAGGGGGCTGCGTCGAACGGCTCGGCTTGCAAGGGTGGCCGGAGGGGCTTGGGGCCTGAGGCCACGCAAGCCTCGCCTCGGAACTCGCGCCAATCTGGGGTGGTTGCTGTCTTGCAGATTGTCACTCGTTACGTCGACTCCGACCCACATCGCGCTTTTTCTCCTCTCCTCTCCACGTCGATTGTGAAAGACCCAGCGCCCGTTTCAGTTCCCGCCTCAGTGCCAGTGCCAGCGTCAGTGCCAGCGCCAGTGCCAGTGTCCGTGCCAGCGTCAGTGCCAGCGTCAGTGCCAGTGCCAGTGCCAGTGCTAGTGCCAGTGCCAGTGCCAGTGCCAGTGAACCTGGTCCTCCCGTCCTGAGAAACAAGCTGTTTTCAATTTGGCGTCGCGGCCACCTCCCGCCTAGTCTTGGCTCTAGTGTCGTCTTCACAAATGGGAGGGCAGCGCCGGCACCTGAACCTCCTTCAGGCGACCGGTGTCGGCGTCGGGGCAATCGTCGGAGGCGGGATTCTCGTCCTGGCGGGCGCGGCATTTCGCGAAACCGGTCCGAGCGCCATCCTGGCCTTCGCCCTCAACGGCGCCCTTGCCATCATGACGGCGCTGAGCTTTGCCGAGATGTCGTCGATGTTCCCGGAATCGGGCGGCGCGTACACCTTCGCCAAAAAGGTGCTCACGGTGCGTGCGGCCTTCGTCGTCGGCTGGGTGCTCTGGTTTGCGTACATCGTTGCCGGCGTGCTTTACGCGCTCGGCTTCGCCGAATACGCCCTCCTGGCCATCGACGAGCTCTGGGTCGCGAGCGGCGGCGCACCTGCCCCGTGGCTGCGCGGCCGCGCCGCTCTGACCGGGCTCGCCGTTGTGGCCACAGGCGCGTACAGCCTGCTGCTGGTTCGCAGCAACAGAGGCGGCGGCCAAATCGAAACGATCGGCAAGCTCTTCGTCTTCGCCATCCTTCTCGCCGCAGGCGCGTGGGCGCTCGGAATCGCGCCCAGCGGGACGGCAAAACGAGGACTCACGCCGTTTTTCGAGCACGGCGCGACCGGGCTTCTGACTGCGATGGGCTTCACCTTCATCGCGCTTCAGGGCTTCGATTTGATCGCCGCCGTCGGAGGTGAGGTCAAAGACCCCGAGCGCAACATCCCGCGCGCCATGCTCGCCTCCCTCGGCATCGCGCTTGCCGTCTACATCCCGTTCCTGTTTCTGACCTCGACCGTCGGCGTCGGCCCCGAGCAGAGCATCTCCCAGATGAGCGCCGAGAACCCCGCCACCGTCATGGCCCTTGCTGCACAAAACTACGCCGGCGTCTTCGGCTACTGGCTCGTGGTCGTCGCCGCGATCCTCTCGACCCTCTCCGCCCTCTCCGCCTGCATCTTTGCGGCGAGCCGCGTCGCCCTCCGCATGGCCCGCGACCGCACCCTCCCCCTCGTGCTCCAAGAGGAACACCCGACGCGTGGCACCCCGATCATGTCGATCTACGCCACCGCCCTCGCCATGGCATTTCTTCTCATGATGGTGCGCGACGTTTCCGCCGCCGGCGCCGCGGCAAGCCTCATCTTCTTGATCTCGTTCGCGCTCGTGCACTGGACGAGCCTCCTAGCGCGCAGACGAACGCGGACCAAGGCCCCGTTCGAGACCCCTTGGTTCCCCGCCATCCCCGTTCTCGGCGGTCTGGCCTGCGCAGCGCTTGCCGCTTATCAGGGCGTCGTCGTCCCCCGCGCAGGCGGCGTCGTCGCAGTGTGGCTCGGCCTCGGCGTGATTCTTTACTTCGGACTGTTCAAAGGCCGCGCCCAGGCCGTCGATGCTTTTGCCGAGGCGGGGGACCCCCACCTCGGCTCGCTGCGGGGGCGAAGTTCTCTCGTCTTGGTGCCAGTCGCCAACCCATCGAGCGCAGTCGGCATGGTCACCCTCGCCAACGCCCTGGCCATCCCGTTCGTCGGTCGCGTGCTTCTGCTGACCGTCGTTCGTCGCCCCACAGACTTCGCGACCGCCGAGGCAGAGACGACCAGAGCGCTGGGTGACGCACAGCGCGTCGTCGAACAGGCCATGGCCGCGTCCCTCACGGCCGGGCACACACCCGAAGCGCTCATGACGATCGCGACCGATCCATGGAGAGAAATCGAACGAATCGCGCAGGCCCGAGACTGCGAAAGCCTCCTCATCGGCTTCTCTTCACTCGAGGAGCACAGCAACGTGGCCCACATCGAGCAGCTGCTCAACGCCGTCGACTGTGACGTGGTCGTCCTGCGCGCTCCCAAGGACTGGTCGCCCAGCGCCGACACGAAGATCATCGTCCCCGTGGGCGGCCGCGGCGGTCACGACGCGCTTCGTGCAAGGCTCCTCGGAAGCCTCGGCCGCGCTGGCTTGAAGAACGTGCGCTTCGTGCAGGCGACGAGGGGAAACCTGCCCCTAGCCTCCAAGCTCCAACGCGAACGAGAGCTTCGCGTGTTCGCAAAAGAAGAAACCTACGGCGCCCCCGACGCCAAGCTCCTCGAAACGAACGACATCGTCGAAGCGCTCGCGCAGGAGGCCGGCCCGAACGACCTCATCATCCTCGGCCTACGGCACCAGCGCGGCAAGCGCCTCTTCAGCGAGCTAGCCCTGCGCGTCGCCAGAAAAACCCCCGCCGCCACCCTCATGATCAGCCGCCGCTCCTAGGGACACGCTCCCCCTCCAAATCCCTCTACACTTCAAGCACTTACGGCCCACACCGCGAAAACCGCACGAGCGCCCTCGGACCGCCAGCCAAACGCCCTACAGCAACGCATCCCTCGCGCCATTGATAGTTGGCGCGCCCGGAGGGACTCGAACCCCCGACCATCGGCTTAGAAGGCCACTGCTCTATCCAGCTGAGCTACGGGCGCGTTTCGGCGCTGTTTAGCACGATAAGCACGAAGCGCGTAAGTCGTGAGCGCCGTAAGAAAACCTACGACCCGGCTCCTGACTAAAGAATTACGTATATCGCTGTGAAGATGACGGACCCATGGTCATCCATGAAAGGGTTCGTCATACGATTCTCGATCGGCTTTTTGTGTGTGCTCGCGGTGGTGGCGGCCTTGCCTTCAATCGTGAGCGCACAAGACACTGAGAAGGGTACGACGCCCGAGCCGAGTCCACAGGAGCCCGCGCCCTCGTCTGGGCCAGCACCAGAGGAAGGCGGTCTGAGCCCGCGGTTGCGTAAGCGAACGCAGCGGAATTGGGACCCGGACACTTACGAGCTGCGCCTTGACTCCTCCGGTCGCAGCGTGTCGCCACCTCCGGCGCCTCGGCACAAAACGGACTCCCGTGTGCTGCGGTACAGGCAAGGAGTCATCGTTTCCTCCCTCTTCATCGGCATCGGCGGGGCGCTCATCGGCGGCGGCGTCGTCGTGCTCCGCAACTGGCAACAAGAGCAGTCTCTTGATCCGAGCTGGGACCTTTTTCCTCCCGGCGGCACTTACGTCCTTTTTACGCTCGGCACCTTGGCGGCGCTCGGAGGGCTCATCGGCGCTGCAGTCTCGGGCTCAAAGCTAGGCGCTCGCAAGCGAAAGCTGCGCGAGCTTCAAGAAGCGCGATACGAGAGACGACGCCGAGCCCAATGGGACTTCGCACAGTCGCGGTTGGTATTCTGAGCAATGCCATAGCGTTTGAGTTAGGCCGCAAGAGCTTTGGCCGCCCAAACGAGTGCTACAACCTCTCTGTGACCGATCCCGCGCTCAAGGGCCCATTCGAAAACCGGAAACGGCGCTATCTCGAAGAGCTCCTGGCCTGCCGCGGCGTCGAAGAGGACCTCGCGCTGCGTTCTCGGTTCGGCTTCATGGCCTTTCACGGAGGGAGCCTCGAGACGAAGACCGATGCGATCGCCGAAGAGGCCGCGCACAGGTCTGGGGCATCGTTCTACGCGATACGCCAGCCTCCGAACCTTCGCTGGCACATCCCGTCGTCGCTTTTTCGCGCGGAAGAGTCGCCCAAGCTCCAAGCGTTTTTCGACGTGGTAGACATCGTGGTAACGGTGCACGGCTTTCGAAGACGTGCCTTTCCGTGCCACGTGATGCTCGGCGGTCGCAATCGCGCGCTCGCGGCCCATCTGGCCGATTCGCTGCGGCCCGCTCTCCCCAGCGCGGTCGTGGTCGACGACCTTTCGAAGATCCCAAAGCCAATCCGAGGCGTGCACCCCGACAACCCGGTCAACGTGCCGAGGCTAGACGGCGTGCAGATGGAGATTTCACCAATGATTCGCGTCGAGCCAACGGACTTGATCAACGCCCTAGCAGAGGCCGCGCGCTCCTTTGTCCGGACGTAGCGCCGGCACCGCCAATCGGGGCGCGGAAAAACGCGTCACGGGGTTGCGGTCAACCATGCAATCGAAGAACGGCTCGCGACGGGCGTGCTCGCGATCGGGCGCCCCGTCGCCACGGCTCCCCACGTCGACCTACGACTAGGCGCCGGCCCAATCGCTGTGCTGCCCATCCCGAGCCGTTCTCCTATTGAATGGATATGGATGGAGGGGCGCGGAAAAAAGCGCGATATGGGGCGGAGTCGACGTAACGAGTGACAATCTCGGCGCCAGCGTGGGGGTGGCGGGGTGGGGAGCGCGGGTCCTTGCCTCCGGCTATCGTTTGCTCACGGT
>CAJIBW010000177.1_pt1 | contig 10837 bp, 11 predicted proteins | sample 9199441 | NCBI WGS metagenome assembly CAJIBW01 (sample SAMEA7708313, study PRJEB35096) | sediment metagenome | biome: marine neritic benthic zone biome [ENVO:01000025]; feature: sediment [ENVO:00002007]; material: shallow marine sediment [ENVO:03000034] sea grass bed [ENVO_01000059] ... | reverse complement strand
GCCGTCGGGGGCGGTCACGTATGCGTAGCGGATCGAACCGGTACGTCGCGGCTCGGCGTGAGCGTACACGCCTGCTTCGCCGAGGCGTGCCAAATCGCCATCGAGGTCGGTGGTCTGAACACCAAAGTGAGCCACGCCAAACCCGGACCGAAGTGCCCCCTTCCCCGCTTCGGGTGGCTGCGCCGGCGTCATGCCTGGCGGGAACTCGCTGATGACCAGGACCTGCCCGCCGAGAAGGACGCCGTGGTTCCGGCCGCCTTCACCCGAAGGAATCGACCCCAGGTGCTCGGCGCCGAGGCAGGACTCGTAGAACCGAATCGCAGCCATGGGGTCGGCGGAATGAATGTGAATGTGGTCGACGGACGTGATCACGAGAGATGGATGGTAGCTCAGTCAGAGATCGCGGCGACCCGAGAGCTGGGGCGCTACGTGCCTTTGCCGAGGACCTGCGTGAAGTCGAGCTCTTGCGAGAGCGCAGAGCATCCGCGTGATGATGAGCGGGAGAGCGATCGCGAGGATTGCGTGCTCCAAGAAGGCGCGATCCAACGGGGCGCCGTTCAGGACGGGGACGACGATGGTCACCGCGAGGTAGCTGGCCAGCGGGATGACGAGGCGTCTCATGTTGGCGCTTTCGGGCGGGGGCGAACGAGAATGCGATCGGCGAGGAGGTAGAGAGCGCAGAGGCTGGTGAAATAGACGACGATGCCTTCGGCGTGGTGAATCTGCGCGGATGACAGCCCGGCGATGGAGACAGGGTGCGCTTGGAGGAGCAGCGCGATGACGATTCGGGCAGCGTTGACGCCGAGGGTCGCCAGGTAGGCGAGTCCCACGCTCGCAAAGAGCAAGGTCAGCTTGGCTCGCAGCGTTGGCATGTACGTCACGAAGCCGACGGCCGCCGCGCAGATGGCAATGATCATGAAGTTGACGCCGGCGCAGGAAGGTACGATCGCGAAACGCAGCTCCTGGTTGACGTAGCCGACGTGCTGCTCGAAGACGAAGGGCGCGCGGACGAGGGTCTCGACGAGCCAGGCCGTCGGGGCGAGGATCCACTGGAGGGCCTCGGCGTCGGCCGTGCTGTAGTGCCGTTTGAGCGCGTAGGTGATCGCCAGCATCGCGCCGAGGGTGAGCGCGCTGTAGAGCCGCTGGCGCGTCACCGGCCGTACCCGAGGGACGTGCGGCGTGAGGTCCAGAGCAGAAACGCTCCAGCCGCGAGCAGCGCAAGGAGCACGATGAGATGCGGCTCCGAACCCTGCGTCACGCCGCCGACGGCGGAGTCGCTGACGCCCTGGGGCAGGGGCAGAGGCTGTTTGACCTCTTCACCCGGCCCGAAATCGTTGCGCGGCGTTTCGTCGACGGCGATGAACGACGTGTACTTAGTGAGGAGGCTATACCGAAGGCCGAGCGCGGTGACTTCCTCTTTTGCACTCTCGACTCCGAGGGCTTCGCCGAAATCGGACAGGTCCGCGATCCGCTGACGCGCCCAGAGATGGGACAGCGCGCGGTTCTCTTCGGCGGCTACGACCTCGGCCACATCAAAGCGCTGCGTCATCGGGCCCTTGCCCCCTACCCCGCGAAGCATGATCGTGCCGGCCGGTTTCCCGGCGAACTTCCCGAACACCAGGACCGGTCGCTCTGCCAAGACATCCGGCACCGACGTCGGGACGATGTCGTAGGCGCGGAAACCGTCGAAATCGACCTCGATGTCGGTCAGGACGGGTGCGCTGACGTAGTCGCGGAAGCGCTCTGCGGTGGATGCGGCGTCCGCCGCGTCGGTGACCACGAACAGTTCGCCAAAGCCTGCCTTGGCGATCCCCTCGACGAGGTATCGGTTCACCGAGGTCCCAATGCCGAACGAAAAGACGTTCGCTTTGCCGAGGTGACCGCGGACGTACCGAAAGGCCTCCACTTCTCCCGCGATGTACCCATCGGTGATGACAAGGAAGCTTCGCGACGTTCCAGATTCGTGCTCCATATTCATCGCCATCCGGAGCCCGCTCAAGAGCTCCGTTCCACCGCCGCCCTGCTGACCTTCCAAAACGGCGATGGCGCGCTCGATGTTCTGGTCGGTAGCGGGCACCGAGCGAGGCGCGAACCGCGTCGAGCCGCCCGAAAATAGAATCATGTTGAAGGTATCCATCGGCCTGAGGTGGCCGATGAGGTCGCGCATCAAGCGCTTCGCCGTATCGAGCGGAAAGCCGTACATCGAGCCCGAAACATCGATGATGAAGACGTACTCGCGCCCCGGTAGGTCGGCCGTTTCCACGCGCTTCGGCGGCTCGGCCATCAAGAGGAAAAAGCTTTCGTCCTCGCCTTCGAAGAGCATCAAGCCGCTCTGCACCGCCCCGCCAGCCAGTCGGTACTGCAGAACGAAGTCTCGGTTGCCGCCTTGCCGCTCGGATTCATCGAGCGCAACGGTGACGCGCCGCTTTCCGGTCCATCGTGCCGTCACTTCGTGTGATTTGCAGGACAGCGCCTGTACATCGATGCCCGTCGAGAGCGTCATTTTCACGTCGAACGCGTAGGTCGGCTTGCGGCCTGCGTGGAGGTACGGGCTGCGCACCCAGCCATCCTCGGGGTTCGCGGCGGAGTGACGTTCGCTCGCGTAGCGCGGCCCCACCACCGTAGGGTAGACGAACGCATAGATGCCTTCCGTCGGCCGGAGCAGCTCGGTGTAGCGCAGCTCCACTTCGATGACGTCGCCCGGCAGGATGTTTGCAACGCTCATCCGAAACACATTCGGACGCTCCTGCTCGAGCAGCGAGGCGCTCTTGCCGTCTTCTTTCGCTTGGGCGAACTCTTTGGACGCCGCTTCTCTCTCCTTGATTTTCGCGACGATGACGCGCTCGCCGATCTTCATGCGCATCCCGTGAACCGCTGCCCGGGTCGAACCCGGAAAGACATACTCCGCGTGGATCGGCCGGCTGCCTTCGTTTTTGTAAGTCTGTGTGACCTTCACGTCGGCGATGACGCCCGCCACGTCGACCTCCACGTCGGTCTTGGCGAGAGGGAGACGGTCGACGGACGGGTCGCCTTCGATGAAGAAGTAGGGCGAGAGCGTCTTGTCGTCGCTTGGCTCGGCCTGCGCGGGCTGGGCGAGAACGGTGAGCAGGCCGACGAACAGCAAGGTTCGCGTCCAGAGGGAATTGAATGGCACGGGGGACCTCCTTGTTGGAGGCAGGGCTTTGCAACCGCAGTGCCATGCCCTTTGGTACCTGAAATTCAGGGAGATCGCCTGCCCGGCGTGTCAGGGCCGAAACGTCGCCGTGTCCGGAGAGACGCGGTTTGGATGGGAGCTATACTCGCGTCAGCAGGAACCGACGATTAGCCCCAACCGAAAGGAGCCCCTCTTGAATACCATCGTCTCAATCGCTCAAGTCGTGGTTGCGCTCGCCATTCTCAACGTGTGGATCGTTCGATTCGGGAAAGCCACGAGTTGGAGAGGCGGTGAGGCAGGGAACATGCGGGAGGAGTTCACCGTCTATGGGCTGCCGGACTGGTTCATGTACACGATCGGTTTCTTGAAAATCTCTCTTGCTGCGCTGCTGATCGCCGGCGTCTGGGTGCCTGCGCTCACGAAGCCCGCCGCGATGGGCATGGCCCTGCTCATGATTGGAGCCATCGCCATGCACTTCAAGGTAGGCGACGCGCCGCTCAAGTCGCTGCCGGCCTTCGTCGTGCTCTCCCTCTGTGCGCTGATCGCGTTCGCCTAAGCCTCTGACCCGAGCGTCGGATGGGCCTGCGCGTAGGCGCCCCGCACGTCAAAGGCGAGATCGAGGGAGGCGAGCAGCTCGTGGAGGGAGGCCAGGTAGAGGCCGAAGGCCACGAAGTTGTGGTGTAAGCTCGGCTGCCGCGCAGAGCGGAGGGCAACGATGTCGCGGAGGGTCTGCTGCAACCCCGCCTCGCTGAATCGTACGCTCCGTTGATTTCCGTCGCCGAGATGGCGGAGCAGCACGGCGCCTGCGGCACCGAGCCCCAGGTGGTCGAGCCCAGACCGGAACAGCGCGTTGTCTCCCTCGAAGAAGCCGGCGTAGACGTCTCTCACGGCCCCCAAGAAATTGGGCTCCCATTGGACGTACATGGGGCGGGGCGCCCAAGTCGCGTCCCCCGCCTCATCGATTCCGAAGCGCGATGACCAGAGGTCGATGAGAGCGGTTTCGCTGCGGAAAAGCTGTGCGAAGTAGAGCTGCAGGGCGAGCTGGCCGAGCCCACGGCGCTGGGGTTGGGTCATGGCGCTCGTCGAAATCATCGGATGCTCGCGGCGCCGCTCCAAGATGAGCAGAGGAACGCATGCGTCACGAAGAGTGGCCTGCGCATCGCCGAGCGCCGATGCGTACCGACGGGCGTCCGTCGCGTTGGAGACCAGCTCGAACGCTTGGCGCATGATGCTCGACGTGGACATGAGCTCGAGGCCTGCGGGGATCACGTCGATGAACGACTTCCAGTCGATTTTACCGCGGGAGTCGGTCGAGCTGAACGGTGTATCGAAGGTGTTTTCGTGTGCAGCCATGTTTGCTTTCATCAAAGGTTAGCGGTTGCGCTCGGTCGAAGTTTGCGCGCTTCGATGCATGAAAGAACGATATGCGGTGCGGTCAGGGCGCTCAGGCCGACAAACAGGACCTGAATGATCTTGGCGTCTGACGATTGGTCACCCAAAAAAACGTATGCGACCGCGCCTATCAGAAATGCACCCGTGGTCGTCGGCCACGCGTGAAGAACGAACGCACGGAACGCGGCGCGAGGAGTGGAGGGATCAAGCTCCACAGCCTGGCGAAGCGAGTGGCGAAACGAGTGCCAAAAACAGAAGTAGACGACAAACGCTAACAGAGGCGGTGCGAGGGCGAACAGGGAAGCGAGCGCGGCAAGTTCGAAGGACATGCGAGCATGCCCGGCGTTGCCTTCAGCCCATCCACCGAGATGGTGCGCCATAATCACGGAAAGCACGGACCCGCTGAACGCAAACAGGGGCGGTGTAAGCGCCGTGACGGTGTTGTTGATCTCCTGCGCGCTCATCGGGACCAGGTGGGCGAAGAGGCTGCTGGCAGCTTCCGGGTGGAAGTGCAGAAGGGGGACGAGCACGAGACTGCCTCGTCCGACGGCCTCGAATGCTGCGCCAGCGCTCGAGAACCGGCCACCGGCACCGAGCGCGAGGTCGTGGCGAACATCCCCGGCGCCGAAGTGAGCTGCCGACACGAGCAGGAAGCCGAGCAAGGACGGGAGCGGCGCAAGCAGCCAAGCAACCACGACGACTGCCGCCAGCCCGACGTACCCAATCCCAAACGGCACGAACCACCAGGAGCCGAAACTCCTGTGGAGGAGGCGCCGGCCGGACAGATAGTCGAGTGCCCCATGGGGCAGGCCGAACAGCGTCACTGCGACGACCAGGATGAAGAGCTCGATTCCGGGCGGGAGCGCGCGAAACAGATGGAGTGCCGCGACCCCGAACGTGAAAACGGACGCGATGAGCGCGTGGCGGCGCTCGACGTCCGTGACCCACGAGCCACTCCCCCAGCGAAGCCCGGATCTCAGACGAGATCCGGGCTGAAGCCCTGGTTGCAGGTTAGGCAGCGGCGCGAAGCTGCTCATTGCTTCCGGTGTCGCTATCGCTTCCGGACGTCAGGTCGTAGCCCTCGGCTTCGGTCTTGCCCTGGGCGATGAAGTAGATGTAGACGCCGAGGCCAACCTTCGCAGTGATGTCGGCAATCGTGTAACCGACTTGGACGAATGTCTCAGCCTGTGCGCCAGCGAGGCCAAGCTCCGGCCCGAGGTAGGCGACCGGGTAGAATGCCCATGTCACCAAGACGAGGAGACGGGCCTTACTGACGAGCGGCTGCACGCTAGCGGGTTGGCGTTGGATCGCCTCGCCGAACTGGCCGTACAAAACGTACATGATGTAAACCCAGGGAACCATGGCGGCGCCCCAGAATGCCCAGCGGACGGTTGTGTCGCTGGCCACCTCTCCCGGGTAACCGAGGGCGATCATGAGCAAGGCCGCCAAGGCAAGACGCACCGAGAGCGAGCGAGCCATCGGCTTGGCCAGCGCGAGTACGGCCACGAGCTCGATGACGAGCAGCGGCACTGTCAGCAGCCAGTCTGCGTAGCGGTACGCGTCGTTGAAGGGCTTGCCGGTCGGCTGGTAGGCCCCGTCGGCAAACACGTACGCAGCCGTGAAGCTCTCGTAGATGCGGAAGTAGTGGTAGCAAGCGATTGCGACGACCACGCCTGAAATGGTCAGCGCCGGGCGAAGCTTGGGCGCCACTTGGCTGCGGGATAGGAAGAAGAACAGGGCAGCCGCACCCATGGCTGCGACTGTCAGGGACATCAGATTCGTGACCAGGTCGTACTGGTTAGAGCTGAGCATTTCCATTGATACAAACTCCTGACTGAGGTTCGTCTTTTCTTAGACAAGACTTAGACGTACCTCGTTTAGAGAGCAGATCTTGGCTTGGTCAAGCGATTTACCTAGACAAAAGCTGGACACCCGCGAACGGGGTTCCCTCATTGGGGTCCGAATCAGGCAAGCGGGACGGGGGGGACCCCGCTAGCGGCCGAGCGCTCGTGCGATCTCTTGCGCCAGGCGAAGCCCGGACAGGAACGCCCCTTCGACCCGGTTGCCGTTGGCCCAATCCCCGCACGCGCCGATCCCGACGCGGCGGTCGTAGAGGTAGCCGTCGGCCAGCGGGTTTTCGGCGAGGGCGAACCGCCATCGATGTCCTTTGCGCCAGGCAGGCTGCGACGGCGGAGCGCCGACCGCGTCGAAGAATGCCGCGACCAGGGCTTCGACGACCGGTTCCGCGTCGTCCTCCAGGTGGGCCTCCGACCAACTCGGCCCCGCGTGCAGCACCCAGCGGTCGGGCGAGGTTTCTCGAGTCGGCTTGGCCGACGTGCGCGCCACCCAGCTGAGCGGGCCGTGGTTGACGAAGGCGCCGTCGAAGTCGACGGGTATCGCTGCGGTGAAAGCGAGGAGCACCGACCAGCAAGGCTGCATGCGGACGGCAGCCGCGCGGTCCGCGAAGGCGGGTGCAATGCCTCTGAGCAGCTTCTCTGTCTGTGGCGCGGGAGCGGTGCAGAGCACGTGGTCGAATGTGCCGACGCTGTCGCCAGCTCGATCGAGAACGGACCAAGCATCGCCATCGCTTTCGATCGAAGACACCTGAACGCCGAACGTCGTGTCCAGCCCTGCGGCCAGGCGTTGGCAGATGGCGTTCATTCCGGGAGTGCCGACGACCCTTCGCGTGGTCCCGCTCGACTCGTCGACCCCGTCAGGGCCCAAGGCGACGATTCGACCGTGCCAGGGCGCAACGACTCCCTCCGAGCTCCATTGCTCCACCCGCGACGAGAGCTCCGGCGAACGAACGGTGAAATACTGCGCGCCGTGGTCGAAGTCGGCGCCGACCCCGAGGTCGGGCACCCGCCGAGTCGACATGCGGCCCCCGGGCCCGCGCGCCTTGTCCAAGACGGTCACCCGGCATCCGAGCTGGGCGATCTCGGTCGCGCAAGTCAGGCCGCTGATCCCGGCGCCGATGACCGCGATTCGAGGCGCTTCTCCGTCGGTTGGCAAGAGGCTAGCGTTCTTTGATCTTCCGTGCCCAGTCGTCCGCGATCGACTTGGCCGCATCGCGACCGCCGAGCCCAAACGCGAGCGCCGCTGCCACCGCAACACTGCCCAGGGTGAAACCAAACGCCATGCTGACGATGTTGTCGGCCAGCCCCATGGCCTTCAGACCCATGGCGAGCACCAAGCCGAGGATTGCGATTCGGGCGATATTGGCAAGCCCGGGACTCCCGTGTTGGGTCAGCTTTTCGTAGGCCAAAGTGCCGAGGAAGTTGCCGATGATCAGGATGATGCCGCCGATGAGCAGACCGGCACCGAACTCGAGCACGCTCGCGAAGACTTCCGAGATGACCTCGATTTGCAACACGTTCACGGCTGCGGCGGCCGCGGCCAACATCGAGAAGAACATGATGGCGATGTCGACGAGGCGGGTCGCCGTGAACGACTCGGTGAACAAGCCTCCGATGCCGACCTTCTCTGGCAGCTCGTCGAACTTCATGCCCTCGAGGAGCCCATTGAGGACGAAGATGACGAACTTCGCGGCCACGTACACGACCAGCAGAATGATGGCTGCGCCGACGATGTTGGGCACGGCGGCCATGAGCTTTTCGATCATGTTGGACGCGGGGACGGAGATCGCGGGGATGTCCAGCACGCCGAGTGCAGAAACGATGATCGGGAGCAGGATGACCGCAAAGACCAGGGCCCGACCGAACTTCGCGATGCTGATCTCTTCGTTTCCGGTGCGCTCCGCAACGCGCTCGTCTACTTTCTCCAAGGCTACGCCTGCAAGCTGGGCGAGAACTTTCGCGATGATCCAGCCCGCATAGGCGATGACCCCTGCGCCGATGATGTTGGGGACCGCGGCGGCGAACTTGCTCGCCATCGATTTGAGCGGATCGAGAACGTTCATGAGCCCGAAGTGCTCCAGCACCGCGATGAGCACGAAGATCGTGAGCACTGCTTTGATGAGCGATACGATGGGCGAAACGAAATCGGTGACACTGCCGTCGTCCCCCGTTCGATGCAGGGCGGGAACCTTCGTGAGCACCCTCTTGAGCACGTCCGCGACCAGCTTCACGACAAAGAGGCCGACGATGAGTATCGCCAGCCCGAGCAAGGCATGGCCTAGGGCGCTAGACCCCGCCGGGCCGAGCACCTCGGCGAGCTTGTTCGTCAATTCCTGCATGGCATTCCGTCTCCTTTCGAGCGACCTGCGTGTCGTTCTACCTCATGACTCCCGCGGCGCGCTAGGCGGTACTTGCGTGGCGATCACCCCTACGGCGGAAACCGTCGCGGACACCTCGGCCCCGGAGTCGCGCAGCAAGAATTGCGAAAGTTCCATACAAAGATGCGGCGCACCGGCGCTGATCCCACGCTGCGTCCGACGGGCTTTTCCCGTAGACAGCGCGGCGGTATCCCCGTGATACTCGCCGTCATGAAGCAAACAATCGGCATCCTCTTCACGATGACCCTCGGCGCCGTCCTGCTCGGTTCCTGCGGGGACGATCTGCCCGGTGGGTTCACAGGCATCGGCCTCGTATGCGCGTCAGACAATGCAGAAGTCGGCGAAACGTTCACTTGCCCCAACAACGGCGATCTCATCGATTTTTGCGTCGATGGGAGGAACGGCAATTGCTACTACGAGGTCGGCGGCCAACAAGTGAACTGCGGCAATTGCTTTGAACAGCAGAACGCGCTCCAGGCTTGCGCGCAGGAGGCAGTCAACCGCTGCACTCAGTAGCAGGCGCGAGATACGGGTTAGGGCTGCCGATGAATCAGGCGAGCCCCTTATTTGGGTTGATGAGATATTTTTCGCCTGTCGCTTGCTTCCCGTACACCGAGATCGCTTCGAGGGTCAGGGCCTCGGCGAGGGAAACTTCGCGGGTGTAGCTGCTCGCAAAGGTGGTCTTGATTTCCGCAGCGACGCGTTCCTGCAACTTCCGAGCTGCCTGGGGTCCGATTTTTTGGAGAAACGGAAACAGCAGCCAGCCACCGACGCCCCAATACATGCCGAAGCTTCGGGTCAGGACGATGGGGCTGAGGTCCAACCCCCCGTAGATGTAAACCTGTTTGTGTGTGGTCGTGCCGTACGGGCTGTACGCACCGCCCGTCGCGCTCGCCGCCGCTTCCATGCAGGTCAGGATCTGACCCGCCAACTCGCCACCACCGATGGCGTCGAACGCCAGCGTCGCACCCGTGGTGATCAGCGCATCGGTCAGGTCCTTCATGAAGGTCGGTTCGCTGGAGTTGCAAACATGGGTGGCACCCAAGCCGCGGAGCAGCTCGACTTGCTCCGCTTTTCGCACGATGTTGACAAGCGGGACGTCGTCCGCGAGACAGACCTTCTGCAGCATCTGGCCGAGATTGGATGCCGCGGCGGTGTGCACGAGAGCCTTGTGACCCTCGAGACGCATGGTTTCGACCATGCCGAGCGAAGTTAGAGGATTGACGAACCAAGACGCGCCGTCTGCCGGCGTGGTGCCGTTTGGCAACGGAAGTGCCTGGTTGGCCGGAACGCAGCGGTACTGTGAGTACATGGCTCCGCCGATGATCCCAACAGTTCTGCCGATCAACGCCTGCGCGGTGGCGTCGGCACCGGCTGCGACGACGATCCCGGCGCCTTCGTTGCCCACTGGCAGCGACTTGCCGACGCGCGGCGTCATTCCGCGCATGAGCTTGTCGGGAATGTTTGCAGTGACAATCGGATGATCCGCACTGCCGGAGAACCGGAAGGTGGTTGGGTCCGCGGGACCCAGCAGTAGCCCAAGGTCTGACGGGTTGATCGGCGACGCTTCGACGCGGACCAGCACCTCGTCGTCTTTGGGTTCTGGGATGGGAATCGCCGCGAGCGACAACTCGAGCGTTCCGTCTGGTTTGATCGTCGACCGCAGCTGCAGCGCGTCACCTGAAATTTGTTTGGCCATCTCGAGTGGACTCTACGCCGGCGGCAGGTCCATTGACCAGCACGAAGCGTGCCTCACCGCTCGTACAGGTCCCGGCGACGATGCGGGGTCTAGCGAAGCATGGATGTCGCAAAGCTAAACAGCCGTCTCTCCGCTTAGCTTTTCGAGCCCGGCGACGAAGACGTCGGGGTCCTGTGCGCCGGGGATCAGGTAGCGGCTGTCGAGAATGAAAGATGGCACCGCTTGAATGCCCCTGCTCAACCAGAAGCGTTGCTGCTCACGAACGTCGGCTGCGTAGCGCCCGTCTTCGAGTACCTCGGCCGCCTCCGTGTCGTCGAGCCCTACTCGGCGCGCGACTGCGGCCAGAACCTTTTCATCG
>CAJIBW010000015.1_pt1 | contig 10882 bp, 6 predicted proteins | sample 9199441 | NCBI WGS metagenome assembly CAJIBW01 (sample SAMEA7708313, study PRJEB35096) | sediment metagenome | biome: marine neritic benthic zone biome [ENVO:01000025]; feature: sediment [ENVO:00002007]; material: shallow marine sediment [ENVO:03000034] sea grass bed [ENVO_01000059] ... | reverse complement strand
GGACCAGATTGTGCAGATGCATGCCTCGCGGGCTCATGCCGGAAAGGGTCACGTCCGACCGGTAGGAGAGGTAGAGAAGCGGCCGGTAGCTGTCGTGCGCCGGCTTCATTCCGGATAGTTTTCGGAGCGCTGGGTCGAGGTGGTCGTGCTGAGTCGCGTCGAGGCCGTCGAGAAGCGGACCCGAGTAAATCGGGTTGTCACGAATCGCTTCAACGTCGTCCCAGACGAAGTCGAAGGTCACCGACCGCGCGTAGATCGCCGCGAACGCCAGCAAGATGACGGCCAGGCCATAGCGTTCCCAAATCCGTGCCTGACCCTCCGACCCAACCCCCATCGAGGCCGACGATACCTCAGTCCTCGTGGATTGCGCGAAACCTGGGCAGTCCGTGAAATCGAACGTCGTTCGATCTCTTGGTCGGCACGCAAAACGCCCGCCCCTGCAACGAAGTAGGGGCGGGCGTTCGCTAAGATAAGCCTGACGCGTCAGCGCGACTTCGGGAGAAGCACTCCGTCGATGGCGTGTGCGATTCCGTTGTCGGCGCGAAGGTTTGCGTCAACGACCCGCTCGCGATTCACGAAGACCCTCCAGAAGAACGAGTAGACGTAAACGTTCGACCCTTGCAGGGTCTCGACCCGTCGCTGCCGCGCGAGCTCTTTCGCGGTGTTTTCACCCTCCACCACGTGGTAGAGCAAGATCTGGGTGAGCGTCTCGAGGCCTGGCTCGTGAAGCAGGGTGTCGATCGTGCCGTCCTCGATCAACGGGGCGAACGCCTCGTCGGTAGGTGCAAGCACCGTGACCCCGCCTGCCTCGACCGCTCCATCCAGACCGGTAGCCTCGAGCGCGCTGAGCAGCACCGTAAACCGACCGTCCGCCTCGAGAAGCTCGAGAAGATTCGATGGCTCTTCGCTTGGCAGGAGGACAGCGTCGATGATGTGGATCACGCCATTGGGCGCGTGGCCGTTCGCGCTGATGACTCGCGCCTGGTTGATGAACAGGCTCCGCTTGCGGTACGTCACGTCGACCTCGCTCCCCTGAAGCGTCGTCGTGCTTCGGTTCAGCAGAAGCCTGAACGCGCTCTGCCGCCCATCGACCGCGTGGTACAAGAGGATGTCGGTGAGCGTTCCCAGTCCGGGCTCCTCGAGCAGCTCGCCGATCACTCCGGCGTCGATGAGGGGCTGGAAGGCTTCGTCGGTCGGTGCGAAAAGCGTGAGCACGCCGCTCTCGACCGCCTCGTCGAGACCGGTTGCCTCGAGCGCCGCGAGCAGCGTTTCGAAGCGTCCGTCGACTCGCAGCACGTCTACGATGCTTTCGATCTCGACCGGCTCGGAGGGCGGGAGCAGAACCGCGTCGATCGCGTTGTAGTTTCCATTCTTCGCCCGATTGTTGGCATCGATGATCTGAGAGTCGTTGACGAAGAGCCCATCGGCGGTCCTCTTCAGGATCACCGGTTCACCCAGAAGCGTGTCGGGGGTGCGCTTGCGCTCGAGCGTGTACGTCGACGCGCGGCCTTCGATGACGTGGTAGAGGAGGATGTCTGTCAGGGTCGTCAAGCCGTCCTCTTCGAGCAGTGCCTCGACCGTGCCGTCATCGATGAGCGGCTGGAAGGCTTCGTCGGTGGGCGCAAACAGCGTGACGCGGGAGGTGGCCACCGCCTCGTCGAGGCCGGTCGCCTCGAGCGCAGAGATCAGGACGCCGAAGCGGCCATCGTCGCGCAGCTCCTCGAGCAGGTTCGCGCGCTTGTGGTAGGTGACGTGATACGCGGCTGCAGGCGTCGGGGCGACAGCGACGGTAGCTACGGCCAGCGCGAGCGCGGCCAGAACGAGGCGTGGACGTTGGACAGGGGTGTTCATGACAAGAATCTCCTCGAGGTTAGTTGGATTCGCCTTGTCTAGTTTCTGTCCAGAAAAGCGCAAGCCTGGTCGCAAGCGATTTGTCCAAGCCTAAACCGTGAGCGGTCCGCGCATCAGGAATTTAAGCGCATGATCCTAGTTATTTAGAGCCGATGCAGGCCCGGTGTGCTTCGCGAAGGCCGCGGAAAAAAATCGCGACCGGATATCGACGCAGTTGTCCAGATTTGGAGAGGGAGGAGGAATTTCTTGGTCCTCAGTCGGCCTGGTCGGCGAGAAGCGAAGCGGCTGCCCTCTGGAAATCATCGATCGAGCTGATGCAGGTAGCTTTGGGAATTCGGGCGACGAGCGGGTGATCCGGTGGGCACCCAATCCAAACCGGCACGTTGGGGGACACGGTGTCGACCAGTCGTTCCATCTGCTTCATCTCGTCCTCGCTCATGCGCCGGACCACCGACAGGACCAAGATGTCGGCGCTGCTGCGCGCGACACTCCAGATGATGTCTTCCGTCGGGAGGTCGGGACCCAAGTAGAGCACGTCGAAGCCGGCTTCTTTGGCTAGGACAGAGCCCGCAAGAATGCCGAACTCGTGAAGCTGCCCCGCTGGCGTGGTGAACAAGAGACGCCGCGCTCCGGGTGAGCTCGGGATTTGCTCGAGCCGGCTCGTCATCAGGCTCTTGAGCTGTGCGCGCACCAGATGCTCGGGCGCTGTGCCCAGCGTGCCCTCGCTCCAGCGGCGTCCTACTTCCCACATGATGGGGATCGCCACGCCGAGGATGAGCTGCAGGTTGCCCAGCTCCTCGCTCATTTCCCGAAGCTTTGCGAGCGCCGTGCCTACGTCGAGCTCTTCGATCGCATTCAAGTAGGCCTGCTGATCGGAGGTCAACGGGGGCTGCGTCGGCGGGGGCGTTTGGACCGACGGCTTTTGGCTATGGCGCATCGCCGTCAGCTCGCTCGTCGGCAGCGCAGCCAGCGTCTGGAGCCCGTAGCCCCTCTCCCGCAGCTCCTTCAAGCAGATCAGCCGAGTGACGTCTTCCTCGCTGAACTGCCGCGTTCCGCCCTCGCTGCGGGCGGGGTCGATCGCGCCATAGCGCCGCTCCCAGGCGCGAATCGTGTCCGGATTCAGGCCCGTCAGCGCCACGACCGAGCGAATCGGTAACATCCCCGGTTTGGCCATGTCTGACAATACGATCTGTACATGCACAGAAAGTCTCAAAACCGCAAGCCCTCTAAATCTCTCGAAACCGCCTGTTTGGCCGCCTGGGCGCAAGAATCGAGCACTCAGCTTCATTGACGGTCCAGGTCAACAGTCCAGAAACATGGACAGCGTCGGAGCTGTACGCCCGATCGTCATCGGATCGACGAGATCTCGCCCGGTCTCCACGTTTTCTCGAACCACGGCTTCAAGGGGCCGTACAGCCGCAAGATCGCGAACCAGCCTTTGCCTGGAACGGTCTGGATCCAATTGCTTGCCTTGCCCTCTGGCGGGCTTGGGCCGAAGTAGATCGTCGTCGAGCCATCTGCGTTGGGCACGACCTCACCGCTGTGGCTGCTCAAGCTCGGTCTGGTCGTCCGCGGGGTTTGGAGCAGGGAGCGAGTCTGCGGGTCGTAGACGACGATCGACCAGAAGTCCTTGGACGGGATACCCCTGGGCAGGTCGAGCTCATAGCGTTTGGTTCCGTCGAGGTAGCGGCCGTCAGAATCGGTTGCAGCAAGCGCGTACTGCGAGCCGACGCCCAGCTTGGTGGCCACCATCGCCGGCGTCGTCATGGTGGCGAGATAGAAGAACATCGTGCGGGCGTCGAGCATGCGGACGCCGCTGCGTTCGTAGCGATGGCTCTTGCCCACGAATGCCGTGTACCAGCCCGAATCTTCGTAGAGATACGCCGCGGGGTCGCGATGACGAAACGCGATGGCACGCGCCGTGGCGTTGGCAACGGCCGCCGCATCACTGAGAATGCCGCGCATGCGTGCGTCTGCCGAAAACGGTTTCCCCTTCTCGATGCCGATCGAGGCCAACAAACCCAGAAGCTCCGGGCCCAAGGCCTCCGGAGGCTCCTCTTGGACCAGCTCATCGATCTCTTCGTAAAAGCCGAAGTCGTTCGAGTGAATCGTGTTGATCGACTTCCCGGTCATGCGGACGAAGCGAACCGTGTCTTCCTCCTCTTCGCCCGCATCGGCATCCTCGGCAGAAGCCTGCGCTGTCAGGTCGATTTCTTCGTCGCTGATTTCGAATTCGAGCGGGTAGATCTCGAGAGACTTCTTGATGTCCTGCACCGCGCGTTCCGGGTCGGCCGGGTCGAGGAAGCCGCGCCACATCAAGATGTTTCCCCGAGTGCGAGATACGTAGTTGAAGTAGCGCTCCGAGATCTGGCCCTGGTAGTTGGGAGGCACGAACAGGTACAGCCCACCCTTGCCCTCGTCGGGCCCGGCGTTTCCGAGGTCCGCAACGTAGCGAAAGAAAAAGTCGTCGACGATGCCGAGCGTGTTCGGCGGGCTTTCCACGATCACAGCGCCCTTGCTCAGGTCGAGCCACGTCCCGAAGTAGATGCTCTCTGTGTTTGGCGTCAGAAACAGGGAGTGCGAGTCCATCAAGCCGTCGAACAGGCCAACGACATCGTTGGCGTCGATGCCCGCGTCGCGGAAGCCTCGCCGCATGGCCACCAGCGACGCCCCGGAGAGCGTGCTCAGAAACGCGTCGACCCCGCGGATGAAATCGAGATTATCGTAGACCAGCTCGACGGTGTCGTCGGTTGGGAACCCGTCGACAAATCGAAGGGCGCCGATTCGCGTCTGCACCAGGTCCGGTGTTCGAACCGACGTCGGGATCTCGGTTCGCATTTTCGGCGTGTTCTTCGACGGCGCCGTGCGGGGCAACTCGTTCACGCGTGCGATGTCATTCAGGCGCCAGGTCTGATCGAACCATTCCCGTTGCGGCCCGTACAGGCGGAAGACAGCGTTCCAACCTTTGCCAGGCACGGTTTGAATCCAGTTTGCGCGCGACTTGCGGTCTTTGGGTTTTTTTGGCCCGAACCGCAGCGTGACCGAGCCATCGTCATTGGGGTGCAGGCGACGCTGGCCGAGGATGACGCTCGGAAAGCGCTGGTCGGTCTGTAGCATCGACCGGGTCTGGTTGTCGTAGACTGTCATCGACCAGAAGTAGGCCGCCGGCACATCGGGATCGAGAGTGAGCGTGTAGGTTCGAGCGCCATCGAGCGGCTCACCCCCGCTGTCGCGGAACGTGGCAGCCGAGTCGGAGCCGCTGCCGGCCTTTGGCTCCTCACCGTTCGGGGTCACGCCCGCGGCGTAGCTGTGAAACCGCGCCCGCGCGTCGATGAGACGACTGCCGTTCCGCAAGAATTCGTGGCTGCCACCCGTCAGGAGCCGCTGCCACTGCCGGTCGTCGTAAAGAGCGGCCTCTTCGTCCCGCGGAGCGAAGAGCAAAGCCCGCGCGGTTGCATTGCCGACCGCGGCTGCATCCCCGAGGATCGCTTTCATCCGTGCGTCCGGGGCGAACCGCTTGTCCTTTTCGATCCCGATCGAGGCGAGAAGGCCGAGCACCTCCGGATCCTGCGCGGAGCTCGGTTCTTCTTGAACGAGCTCGTTGACCCGCTCGAAATAGCTGAAGTCGCTGGGGTGCAGCGTGTTGAACGCCTGCCCCGAGACGTCGACGAACATGTTGGGCGGCGGACGCGCCGATTCTTTGAGCGGATAGATCTTCAGATGCTTCTTGAAGCTCTCGACCGCGCGCTTCGGGCTGCCCTTGGACAAGGCGCCCCGGAACAGAGCCCAGACTCCGAAGGTCGACGACTGCACCGCGAACCGACTGCGCGGGATGAAGCCCGCATATGCGGGCGGCACGATCACATATCGGCCGCCGCGGCCGCGGTCTGCGCCCGACTTGCCGGTCTCGGCTAGAGGCCGTTGCCATGCATCGGCAAACACGCCAAGCGCTCGGGGCGGCGTCTCGACCACGATGGGGCCGCCTTTCAGGCTGATCCACGCGAGCGCGTAGATGGTTTCGGTATCTCCCGTAAGAAACAATGATTTCGAGTCCATCATCGACTCGGTGAGCAACACCGTGTAGTTCGGCAGCATGCCCGCGTCCTCCATACCGTCGCGCATCGCCATCATCGACGCGCCAGGGATGGTTTGCAGGTAGGCTCGAACCCCGCGCAGGAAGTCGAGGTGCTCGTAGACCGTCTCCACCGTCTTTGCTTCCGGGAGTCCGTCAAAGAAGCGGAGCGTGCCGATCCTGGTCCGTGCTTCGTCTGGGGTCAGGATGGACGCTGGGGCGGGCGCGTAGGTTTCGGCCTCGCTTTGCTTGGGCGCCTGTGCCGCAGCGCAGCCGAGCATTGCACAAACCAGCATCCAAGCCGCGAGCCTCATGGGATCTCAGGGCGATCTAGCTCATGGATTCGCTGCTTCAACGAGTCGCGCAGCTGGCGGGACCCGTGCCCGGTCAGGGCGATCGCGGTGTAGTACGCTTGTTTCGCTTTTTGCGGCTCTCCGAGCTCGGCGAGCGCTTCGCCCATGAGCGCATAGGTTCGCCATGAAGTCGCATCCAGCGTTAGCGACTTCTGGAGCGATTCGAACCCGGAGCTGGGGTCTCCGGCGACCCGCACGAAGTACTCCCCCAGCGCTGCAAGTTGGAACGCGGTCTGGGCGGAGACGCGCAAGGTCTGAGCCCAGGCGTCGAGTCTAACCCGTTCCGATGCAGCGCTGTCCTTGCCCGCGAACCAGAGAACCGCGGTCGCCGCTACCTGTGGATCGGCCGACGCCTGTTCGATCGCTCTCTCGAGCCACGCCCGTCCCTCTTCGCTACGACCGGCTTCGAGGTGGAGCGCCGCCGTGTGCAGCATCACGTTGCTCGCACTGGGGTCCTTGGAAGCGGCAAGCTCCAGGTACTCGAGCGCCGCATTGGCGCCTTCCTCCGACCGCCAGGCGAAGAGCCGGGCACGCAGCAGCGCGGCGTCGACTTGGGACATCGGATGGACCGTCGGCTGTCGGGGCGCTGCGACCGAGACCGCGCGGCCCCCCATCTTGTATTCGACATCCAGGTAGTCGCGGCACCTCGACGCGACGTCGACGCCGGCAAACGCTCCGGCCCAAGCTTCGTCTTCATCGTCGCCGCGCGCGAGCCGCGTGAGGTAGGTCTGGAAACGGCCGCTTAGCGTTGGATCCCCGATCAGCAGGAGATGAACCGCGAGCCACGAGCCCGCATAGTGTGCAGTGCGCTGGCGCAAATCGGACACCGACCGGCGCTTGCTAAGGAAATAGAACTCGTTCGCATCCATTCTCCGAAGCGCGTCGAAGTCCGGCAAGAGCCGGCTTGGAAGCATCCAGACCTCGGCACCATTCGCGCGCACTGGGTAGATATCGAACATGGGCTCGACGTTGGTCATGGGCACGAAGCCGTAGGCGGGCATGCCCAGGATGAGCTCACCGCCGTCGATTCGCGCGGTTTCGTAAAACGAAGCCATGCCCTCGTGCAGCCAGGGTCGACCACCAGGGAAACAGATCGCGACGGCGCCATGGGTCAGCTCATGGACGAACAGCTGCGAATCTATTGCGGCTTGGCGGCTGTCCATCACCAGCTGCAGCTTCGCGTCGAGATGGCTGCTCGGTGGACGCGCGGAAAAACCAGCCGTGTGGCGACCCGCGAGGTCTTCGATGTCCCGGGGGTCCTTCAACAAAACGAACTCCATCGGAACGTTGCTCCGCTCGAAGGCGCATGGGAGCTCGTTCTCTGCGATCGCCGTACGTAGGCGCTGGTAGCTCGCGGCGAGCCGGACGGCTTTTTCTCTGCCGACGTCGGTCCGGATCACCAGGTCCTCGGTTTCGACCCGAAGCCAGCCCATGGTGGAAGCTTCCAAGCCGCTTCGACCGGCGCAGCCGATGACTAAGGCGATCGCAGCCATCCCAAAATGTCGCCTCATGCAGGCAGCTTACGTCGGGTCGCTGCCATCGTGGCGGTTTTGTCGGTCCAACGAAAAAAGTGACTCCGGGGCATTGACGCAGGGCTGCCGGTCCGTAGAACCTGGACAAGACCTAGACATAACTTAGACGGGTCAGAGGAGGATTTATGAAGAATAACAAGCATTTTTGGTTGGGCATCGTAGCGGCGGCCGCACTGGCATCCGCAGGGTGCGGCGATGACGACAATGGGGGAATGGGCGGAATGCCCACGCCGACTGGCAACGTAACCGCGGTTCATCTCGCTCCTGAAGTCCCCACCGCCGAGGACACGTCTGTGGCGCTCTTCGTGAACGGAGCAGAGGCCACCGACCTCGGGACCCTCGAATACTCGCAGAGCACTGGGAAAATTGCGCTCCCCGTCGGTACCTACGACATCGGCATTGGAATCCCTGGCGATGCTGCTCCGCTGCTCTCCCTGGACGGTGTGGAGTTGAACGAAGGAGACGACCTCGTTGTCGTCGCTTACCGAACGAATGAAGAGCTCCCCGTGGACGTCTTCGTGTTCGTCAACAGCACCGAAGGCCTCGAGGCCGGCAGCGGGCTTGTCTTCGTCGGCCACGGCGCAAACGACCCGGCGCTCGACCCCGTCGATATCTCCCTCGGCGCCGACCCAGAGTGCTCCACCCTGATTCCCGGCTTCGTGTTCGGCACCACTGCGCCAGAAGACGGGCTTCCACTGCCGGAGGGTTCTTACCAGATCGGCTTCGACCTCACACCGGAGGACGACAACGACTGCGCCGACTTCGGCCCCGTGCCCGTGCCGGTAACGCCGGACGTGGTGAGCATCCTCATCGCGGTCGACGAGAACACCTCAAACGACGCGGAGCAGTTGAACCCAGAGCTCTGGGCGATTATCCCGGACGCTGAAGCGCCGAACAACCAGCCCATTCGCACGATCCAGACACAGTAATCGTCTCGGCATCCGATTAGATTGCGCCTCGCGCACAGGGGCCGCTCCTTCCCGGGAGCGGCCCTTTCCTTTTTTCGCCCGTGGCTGCTGGCTCTGCGGGGCCGACAAGCAGGCCTGATATTGACCTTCCTATCAACTCAGGGCTGATACAACTGCTCTACCTCCACGTCTGACAACGCACGATTGTAGATGCGCACCTCGTCTACGAGCCCGTCGAGGTAGGCCGGGTCGCCGCTGATGATTTGCTCGAAGCCGATTCGCACGGGCTGGTCCGAGTCGACCTGAGCGGCGGCAAACGCGTCCGATGCATCCTGCGTGCCGTTGATGAACAACTTCACGTCTGCACCGTCGTACACGACGCCGACGAACAGCCACTCCATCTCGGTCAAAGTGCTTTGCGAGTCCAATTCGTAGAGGCCTGGCCTCGGAAGGGTGAACTTGAGCTTGCCGCTCCTCACCGAAAGCACGAACGCGTCTCCACCAAAGCCGCCGGGCCCCCACTGCCCGACAATGCTCGCACTGGTGTTGTCATTCAGATAGATCCAGGCGGTCACCGTGATCGGTTGATTGAAGTTGAAGTCTGCGCTGTCCGGGACTTCGATGTAGCCGCTTGTCCCATCTAGTTGATAGGCACTGTCAGCGCTCCCGAATCGATCCATGGCCAACGCGGCTCCGCCGACCGCGCTCCCATCATTGCCGTTTCCGCTTTCGTCCTGGGCATTGCCGTTGAAGGGATAGTAGGCAACGAGGCCGCTCGCGCCCGCTTGACCACCCGCGCCGCCGATGCCACCGACGCCGCCGACGCCGCCCTGGCCGCCGATGCCACCGACGCCGCCCTGGCCGCCGATGCCGCCGATGCCGCCCTGGCCGCCGGCGCCGCCGCTGCCAGCGCCACCCGCGCCGGCGGTGCCTCCGTCACCGCCGTTTTCGGCGCTGGAGCAGCCCAGGCTCGCGAGCGCGACGGAGAGGATGAACATTCGTGAAAGCCCCAGTATCGTCATTTCTTCGCTCCTTTGCTGCACTCGCCAAGCAGCGACTGCCGCTTGCGTTGCATCGGTTGAAGCAAGCGATGTGCCAAGCGGAAGCGAGCGTTTCGCCGCCTCCAGCAGACCTCCGAGGCGCAAGTCCTGCGAATCTTCAACCATCGGCGCAGACCATGCGCAACGGGAGCAAAGACCTTCACTCCCGGGTAGAGCAAGACCTCGCGAGTGGCGCTGACCAGTGCCGCCGATTTCCTGCGGTGCAGTCTTGCAGCACCATGCTGCCCCCGTTGACCCGCGTGGCGGGCTGTCGGAGACTCGTCTCGTGGGACGCATCGTCGTCGAAGATATCGAGGAGTATTCGCAGGTCGAGCTTGCGAAGAAGTACCCCTCGACCGCCGGTTCACAGCAGCAGGCCCCCGAGGAGCACGTCGATCGCCTGATCGAGGCCATCGAGCGCGACGGCTACGTCATCATCGAGAACCTGATTTCGCCCGAGCTCGTTGCCGAGATCAAAGAAGACCTGATTCCGCGCTTCGAGTACGACTCCGGGCGAAACAACTTCGAGGGCTTCAAGACGCAGCGGCTCTACGCGTTCTTCGAGAAATCGCTGGTGTGCAACCCGCTGGTCGACCATCCGCTCATCCTGGGATGCCTCGACCGAATCTTCGAGCCCAACTATCTGCTCTCGCAGCTTCAGGCGATCAACATCTTGCCGGGCGAAGTGCAGCAGCCCCTGCATCCTGACGATGCGTTCTACCGCGTGCCGCGCCCACGGCCGCCGCTCGGCGCCGCGACGATTTGGGCCATCGACGACTTCACCGAGGAGAACGGCGCCACGGTGGTGATCCCGAAGAGCCACCTCTGGGACGACCGCATGCCGTCCGAGGCCGACCTCGAGCACCTCACGCCCGTCGTGATGCCCGCCGGGTCGGTGGTGCTTTTCCTCGGAACGCTCTGGCACGGCGGTGGGGCCAACCGAAGCCGCGCGGCGCGTCTTTGCGTATCGGCGCAGTACTGTGCGCCGTGGTGTCGAACGCAGGAGAACTACAGCCTGTCGCTCTCGCGGCAAACCGTGAAGAAATGCAGCGAGCACATCCAGCGGATGCTCGGCTACAGCATTCACGCGCCGTTCATGGGGTTCGTCGACGGGAAACACCCGCGT
>CAJIBW010000430.1_pt1 | contig 10889 bp, 7 predicted proteins | sample 9199441 | NCBI WGS metagenome assembly CAJIBW01 (sample SAMEA7708313, study PRJEB35096) | sediment metagenome | biome: marine neritic benthic zone biome [ENVO:01000025]; feature: sediment [ENVO:00002007]; material: shallow marine sediment [ENVO:03000034] sea grass bed [ENVO_01000059] ... | reverse complement strand
GCAGGCGGCAGCGCGAGCCCGAAGGGCGAAGCCCGGCGCGAATGCGCCGGCAAGCCTGAGCGAAGCGCCAGGCGCGCAAGGGAGGATTACGGGTGGGGGTGGGCGGGGCGGTTCAACCAAACCTGACCACGCAACCCACCCAAGACCCGACCCCCCAACACCCGCGGCAGCACAAGCCGCACGTCGACACCCGAACCCGGCCCCCCAAACGGCAGGCGGTGGGGCGGGACCAACCACCCGCCGAAGGCGGGCGGTGTAACCAAAACACACCGCGTCACCAACCGACCCACCACTCAAAGCAGCATGTTCAACGGGGATTCCACGATTCGCTTGAACGCCGCCATGAACTTCGCGCCGGTCGCACCGTCGATGAGTCGATGATCGCAGCTCAGCGTGAAGCGCATTCGACGGCCGGGCACGACGGCGCCGTCCGCGACCACCGGCTCGTGACGGATCGTCCCAACCGCGAGGATCGCGCCTTCAGGAGGATTGATGACCGCTGTGAACGCTTCGATGCCGAACATCCCGAGATTTGAAATCGAAAAGGTTCCGTTGCTCATGTCTTCGGGTTGAAGCTTTTTGTCTCGGGCGCGCTCGGCCAAGTCGCGAACCTCTTCAGAGATTTGCGCGATGCCTTTTCGGTCTGCGTCTCGCAAGACGGGAGTCATCAGGCCGTCCTCGACGGCAACGGCGACCGAAATGTCGACGACTTGATGATAGTGGATTTCTTTGCCCATCCACGACGCATTGACCTCGGGAACCCGGCGGAGAGCGACAGCCGCGGCTTTGATGATCAGGTCGTTGAGCGACACCTTCTTGCCAACGGCCTCGAGCTCGGCGTTCATGCCTTTGCGGGCGTCCGCCAGGGGCGCAATGTCGACGTCGATGCTGAGGTAGTAGTGCGGGGCGGTCTGGGTGGATTCGGTGAGTCGTCGGGCAATCGTACGCCGCATGCTGCTGGCCTTGACGACCCGAGGGGGCAAGCGCTCGGCGGAGCTCGAAAATGAAATCGCCGCACCCTCTTCGTAGGAATCGAGATCGCGCTTGACGATCCGCCCGCGAGGCCCGCTTCCCTGCACGGTCCGAAGGTCGATGCTTCGCTCCCGCGCCAAACGGCGAACGAGCGGAGAGGAGAGAACGCGGCCGCCAGGCTCGCTGGCTGGCGCTGACTCTGGCGCTGGCGCTGACGCTGGCGCCGACTCTGGCGCTGACTCTGGCGCTGACTCTGGCGCTGGCGCTGACTCTGGCGCCGACTTCGACGCCGCCCCCGCCGCCCCCGCCGCCACCTCTGCGATCAGTCCGCTGATATCTTCTCCGGCCTTTCCAATGATCGCCACCGGCACATCCGGTTCGAGCGTCTCCCCTTCGGGCACCAAGATTTTCAACAGGACACCGCGGTCAAACGACCTGAACTCCATGGTCGCCTTGTCGGTCTCGACCTCGGCCAGAAGATCATCGACATCGACCTCCTCGCCTTCTTTTTTCATCCAGGCGACCAGGGTTCCTTCTTCCATGGTCGGCGAAAGCTTGGGGAGTCCGATGATCTTGGCCATTGCTCAGCTCGCGTATGCGACGCGCTTCACCGCGTCAATCACACGCTCCTCGGTGGGAAGAACCTTGTCCTCTAGATTCAATGCATAGGGCATGGGCACGTCGAGCCCGGTCACCCGTTCGAGCGGGGCATCGAGGTAGTCGAAGGCTTCGCGCTGCAGCCGATCGACGATCTCGGCGCCCGGCCCTCCGTAGGGCCAGTGCTCATGCACCACGACGCAGCGATTGGTTTTCTTCACGCTCTCGACCATCAGGCGAGTGTCCAGGGGACGCAAGGTTCGCGGGTCGACGACCTCGCAGTCGATGCCTTCGGCAGAAAGCTTCTCCGCCGCGGCCAAGACCGTGTAGTACGGACGACCCCAGGTCACGATGGTGCAGTCCGCGCCCGGCCTGACCAAGCGGCTCTCCCCAATCGGAATCAGCTCCTCCACCCCTTCGTCCGGCACCTCGCCCTTGACCCCGTAAAGGGTTTCGCCTTCGAGGAAGATGACCGGATTGTTGCTGCGAATGGCGCTTTTGAGGAGGCCCTTCGCATCGCGCGGCGTGCTCGGTTGAATGACGTACAGGCCCGGGATGTTCGTGTAGAAGGGCGCACAGCTGTGACTGTGCTGCGCCGCGACCTGCTTGGCAGCTCCGTTCGGCCCACGAAACACAATCGGCACCTGGATGGCGCCAGCGCTCATCTGGTGCACTTTGGCCGCGTTGCTGATGATCTGATCGAAGGCGACGAACGAGAAGTTCCAGGTCATGAACTCGATGATCGGTCGGAGACCTGCCATCGCAGCGCCGATTCCTACGCCCGCAAAGCCTGCTTCCGCGATGGGTGTGTCGACGACGCGCCGCTCGCCAAACTCGTCGAGAAGGCCTTCGGAGACCTTGTAGGCGCCCTGATAATGACCTACCTCTTCGCCCATCAAGAACACGCGCTCGTCGCGCTCCATTTCCTCGAACATCGCCTCACGAAGAGCTTCTCGATAGCGGAGCTGCCTCACGACTCCACCTCGGGCGCCATCACGGTGCTCATCATGAGGTCTTCCCGCGCAGGCTCGGATTCTTCGGCGAATTGCACTGCGGCATCGATCTCTTCGTCGACCTCGAGGTCGATGTCGTCGAGCACACTCTCCTCGACTCCAAGCCCGATGAGCTTTTCGCGAACAACGGTAATCGGATCTTGCTGCTTGCGTTGTTCGAGCTCGGTCGTGGTTCGATATTTCGCGGGATCGCTCATCGAATGGCCGCGAAAACGGTACGTCAGGACCTCGATGAAGGTCGGGCCGCCGCCGCTGCGAGCTCGGTCTACGGCTTCACCGATTCGGGCCTGCACGACTTCTACGTCGTGACCGTCGAAGCGGTCTCCTACCATTCCGTAACCCTTCGCTTTGATCGAAAGATCTTTGAGCGGGCTGGTTCGTTCGAGCGGCGTGCCCATCGCGTATTGATTGTTCTCACAGATGAACACGACGGGGAGCTTCCAGAGTCCAGCCAGGCTCATCGCCTCGTGAAAGCCACCGATGTTGGTCGAGCCATCGCCGAAGAAGCAAACAGTGACGCCGTCTTCACCAGCGTATTTGGACTTGAATGCCGTACCCGCGGCGAGAGCCAAGTGGCCCCCGACGATCGCCCAACCACCGAGAAAGCCGCGCTCGACATCGAAGAAGTGCATCGAACCGCCAAAACCTCTCGAGCAGCCGGTATCTTTGCCGAAGAGCTCTGCCATGCCGGCCTTCGCGGACATCCCACGCGCCAGCGCAATCCCATGGTCGCGATAGGTCTGAAAGATGTAATCGCCCTCTTCGAGAACTTCGGTCGCGGCGACCGCGATGGCCTCTTGGCCGATGTACAAATGAAGAAAGCCGCCGATCTTTCCTTTGGCGTAGTTGCGCGCAGCTTCTTCCTCGAAGCGCCGCATCACCATCATCATTCGGTACTGTCGGAGAAGGTCGTCTTTGTTCTGCAATAGAAACCCCGGAGCGGAGTTTAGTGCAACCTTGCCCTGCAGCCATCCTAAGAACTGGAGTTTTTGCCAGTATTCGTCCGATCTCCGCAGCTCCGAGACCCGAAAAGGGAAGCGCCGAGTTGGCTTATCGTGTCCGCACTGCTTACGATTTAATCGTGCGGATTCACACCTTGAGAGGGGGAAAACTCGAGGATTCCGTTCTCGGAGCATCGAGCTCGAGGGCGCGGCCCGTCATGCGCGTGCTCGAGGAAGGTCTCGCGGCGGCTTCTCTTGCGGTTCGCGCGAACGCCGGCGCGCTCTACGTCGGGCAGACGGCCGAGTCGCTTCGCTGTGTCGCGGCTTTCGGGCCGGGGGCCAAGCTGTTGCTCGAGCGTGAAACCCCTCTCGATTCGGCGCTGTCCAAACGCGCCCTTCGAAGGCGAACTGCTTTTGTCACCTCATCGCACTCGGCAGACCCACAGTTTCTCCGCTCGTCGCAAGAGACCCGGGTCGCGTTGTTGGCGCCCTTGCACGACGGGTCGCGACCCATCGGAGTCCTGCAGCTCGTAAACCCGAGATCCCCCGCGCGTTTCACCGCCCGCGACCGAAAGGTGGTGGCCGGTCTGGCAAGCTACATCACGACCTCGCTCATCCAAACCTCATCCCTTCGGAGGCAGGCGGGGCTTGCGGAACACGATCCGCTCACCGGTCTTCGCAACGTGAGGAAGCTCGGCAGCGAGCTGACCAAGGCCGTGAGCTCGGCACGAAGGGGCGAGCGCGACATGGCGCTCATGTTCGTAGACGTCGACCACCTGAAGCGGGTGAACAGCAAGTTGGGGCACGCGGCGGGGAGCGAAGCGCTCAAACGAACCGGCAAAGCGCTGGACGAAGCCGCCGCCGGCGTTGGCGCCGTGTTTCGGTTCGGCGGCGACGAATTCATCGTGGTTCAGAAGCGGGCTTCCAAAGAAAGCGCCCGCGCGCTGGCGAACCACCTGCGGAGTCACGTCGCTGCGAGCACGGCGGGCTCGATGCGGCCGGGTGAGACGCTTCCATCCATCACTGTTTCGGTCGGCGTCGCGATGCTCAACGGCCTTCGCCACTTGAACGGTCAGCCTGCGAGCGACCTCAAGGAACGTCTGATGACGGCAGCGGACCGGGCGCTATTTCGGGCCAAGGCTGCAGGCCGCAACCGGGTCGTTCTGGCAACGAGCCGGGATGACCGGCTCTGAGACCGCCCACTAGGCGACTACCGAGAGGTATTTCTCGGTGTTCGATTCGATTCGCGCTCGGACGAGCGCCGGATCTTGTTCGACAAACCTCTCGTCGGGTGTGACCTTGAAAAGCGGTTGGCCCTTGGAGACGATCGTACCGTTGGTGTCGACCAGGATCTTGTCTACGGTGCCGGCAAAAGGCGCATAGACCTTGTTGAACATCTTCATGACTTCCACGATGTAGAGTGGGTCGCCGATCTCGAAGTGCTGACCCTCTTCGACGAAATGGGGCATGCCGGGCGCTTCTTGGGCGTAGTACATGCCGCCGCTCACGGCGACGATCTCGTCGGCCTTGTTGACGGGCGGTGGCACGAGGACCTTCTTCATCTTCGCCTGGTGTTCGCGATCGAAGAGCCGCTCGGGGATCTCGATCGTCAGGTCGTCTTTGACGTGCAGGTCGAAGAAACCGACCTTGTGTCCGATCAAGGGGAGCAGGCTGTAGAGCTCCATGCCGAGCTGGAAGCCGAGGTGCGCTTCCCGTACATGCTGCCATTGTTTGGCGTCGAAGCCTTTCGGGGCCTTCTTTGCCTTGAGAGCGACGTCGAGCTCGGGCCAACTCTCGATACCCAGGCGCTCTTGGGCGGTCGCGTAAAACGCAGCACCGTCTTGAAGAACGGCCTCATCCTGCTCCCAGATCCGGTGGGCGGCCGGCAAGTCCACCCCGGCGTCCATATGAAGCAGATTGTAGGTGTCGGCGAGAACCAGCAGCGGGTTCTTCAACCAGGTCACGCGGCCGCTCTTGACCTCGAAGTTGCTCTTGTTGGAGCTGAGCCAAGCCGAAAACAGATGAGGCTGGCGCAAGATGCGGCCAATCGGGCGTCCCAGCAGGGTCTTCTTCAGAATGCAGAGATCATTGGTCGCCTTCGCAGCAGCCGGATTCGCCGAGGCCGCGTTGAGGTACTGACCGGCGAGCCGGTCGTAGGCGTAGTTGGGGTCGATTTCGTTGGCCTCGTTCAAGAGCTCGCCAACCAGCGTGAGGTAAGGGACCACGAATCGAGTCGTGGGCTTGGCGTCGACACCGTTCGCGAGGAACCAGTGTACGAGCCCGTAGTGGAACTGCAGGTTCGTCTGAAGGTCCGGGCCTCGGAGCACCGTACGGCGAAGCACCTCGCGCAGCCGTTCGTAGCTGTCGCGGCGGTCGTCGCCGGTCGTGACTAGAAGTGCGATGTTGCTGTCGTACGCGCCGGCGAGACGGTAGCGCATGAAGAGATCGGTGTCGGGATTCTTGAATGAAATGCCCTGGTCGTCGCGAACCTCGCCCTCGATCGGATCCGACCAAGACATGATCTCGCCACCCGCGTGCGGGGATAGCGATTGATCGGTCGCATTGAGTCGCGCTTCTACCGCGGCCGCGTCGCGCTGAATCCGCGTGGGGCGAGGAAGCCTGGCCTTGTGTTTGGCGAGCAACGCCATGGCCTCTACGAGCGAATGCACATCGAAGAAATCGTCTGGGTCTTCGGGATTGCTGAAGCGAAGCGCATAGCAGAGCTCGGAAACCCGATGCTCGACCTGAATGCGCGTGTTCACCTCCATGAAGTAGTGGCGCGGCCCGTCGACGATGCACTCGAAGGTCGAGGCCGAGTCGAGCTTCACCGCCTCGCCGAAACGCTCGGCTTGTTCCTCCATACGCCTGAGAATTTCGAGGTCTTGTGCGATCGCGCTGGCCTTCATTTCGTTGCCGGCGGCCCGTTCCCGCTCGACCGCAGCGGCGAGCGTCTCCTGCGTGATCGAAACTTCCAGAAGCTTCTGCTCATGCATCTGAAGGGAACAATCGCGTCCTCCGAGCGAAATCGTCCATTCACCATTGCCGAGAAGCTGGATTTCGTTGTGGCGCGTCGTCTCGATGTTGAGCTCGACGAGAATGTTCTTGTTGTCGCCGACGCCGAGCGCCTTCACCTCGCTCAGAATTTCCCGCACCATGGCCGGCGCCTGCTCGGCGCGGTCGACGATTCGCTGCCCTTTACCACCGCCACCACCGATTGCTTTGAGACGAACTCGGCTGCCGGGATTCTGCTCGAGGATGTTCGCGACCTCGATCTTCATCTGCTCGGCTAGCTCATCGACCGTATAGAGGTCGATGTGGGCGTCGTAGGCAGCGCCCAGGAGAGCGTCGGCCAGGTCCTCGAGATCGACCGCCTCGTTGCTGAGCTCCGGCACATCGAGGTCGTGCTTTTTGGCGAGCTTGGCGAGTGCCTTGCGGTCGGGGTGGTTTTTGAGAATCAGCCGCGCCGTAGCGTTGTTGGTGCCAGGGGTCACGCTGACGTCGACGCGCTCCGCGGTGCGCTTCGCCTCGTCCTTGAAGCCCGCCGCTTGAACCGTGTACGAGCAAGGACCTGCGAAACGAAGCCCGGCTTCTTCGATGGAGCGGACGAACTCTTCGTCCTCCGCCATGAAGCCGTAGCCCGCGAAAACGTAGTCGTAGCCGTTGACCTTCGCGATTTCGATGATTTGCTGAATGCGCTCCGCGCGCTCTTCCTTGCTCGCGCCGGTGTAGTCCGAAACCGAGTGAACGCGTGACGGATCCAAGCGGCGAAGCTCGGGGGCCAGCGCGCGGGGGTAGACGATGGAGTCTTTTTCCGAGAGCAGGATCCCTACCCTCGTCATCCCCATCTCCTCGAATATGTCGAGCGCCTCGCGCCGGATTGGACCCCGGCAAACGATGAGGACACTCATATCCTCGCAGTCGAATGAACGTACCCATTCCGAGTCGGACCGCCCGAGGCGTCGGTCCCGATGAATGAGCGGGTTGTGCAAGTAGCTCTTGGACGACATCAGTGGAACTCACGCTGAACCGCTTGCAGCGGGCCTGGGGTGTAATGTGACAGGTAGAAGTCGAGGTTTTTCGCCAGCGCGGCCCGAACATCGGTCGGGGGCACAATCTCTGAGATCGAGCCGAGGCTCAACGCTTCCTTCGGGTTCATCAACTCTCTTTCGTACCGCGCGTTGAAGGCCGCGTCCTGCGCCTTGACCCATTCGGCGACCTCCGCTTCGGCATCCTCTTTGCTGGCACCGGCGTCCAGCGCTTCCTGCAGACGCACCTTCGCCCTGCTGCGCATGTCGCGCATTTCTTTTTTGTAAACGAACTCTTTGCCCGCTGGACCCATGACCGCGACGCGCGTCGTCGGGAGCGCCATGACGTGGTCGGCCCCGGTCGCGTAGCAGTTGAAGGCCGCGTATGCACCGCCGAAGGCGTTCCTGATGATGAGCAGGAGACGCGGCGTCCGCAGATCGATGATCGAGTCGAGCATCGCCCGACCTGCCTGAACGATTCCGCGACTTTCTTGGTCACGGCCCGGCAAAAATCCGGTGGTGTCCTCCATGAAGATCACCGGGATGTTGTAAAGGTTGCAGAAGCGAATGAAGCGCGAGTTCTTGTACGCCGCGTCGACGTCGATCTGCCCGGAGGCAACGGCGCTGTTGTTGCAGACGAAGCCGACGACGTGCCCGCCGAGGCGGCCGAACGCAGTGAGCGTATTGCGCGCTCGCTGCGGTTGAAGCTCGAAGTAGTCGCCGTGGTCACAGATCTGCTGAAGGATGATGCTGACGTCGATCGGCGTGTTGAAGGCGGTCGGCGAGTTGAACGCCTTGCGGAGCAGCGTGTCGATTTCGCCCGTCGGCCGGTCAGAAGGGTCTGAGGTTTGCTGATATGGGGCGAATTCGTGATTGTTTCCAGGGAGATAGCTCAGCAGGCGCCGCGCCGTTCGCAGGGCGCCCACCTCGTCGCGCACGGTGAGGTCCGAGACCCCGCTCTGACCGTGAACGCCAGGGCCTCCGAGCTCGTCGGCGGTTACGTCTTCGCCGAGCACCGACTTGACCACACCCGGACCGGTCAGCCCGAAGAACGTGTTCGCGGGCTGAATCATGAAGCTGCCCTGCCGTGGAAGGTACGACCCGCCGCCAGCGTTGTACCCGAACATGCACATGATGCTTGGAACAACGCCACTGATTTTGCGAAGGGCCGTGAAGGCCTCGGCGTAGCCGTCCAAACCGCCGATACCCGCGGGCACGAACGCGCCTGCGCTGTCGTTCATTCCGACCAGCGGCATCCCCTGACGGCCCGCCAAGCGAATGACGTTCGCAAGCTTGGTGCCGTTGGTCGCGTCCATGGAGCCGGCGCGAACCGTGAAATCATGGCCGTAAACGGCGACCTCGCGACCGCCGATTTGCACGATTGCGGTCACAATCGAGGCGCCGTCCAGATTCGGCCCCCAGTTCTGGTAGAGGACGGTCGGCTCGGTGCCCGGGTCGCGGAGCACGTCGAGACGCTCCCAAACCGTCATGCGGCGCTTGGCATGCTGCCGGCCGATCTGAACCGGACCGGCCGCGGTTCGCGGGCGCGCGCGAAGCAACTCCCCTTCCCGAACCGCTTGGTCGTAAGGTCCACCTGGGTCGACCGCAGCGGTGGATGTGTCGGTCTCGGAATCCACTTCGAATGGATTACGAATGCTTGGCGTCACGGGGTCCTTGTTGGGCATAACTACATCCGCCTACATCAGTTGGCGCCCAGGGCACGGGCTTCGCAGCGAACGGCCTTGTACGGGTTTTAGGGTCGAAATGCCAGTGAACACCCCCCAGGCGTGCAGATGCGGATGGCGCAGATCCAGAAATCCGCGAAAATGCAGGGCTTCATGGGCGTCTACACCGATACTCGACGCGCGTTGGATGCCGCTGAGCGCGCGGCGCTGCTGGCCGGCGAGCTGGTGATGGAGGGTTGGCGGACCGGCACCGAGATCGCGCGGAAGGGGCGCTTCGACCTGCTCACCAAGTACGACCTCGAGAGCGAGCGTCTGATCCGCGGGGTGCTGTCTGGGGAGTTCCCCGATCATCGGATCGTCGGCGAGGAAGGCGCCGAAACGGGCGAGGGCGAGTTGGTCTGGTACGTCGACCCGATCGACGGCACGACCAACTATGCGCACGGGCATTTCTTCTTCGCGATGTCGATCGCCTTGTACCGAGGTCGAGAAGGGTTGGTCGGCCTGGTACATGCGCCGGCCCTTGGAACCACGTGGAAGGCAGCAAAGGGAATGGGCGCGTTTCGCAACTCGAAACCCTGCTCGGTGTCGACCCGCGCAGAGCTCGAGGAAGCGGTCTGTGCGACCGGCTTTCCCTACGACCGCGGATCCAACAGCGACGACAACCTCACAGAGCTCGCGCTCTTCTTACGGCGCTCCAGAGGGATCCGGCGCTGCGGCGCTGCGGCGGTCGACCTTTGCCTGGTCGCGGACGGAACGTACGACGTCTACTGGGAGAAGGGGCTCAGCGCCTGGGACCTTTGTGCGGGAGCGCTGATCGTGAAGGAAGCGGGCGGGCGGCTGTCGACGTACGAAGGTGAGCAGGCAGACCCACGCACCGGCAAGCTGCTCGCTTCCAACGGGCTGCTTCACGAAGCCGCCGTCCGCACGATTCGTGAGGCACGTCACAATCTCATACCCGACTAGTCGTGAATCGGGCCGGTTCGGCCGGTAGACTGAATGGGATGGGGAACGAACCGGAGGTGGAGCGGGCCTGGGAGCCCAGCTCTGCGTGCTCGGCGGAAACGCGCGCGGCCCGCATGCCGCTGAGCGCCGAGGAGCGTCGCGTCATCATGAGCTCGCTCGGCCGACGATACCTGGCGACGATGCTGATCTGCGCGGGGATTGCCTACGAAGGGTTGGCGATCGGCCACTGGACCACCGGCGCGAATCAAACGGAGCTCAAGCTGATGACGATCTACGGGCTCGCCGGAATCACCATGCTCGCGCTCGGATGGCGCGCCCATCACCAGCCGCCGCGGCTCGACTGGTCGTTGCACATCGGCGGCTCAGCCTTCTTGGTCGTCACTGCGACCGCCACCTTGGCCTACGCGCTCGGCGGTGACCCCTCCGACTTCTATGTGTACCTGCTGATTCAGCTGGCAGCCGGAGCGCTCATACACGACTGGCGTTGGCTCGTCGCAATCATGGTCGCCGGGTACCTCGGCTGGGGAATCACCTCGCTCTGGGTGCAAGACGTCAACTGGGTGAAAAGCGTCGGATACCTGTTCGGCTTCTCGGTCATCACCACGGGGATCCACCGTGTGAGAAGCCGAGCACTGATCGAAATGGAAGAGCTCAGGCTCGCGGCGGAGCGCGCGTCCAGCGCGAAAACCGAGT
>CAJIBW010000022.1_pt1 | contig 10891 bp, 10 predicted proteins | sample 9199441 | NCBI WGS metagenome assembly CAJIBW01 (sample SAMEA7708313, study PRJEB35096) | sediment metagenome | biome: marine neritic benthic zone biome [ENVO:01000025]; feature: sediment [ENVO:00002007]; material: shallow marine sediment [ENVO:03000034] sea grass bed [ENVO_01000059] ... | reverse complement strand
TTCCGGTGCGCGTCTTTTCGAACTCCGAGATGTCCGCACCTGAGACGAAGGCCTCAGACCCGCCGCCACGCATGATCACCACCCGAACCTCGGAGTCCTCCTGCAAGGTTTGAACGACGTCGGGGATCGCTTCCCACATGTCGACCGTGATGGCGTTTCGGCGCTCCTGGTGGTCGAACACCATTCGAGCAATCGGGCCATCCCGCTCGATTCTGACCTCGCCACTCATGGGCATCGCGCTAGAGCATCCGGTTGATGACGGCGCTCCGGCGAATCTCGTCGAGGAAGATTTTTTCCTGCCGGATCATCGCCGCGTCCAACATCTCGCGAAACAGCTCCTGTTTCATCTCGTCGAAGGACGGGAAGTCCGTTCCAACCTGCCGCTCCACCAAGAAGAAGATATGAAACCCTTTGGACCCTCTGACAGGCTCGCTGATTTCACCGGCGTCGAGCGCTAGGATCGGCCGCTCCAGCTCCTCGGGCAGGTCGCCCTCCGTCAGCCAACCGAGGTCTCCACCTCCAAGCTCCTGCGCCCGGGCTTCGAAATTCTCGGGGTTCAAGGCAGCTCGGAGTTGCACGGCCTCTTGACGCTTCGCGGCCACCTGGATGGCCGACGCTCCCTCTGCGACCGGGACCACGAGGTACGAGACCCGATAGCGGATTTCGTTGCCTTCGCTTCGTGCGCGCTCTTCATAGCGTGCGCGAACTTCTTCCTCCGTCACGTTTACTCGAGAGCGGACGCGTTCGTTCACCACCTTTAGGCGAATCAGCTGCCGCCTCAGATCTTTTCGGTACTGCCTCATGGTGAAGCCCTGAGCGTCGAGAGCCTCTCGGAACTGCTCTTCCGTCATGTTGTTCTGCATTCGAAGATTCTCGATGGCGCCATCGATGTCGGCATCGGTCACGCGGATCCCCCCGCGGGCCGCCAGTTGGCGAACGAGTTGTTCGTCGATCAGGAAGTTGAGCAGCTCGTCGTAGAGGGTCTTGAGACGCGACATTCGCTCGGTTTCGGTCGGCGCGTCCGCGACCTGTGGAAGAAACGGAACAGCACGCGTTCGAAGGTCGCTCAGGAAGATCGCCTCGTTGTTGACGGTGGCCACCACGCGTTCAATGACATCGGCTCCGGCCGAGCCGGCCGTCATCGCAACGACGATCACTATGGTGGCAAGACGTCTGATCATGGGCTTCGTGGCGTATCCTCGGTTACGATTTGTAGGGCCCTCAGAGCTTCGTAGTCGATCTCGACGTCGATGTCCTTCCGGAGCCGCTCGGTCAGCGCGGCGACCGCTGCGGCTTTTCGCTCGCGCCTGAGCTTGTGCCGGATCGCCCGCTTCGCCTGCTCGTAGGTTCGCGTCAGCGGCGCCCGCTTTCCGGTAAGCATGATGATGTGGTAGCCGTCGCCGCCTTCGATGAGCTCCGGGTAAACTTCACCGACTTTCGCTATTTTGAAGGCTGCGTCACGAATCGCCTTGGCGGGCGCACCTTCTTCATCGGCTGCGAAGAACTGAAGGTCACCCCCGCTGCGCTTGGTCGTTTCATCTTGCGATTGCTCGCGCGCTATCTTGCGAAAACCAGCCAGGTCGGCCTTCTTGGCTCGAGCTAGAAGCCTCTGCGCGCTGGCCCGGTCCTCGATCAAGATGTGGCTCACACGGACTTGAGCGGGGCGGTTATACGACGCCGGATCGGCGTCGTAGATCGCTTTGACCTCTTCGTCCGTGACTTCGCTCTCTTGGAGAGGCAGATCGATTTCCTGCTTCACCATTTGCTGAATCATGGCGTTCCGCCGGGCCCGCTTGATTTCCGGCTTTTCCTCGTAGCCGCGCCTCCTCGCCTCGTAGACCAGGAGCTCGAAGCGCACGAGGTTGTCGAGAAACTCTTTGCGGCGCTCCGGGCTCTCGAAGCGTGCGCGAAGATACGGAGACTGAGATGCAAGGCGGTCAGCGAACTCCCCAACCGTGATCGTGCGGTCCCCCACGGTCGCCAAGACTTCGTTGGCCTGGGCTTCGGTGAGCCCGTTCTGGGGCCATTCTTCTTCGACGGCGGTCGGACCTTCCGCCTGCTTCGAGCAGCCTCCCGCGGCGAAGCCGCTCAGAGCGACGAGCGGCAGCAGGATGATGACGGCAGGTTTCGAGAACATCGTCAGCCGGGTAGCATATACCGCACGCGCGGCAACGGCGCCAAAGTTCAGATCGAGGCGCGCTCGCCCAGGACTTCTTGAACCTTGTCGCTCAACTCGTCGAGCTCGAAGGGCTTGTCGAGGAAGCCGTCGGCGCCGTAGAGCGGTGACGTCATTTCGTTCAGCCGCTCTCCGATGCCGGTGAGCATGATCACCCCGGTGCCGGTCAAGGCCTCGTCCTCGCGAATCGCCCGGCATACTTCCCAGCCGCTCATTCCTGGCATCATGACATCGAGCACGACGAGGTCGGGTTTTTCGCGCTGAGCGAGGCGCAGCGCTTCTTCGCCATCGGAGGCTTCGACGACCTCGGCCGGCAGTGCGGTCAGGTGCCGCGCCACCAACGCCAAGATTTCCAAGTCATCATCAGCGACTAGGATCTTGGTTTTGCCCTCCGTCATCATCTTTTCCTCACTCCCACGTACCCCAGTTTGGGACGCATGGTCGTTCCGTTGACGCGGCTTGTCAATGGCGGTCGTGGTCCAAGTCGATGAGTCCGACGCCCGAAGCCGTCGTCCAGCCCTCGAGCCCGCTAACCAGCCGCAATTTCACGAAGTCGCCGTCCCTCCCGACCAGCTCCCCCCGGTCCCCTCCGCGCGCCTCGCCGCGAAGCTGAGCGCGTGGGTCGGGTCCTTCACGCAAGACGACGCGGTCCTCCAGCGTCACGACCCGAGGTCCGTCTCGCAGCAAACCCGCCTTGGTTGCCAGCCCGAGTGCAGCGACCAGAAGAACCGCCCCGGCGCCGAGTAACAAGGGGTAGATAGAGCGATGTTTCCGGCGCCCAGTCGAGACCGCAGCAAGGGCCAAGAAGAACACCAAATTGGCGAGCAGCAGTGCATAGGCAAGCGCGTCTTCGGACACGTTGCCGTACGCCGCGTCGCTGATCGAGCTGCTTCGTTGAATTGTCGCCTCGCCTTCGAGCTCGGCTCGGTCCTCTTCGAGCGCCTTTTCGGCATCCCGAAGATTCTCTGACGCCTTGGTTTCATTCGGGCGGAGGAGGAGAGCTCGCTCGTAGTTCAGGATGGCCCGCGGGTAGTCGCCGGATTGCGCGAAGGAGGTGCCGAGGTTGAAGTAGACGTCGGGGTCGTGAACCCCCGCTTCGATCAATTTCCGGTAGCCCGCGATCGCGTTTGCATGGTCGCCCCTCGAGGCTGCGACGTTCGCCCATTCGAAGAGCTCGCGCAGCGACGACCCGGTGACCCTTTGAGGGGCTTGTTGCGCGAACGCGGTTGCATACCCGGGGAGTGTCGTAACGACGAGCACGACGGCGATGAAGGAGATGCGCATCAGCTCGCACTCTTCGCTCGTTGGATTCTCTCGATGATCGCGGTGGTTCGCCGCAAACAGCGCTCCATCTCGTCCCGGTTCACACCAGAAGCGGCGAATCGTGCGAAGTCGGCGCCTTCGAGCTCGTTGATCAGCCGCTGCTTCAAGTCCTCGTCGAAACCCTCAGCGCTGAGTCGCGCGAGGAGCTGGGCGTGCGGAAGGCCGGCTACGGACTCGTTGAGCCGCGTGTCCAAGGCATGTGTGATCGAGGCGACGATACGGTCGTAGAAAGCTCGGGGATCATTTGCTTGCAAGGCGCTCTCGGCCTCGCGGAGGAGCCTTCTCTGAATCGCGCCGGAAGTGGTTCCGCGTTGGCCGCGCTGCCGCGAAACAGCGGCTCCCAACCATACGAGAGCGAAGAGCACCGGCGGGAGCGCAAGAAGCCAGGCAAACCAGCCGCGATCGCGAATGGGCGTCCGGTCCCGTGTCAGCGCGCTGTATACGCGAATCGGTCCGAAGGTCGCGGTAGACGGTTTTCGAGGCGCATCGACCGGTTTGATCGTCGGCTCCGGGGGCTTGGTCGCGCCCGTCGCGGTGAAGCTCAGAGCCGTAGTCCGAGCCGTCTCGTAGGCCTCCGTTTCGGGGTCGAAGAAGTGTAGCTCGATGGGTGGAACGCGATGTTCACCAGCTGATTCCGCGATCAAGATCCATTCCCAAGACCGCGTTCCGGAGAGCCGGCCGTTCGTAAGCCGTCGTTGGTCTCGAATCGCGGGCTGAAGAACGCGTACTCCTGCGAACGGAGGCAGATCGATGCGGAGATCGTTCACGTTGCCCACCCCACCTGCATCGACGCGCAGGGTAACCGCATCGCCCGTCTTCACCGTTTGGCGGTCGAGCCTCGCCTCAATCGCATAGTTCCCTACGACGGCGTTGGCAGGCACAGGTGGCGGAAGGGGCTTGACCCGCACGGTGACTGGAACTCCGACGCGCTCGATTCGCTGGGGAGCGTCGAAGAAGTTGCCGGTGCCTGCGTCGAACGCGATCTTCGGCGCTCCGACCGCGAGCTTGCCCGAGCGCTGCGGAAAGGCCGCGGAACGCTGGATGGGATAGGCGCGGTATTGCTGGCCCTTCACCGAAACGGTCTCGAACTGGAGGCTCGTGATCGGATCGTCGTGAACCCAGAACCCATCCATCGCTGGCTTGCTCGGGACTACCGATTGCGGAGAAAGCCGGATTCGAGTGTATAGGTAGACCGTGATGTCGACCTGCTGCCCGAGATACACCTCTGTCGGCTCGACGACGGTCCTCAGGAACGCCCGAGAATCGTAGCGCGCGCCGGACAGATCACCGCCCGGCGAGCCGTCTGGCGCGCTCGCTGGTTTTGAGGGGTCGGTTGCGTTGCTCCCGCTCGGTCGGATGACCAAAGTCAGCGGTTCGCTTCGATACGTTTTCCCGTCGACCCTCGCGACGGCTGGAGAGAACTCGTAGGTTCCGGCCGCCCTAGGGACCAACACGTAGATGTTCGCAAGGCTCGACTCTTTCTGGACACCGGACCCAAAGCCAAAGCTGAACTGCATCGGGCGCATGGTCTGATGTGACACGATCTCGAGCTCGAGGTGTTTCTTGAGGTCGCGGAGCTGGAGGTCCTCGATGCTGCCGCCGCGGGCGCGCACCCGGACTTCAAGCCGCACCGGATCGCCCACCTGCCCCTCGTTCGGCGTCGCGTTGAGGGTCACGGTCACCTCGGGCTCGGCGGCGGCTCTGGCGAAGCAGGGCATCGCAGACAAGGCCACGACGAGCAGTGCGAGAGCTCGCATCACCAATCCTTCTCCGGTGGCGGACGGCCCGCGTTTCGGCGGCGGGCACGCTGAAGGGGAAGGTTCTCTTCGTTCTGCTCGAGGGCATCGAGAAAGCGCTGCACCTCGTCGGGTGGAATCGGCTGGGCTTGCTGTGCTTCCTCGGCGGCGTCGCTCTCGGACTCCTGCTGGTCCTGGTTCTGTTGGTCCTGTTCCTGCTGCTGTTCCTGCTGCTGTTCCTGCTGCTGGTCCTGGTTCTGTTGGTCCTGTTCCTGCTGCTGTTCCTGCTGCTGCTGCTGGTCCTGGTTCTGTTGGTCCTGTTCCTGCTGCTGGTCCTGGTTCTGCTGCTGGTCCTGTTCCTGCTGCTGGTCCTGGCTCTCCTGCTGCTGGTCCTGGTCTTGCTGCTGCTCTCGCTGCTGCTTCTCCTCTTCCTCTCGAATCCGCTTCAGGGCGTATTCGAGATTCCATGCCGCGTTGCGATCCCCCGGTCGCACCCGCAGTGACCGTTTGAAGGCGTCCGACGCTTCGCGGAAATGCGCCGACGATTCCTCGTAGGACTGCTGCTGTGACAAGGCGTCTCCCTCTCGGGCGAACGCGATCCCTAGGTCGTAGTACGCATCGGCACGAACGTTTGGCGCGGCGGAAGGGTCCGCGGCGGCGACGAACGCTTCCTTGGCTTGCTCGCTCAGGTCTTGCCCGAGAAGCGCAAGCCCGCGATTGAGCTGCACGGCCCGCTCCTCCGGCAACTCGCGCGCCGCCTCGTCATACGCTTCGAGGGCAGGACCATACTGCTCTCGAGCCATCAGCGCGTTGCCCTTCTTCGCGTTCGAATTCTCGCTGCGAAGGGGTGCCCAAGCAGATGCGCTCGCTGGGAAGATCAGCGCTGCCGCGGCGATCAGGATCAGCGCGATCCGGCTCACGCATTCCTCCTTCGGCGCCGGACGATCCAGGCTTCCGGCAGAATCGCTTCGAGGACGATGAAGAGGAATCCAGGGAGGAGCGCCAGAGCGAACCGGTTCTCATGCACGGTGACTCGCCGCGCCTTTCTTTCGGACGCCTGGAGCTTGGCGAGCTCGGCTCGGATTTCGGTCACGCCCACGGTGCCCTCTTCCGCTCGGACATACTCTCCGCCCGTCATCGTTGCGACTTGTTCCAGGGTGTCTTCGTTTTCGGGGCTGAGCGCGGTCATCACCAGGCGGCCGCTCGAATCCTTCATGTGTCCTGTAAATGTGCCGTCGGCAGTGTAGCTCGGAATCGGCTCACCGCTGCCTGAACCAATGCCGACGGCATAGACCTTTATTCCCGCGGCCTTCAGCTCTTCGGCGGCTGCAATCGGATCGCCCTCGTGGTCTTCTCCGTCCGTCAACAGGATCACCACCCTGGAGCGCCGGTCCGGGTTGCCCTCGTCGCTGCGGCTTTCGCTACTGCTCTCGATCAGACGCTTCGAAGCGATCAGCGCCTTGCCGATGGCGGTGCCGCCCACGGGCATGTCCATCGGGCCGAGGTCGCGCAGGAACAGTCGCACGGCCGAGTAGTCGACCGTCATGGGAAACGCCATCGCGTCGCCGGCAAATGCAACGAGTCCGACTCGGTCTCCGTCGAGGTCGGCCAGGAGTCGTTCGAGCTCGCCCTTGGCTCGCTTGATTCGGCTGGGGTGTACGTCGCGAGCGAGCATGCTCTTCGAGAAATCGAGTGCGATGACGATGTCGATTCCTCGTTTTCGAAGCACTCGTGTCCGACTTCCGTATTGAGGGCCCGCGAACGCGACGATGACGAGTGCCGCTCCGAGCAACCAGAGCATGGCCCGCGCGCTCCGCAACCACTTGGAGCGGCCTGCGATCAGCGGTTGAACCGTAGCGCTCGTGCCGAAGAGCTCGCTAGCCCGCTCCCGCCGGGCTGCGTTCCATACAAGCACCGCAATCGCGGCAGGCAGCAGGGCCAGAAGCCAAAGAAGTTGAGGGTCCGCCCAGGTCACGGCCACCTCCTGAGCCAAAGGAGAAACAAGAGCTCGATCAAGAGGAAGAGGAGGGCGGGACCCACGAACGCCGGAAACAGCTCGGTGTACATACGGCCCGCATCCTCGATGTCCGACTTCTCGAGCGCGTCGAGGATTTGGTGGAAGCTTTGTTCCAGAGCCTCCCGGTCGCTGACCAGGAAGAACTCACCGCCGGTCTTTTGGGCCATTTCATCGAGCAGCTCCGGGTTGACCGGGTAGTTTCCGGCTCCGAAGAGCGCGCGGCCGAAGACGCCCGTTCCACGTTGGACCGGCGCCGCGCTGGAGACCCCCATGAGGATGGGATAGATCTTGACGCCCATCGCGCTCGCGAGATCCGCGGCCTGCGAGGGCGACACGTTCCCCGCGTTCGACTCGCCGTCGGTCAAGAGAATCATCACCTTGCTCTTTGCGCGCGAGCGCTTGAGCCGGTTTAGACTGACCCCGACCGCATTGCCGATCGCGGTGCCTCGTCCGTCGATTTGGTCGAGCTGAAGGCCACGAAGCGCCGTGCGCAAGGCTTCACGATCGGTCGTGAGCGGGAGAAGGGTGTATGCGTCGACTCCGAACACGACGGCGCCAATCCGGTCGTTGGGCCGACGATTGATGAACTGCCGCACCACCGACTTCGTCGCCTTGAAGCGTGTGGGTCGGATGTCGGAGGCCTCCATGGAGCGAGACATATCGAGGGTGAGGATGATTTCGATGCCGCTCACCTCTGCGGTATCGCGTGCGTGAATGCTCTGGGGTCCGGCGAGGCCGACTACCAGGAGCGCGACTGCGACCGCTCGTAGCGCGCCCGGCAGATCTGCGAGACGAGCGCGCCAGCTCCCTTCCGGAATCCGCAGAGCGGCAGCCCGGCTGAACTGAAGCCGCGGACGCGACAGCCGCTGCAACCAGACACGAGCAAACCAAACCATAGGGACAGCGAGCAAGAGCAAGCCTGCCCAGGGACGCTCGAAGCGAAGCTGCTCGTCGGTGATCAAGAGCTGGTACCTCGACTCGAGGTAGCGCAGACTGATCACCAGCCCCGCAAACGCGGCGGCTCCGAGCCAGGCAAACGCCCAGCCTCGGCGCTCTGCGCGGGTCACGACACGCCTCCTTCCGGGCTCGCGCCCGAGGGGCGAGTCCGATCGACGAGGGCCAGCGCATCGTCGATCAAGCAGTGCGAGGCATCATCGGCCAGGGAGGCCTTTGCGAATTTCACGGGGTCGCACTGACCGAGAAACCCGATGACCTCTGCCGGGGCAACGGACAGCGAAGCTGCGAGATCGAGCTGACCTGCGATTTCATCGGTCGTGCTTTCGAGCCCGTGAAACCCGTAGCGTCGGCCGAGGTAGGCTCGAACCGAATCGCTGACCGCGTCCACCCATTGCTCGGTTCGGTCTTCCTCGATCGCGCTCGGCCGGTCTCGCTCGAGCGCGCGGAGCTCCGCGAACGCGGTTTCCCAAGGGGGCGGCGGTGGTGGTGGCGCGGGCTCGGGCCTGTCCCGCTTCTGCCACCAGCGCATGAATAGCCATGCCAGAAGCGCTCCGACAGCCAGGGCGAGCAACGCTCCGAGGATCAGCAGCAGCCTGTAGTCGTCTTGCTGGATGACCGCGGGTTCGCTTGGCGGCCTGAGCTGCGCATCCGGCTCATTTGCGAGCAGTGAGCGGACTTCAACTTGGCTGCTGTTCGAATCGAGCTCGACGAAATCGCCGCTAGCGCTCGTGACGCGCACACGAATGGGTCCCAGCTCCTGGACCCCGGTTTCGAAGCACAGAAGCTCGAGCTCGAACGTGAAGGTCTTGGATGCGCCGTCGGGCGACGGGGCGATCGTCACCTTCTTGCCTAGGATCTCGAAGGGCTCGAACGATTGCTCGGGTACAGCCACGTCGTCGGAGGAAGCGGCGCTGACCGTCAAGATCACCTCGATCGCATCGCCGATCGTGGTTTCGAGCGGAGCGTCGAGCGCAACGCTGGGGGCCTGCGCCGAGGCCATCGTAGGCGCGATCAGGGAAAACAAAGCGATGGCGGCCGCGCGTCTCACCGATAGCCCGTGAGTCGTCGCTGCCGCAGGCGGAACAGCTCGGTCAAGGGTCGAACGAAGTCACGTTCAGTGCTCACCGTGACGTGGTCCAGCTGCAGCCTGCGAAACAGGTGTTCGCGGGCAGCTCGTTGCCGCTGTGCCTCGCGAGCGTATTCGATGCGCACCTTCGCGTTGGACGTGTCGACTTCGACGAGCTCCCCCGTTTCCAGGTCTTCGACCAGGGCGAGGCCCACATCGGCGAGCTCATCCTCGCGTGGGTCTACGACTCGAATTGGAATGACGTCGTGCTTGGCGGACACCACCTTGAGTGCCTTTTCGTACTGGTCTGCGATGAAATCGCTAATGACGAAGGCGACGGTTCGGCGCTTCCCAATCCCGCCGAGCAGGTCCAACGCTACGCTGAGGTCGGTGCCTTTGCCCTCGGGATTGGCATTGAGGATCTCCGTGACTACGCGCATCACGTGGGAGCGACCCTTCTTCGGCGGCACAAAGCGCTCGATCCGGTCGGTAAATAGAATCAGTCCCACGCGGTCGTTGTTCTTGATCGCGCTGAACGCGAGCAGCGCTGCCACCTCTGCGACGGTCTCGATCTTCGGCTTCTGCGTCGAGCCGAAGCGCTCGCTCGCCGAGAGGTCGACCAGGAGCATGACCGTCATCTCTCGTTCCTCCGTGAAAACCTTCACGTAGGTGTCGTTCATCCGCGCGCTCACGTTCCAGTCGATGAAGCGGACATCGTCGCCGGCCTGGTACTGACGCACCTCGCTGAACGCCATGCCGCGACCTTTGAACACCGAATGGTAGCTGCCCGCGAGCTGATCGTTGGCGAGCCTCGACGTATAGATCTCGATCTTCTTGAGTTTCTTTACGAGCTCGCGGGAGATCACGGTGAGCCTGCTTAGGGGACTTCCACGGTTTCGAAGATGCGACGCACGATTTGATCGCTCGTGATTTCTTCCGCCTCGGCCTCGTACGACCGAATGATCCGGTGGCGGAGCACGTCGGGGCCGATGGCCTTGATGTCTTCTGGGGTGACGTAGCCGCGGTGCCGCATGAACGCGTGTGCCCGCGAGGCGACATTGAGAGCGATGGATGCGCGCGGAGACGCGCCGTGAGCAATCATGTCGGTCAGGTCTCCAAGACCCACGCGCACGGGGTGTCGCGTCGCAGTGACGATCTGGACGATATAGTCCTTGATCTTCGGATCGATGTACACGTGCCCGACCGTCTTTCGGGCCTCGAGCAGCTGCGCCGTGGTCGCGACCTGCTGCACACCGGACCCCGCCCCTGCGTCCCTTCCGAGGAGCAAGTGATCGGAGATCTGGTCCATGATCTTCCTCTCTTCGTCCTGACTCGGGTAGTCGACGCGGACATGCAGCATGAAGCGGTCCACCTGGGCCTCGGCAAGTGGGTAGGTGCCCTCCTGCTCGATTGGATTTTGCGTCGCCATGACCATGAACGGCTGGTCGAGCGGGTGCGTGGTGTCCCCGATGGTCACCCGCAGCTCCTGCATCGCCTCGAGCAGCGCGCTCTGCACTTTCGCGGGTGCTCGGTTGATCTCATCGGCGAGCACCAGGTTCGCGAAAATCGGGCCCTTCTTGGCGGTGAACTCCCCGCGCTGCTGGTTGTAAATGACG
>CAJIBW010000194.1_pt1 | contig 11026 bp, 11 predicted proteins | sample 9199441 | NCBI WGS metagenome assembly CAJIBW01 (sample SAMEA7708313, study PRJEB35096) | sediment metagenome | biome: marine neritic benthic zone biome [ENVO:01000025]; feature: sediment [ENVO:00002007]; material: shallow marine sediment [ENVO:03000034] sea grass bed [ENVO_01000059] ... | reverse complement strand
GCACGTGGATCGAGCTCGCCCCCCGCATGCTCCGTTGCGAAGGCGATGACTTTGGCGTCATCGCAGTCGATGGTCGGCGTAGGCGCCAAGGCGTGGTTCATAGAAGGGATTGTGACCCATCCGTTACGCCGGTGCAGCTCGATCCGGAGCCTGCCGTGCACCCGTAGCAGTGCCTGTTGGTCTCAATCGTTCGCGCCTGTAGCTTAGCTCGATCAAAGTCGCGGATGTGTCGAGGAGCTTCGCCCGAGACCGGGAGGTCGAGCATTTGGTTGAAGTCGCAGTCGAAGAGGCGCCCGTCCCAGCCCACCGAAACCATGCTGCGGCACATCAGGCCCTCCGCCGCCTGTGGGTTGAACGACTCGATCAGCCGTCGCATGTAGCCTTCGAGACTGCCCGTTTCGAGTAGCCAGTCGAGGTAGCGGCTGATCGGCATGTTGGTGATGGTGTACAGCGAGTCGAACGACACGTCGTGCAGACGTTTCATTTCGCGTTTCCACTCGGCCTCCAAGCAGGCTTGCGCGGCCGGAAGCACCGCCCCAACGGGGTTGGTCACCAAGACGAGGCGAAGCCCCGAACGACCGTCCCCGTAGCCGAGCTGGTTCAAGCGCCGCAGCGCGCGAAGGCTCTTCTCGAATACGCCCTCGCCTCGCTGCGTATCGGTGCAAGCCCCTTGATAGTGAGGCAGTGAGCAAACCAGCTCCACACGGTGTTGCGCAAAGAACTCAGGCAAATCTCGATGTGGGCCCGTTTCCAAAATCGTGAGGTTGCACCGGTTGATGACATGCCGGTCGAGCGCGGCGCACTGCTCGACGAGCCAACGGAAATGCGGATTGAGCTCGGGGGCGCCACCGGTGATGTCGACGGTGGGAATCGCGTTTCGCCGAAGCGCCTCGACGCAGAGCTCAGCCGTCTCGCGCGACATGACCTCGGTCCGATCCGGGCCGGCGTCGACGTGACAGTGACGGCAGGTCTGGTTGCAGAGCTTGCCGACGTTGATCTGAAGGATCTCGATCGCGATGGGCTGCAGCGGCCAGAGCCCCTCCCGGCCCAAGGCCTCGTGAAAGTCGCCTTCGATGGGCAGCCCGCCAAGCTGTCGGAGCTGTTGACTGGCGGCGGCCAGCGGAAGGCGCCGCGCGTCGAGAGAGCGCCTGCGTATCATTTCGGGTTGCGTGTTTGATGACATGGTTCGGCGGTCGTCGGAGCCATCCGACCCTACGGGCACGACGCAGGAACGTTAGCAGTGGCTCGCGAACCTGTTAGGAGAAATCAGAGGCGGGTGTAGTTCCCGTCGAAGGTCCCGATCGCGAAGGGCGTGACGCATACGGTCGCGCCGACGTCGGTGAGACGCCCGGCGAGCCAGGACGGCTCGACGCCCTCCGCCATCAAGTCATAGAAGGCGAGCACCGCGCCGCGGCGCTCGGTGCGATCGAGCACGAGCTGATGCCCCTCGGCGTCGAAGGCCTTGAATCCCCCATTCCGCTCGATCCGAAAAGGGGCGATGAGAGCGAACGGCTCCGCCAGCGAGGGGCTCGCGCGCAGCGCGGTTCGGTAGCTTTCGGTGACCTCGGCAAAGCTGTGGCGCGCCACTTGGCGCAGGCTGTCCCAACTCTCGGCGGGCACATGGGGCTCGACCTCGTATTGCAGAAGCCGGATTCGCCGCGGTTCGTGCCCGGCCTCGACTTCGGCCAGTCCGACCTGAAGCTGCCGCGGGCACGGGCCTAGCGATGCGGTGGCGTTTCGGAGGCGATCTTCGCGATAGACGACGCCGGATTCGGCATCGACCAGATAGCGGCGCTCGAGGCTCGCTCGCTCCGTTCCCGATAGCCACTCGCGACCGACCTCGATCATCGTTCGGTCCGACAGGAGCTCGACTCCGGTTCTCGACCCAGGCCGCGTGCCGAGCCACGCGGCGATGCACAGCTCGGCTCCGGGCGTTGGGGTCGCAGCCCGAAGCGCGTCGGCAAGTTGGGACGCGCCTTCGAGAAGGCGCACGACGCGAGGAAGCTCAGCCGATCGCATCGCGTTCTGAAGACGCCCGATGAAGCGGCCGAGGCCTGATGGAGTGGGTTTGGGTGCGGCGCCGATGAGACGCTCGAGCGCTGCGTCGACGGAGGGCGCGTGCTGCGCCTTGCCTACCCCGATGCGCGTGATCGCGGTGAGTAGGTCATCGAGCGCTTTTGCGAGCTCGCCCTCAGCGCCTCGCTCGTCTGACTGCGCCGCGCTCAGGACGACTGTGCCAGGCGGTGAGGAGTCCTCGCGTGTCTCCATTCCCGCAACGAATCGCAGGGCCGCGCGAACGTGGGGACCGTCGTTCCGGGCGTCGCTCGACACGCACTGCAGCTCACCATCGCGGACACTCAGCGTGACCATCTCGACACGGCCTTCGACTTCGATGTCCATGGTGAGTCGCTGAACCGTTCCTTCCTCGGTCGTGGTCCCGAGCGATCTCAGATGTTGAACCGCAGCGTCACGCAGCCGAGTGGACATCGCCCTGCTCCCCCCGCCTCAAGACGTCGTGCTTTCGTTTCAGCTCGAACCGTACAGTCCCGGGCGCACGCCGGAGATCGAGCGTGAGCACTTCTCCGACGAGGCCTCGCGCCACATCGTCGCGCCCCTCCCGTTCGACTTGCTCTGCGCGGTGCAAGAACGTCTTGGCCATCGCGCGGACGAGAATCGGATTTCGCTCGATTCGGAGGCGGTCCACTTCGATCGCGCGTCGGAACGCTGGCAGGGCGAGCGCATACTGCTCGCGGCGCGCGAACGCCATCCCGATTCCAATCAGCGGAACGGCCCAGTCGTTGCGCCGCGCCGCTGCCGATTCAAATCGAGCAATCGCCCAGGTCACGCGCCCCAGTAGAAGCCAGAGGCGCCCCATGAAGTAGTCCCGCCAGCCCAAGCTGATCGTGGGAAGACTATCGTGCCGGCCCTTCTGCTGTGCAGGCTTGTTGCCGACCTCCGACCAGTCGATCGCTGCGGCTTCCTCGCCCCGAAGCTCCATGCGCGCCGCGATGGCGGAGAGCGCATCTTCGATCGCGGCCCGAAGTGCAGGCACGGCGGTGGCATTGTATCGGTCGGTCAGCTCGTCTAGCGCGCGTCCGTCACCGATGCGCGCGCAGGTCCGCGCAGCCTGAATCGCGATGCTCACGTCGGCATGATCCAAGAACTTGCTGACGAGGTCGGTGCTCTCCGGAGAGCCAAGGTTCTCCATTGCCTCGAGCGCTTGGAGGGGCAGCTTCGGATGATCCTCTTCGAGCGAGCTTCGGACTTCGTCCAACCCGCGGAGGTCTCCGTGCATTCCTAGGGCGCCGGCAAGGGCGATCCGTTCCTCGGCAACGAAGCTTCGTTCGAAGCGCTCCGCGAGCGCGGGGTGCGACCTGGCATCATCCATGCCTCCAAGCACCCGGGCCGCACCCGCCACCAGCTCCCCGCGTTCGGCCTCGAGGACGGAGACCAGCGCAGGCACGAGTCGGGGGTCTCTGGCGTAGCGAAGCGAGGTGATGAGCCCGATTCTGGATTCCAAAGGTCCGCAGCCGTCGCTGCCGTCGATGATCGCGCTGATGTGGTGAACGACCAGGTCGGAAAGCTCAGAGACGCGCATCAGCAGAAGCGCGCGCTGGTCGCCGGGCAGAGCATGAATCGCGTCGACGCTCGATTGACCGTCCCAGAAGGCTCGGATTTCGCCCTCGGTGCGCTGCGCCAAGCGTTTCCACTGCTCGCGTTCCTGTCGCGCGGTTCGACCCGGAGCCCCCGGGAGCTCTGCCCGAACCTGGGCGAGCTCGTGGCCGAGCTCGACGTCGCGGAGCCTCGAAATCACCTGAATCGCTTTTCGGACTTCGTCGCTGTGCAGCAGGCGCCGGTCGGCGAGCCGCTCTCGAAGGCGACCAAGGGCGGCACGCCGTTGCCGCCTCGACCCGGCGCGCAGCACCGCGAGCAGCGTCGGCACGTCGTCGATTCGCTCGACCGAGAGCCCTTGGTCGCCGGTCGTGCTCAGGCGACCGAGAAAGGAGGGATCGGCCGCGACCTCGGTGGGCGGGCGGACGGATGGATGGCGCGCAGCCTCCGGGTCGACGCTCTGCATTCCGAGCTGTGCGAGGTCGTGCGCCGCGACGATACGCACCAAGGCACGTGCAACCTCGGCGTCGGCGGTATCGGGCGCGCAGCCGAGCGCTTCTCGAGGATCGGTATGCTCCATGCCGGCGATTCCATCCCGCAGGCAAAGCTCGAGCGTGTCCACGTCGATTTCCGCGTTGTGCGCCACGTTACTGATTCAAGGATAGCGAGGGCGGCGGCGGACCCCCAATTGCGGTGGGTTTTGCCGCGGATCAGCGGGGTTCCTGGGCACTGGCACGTACGCTGACACTGACGCTGACACTGGCGCTGGCACTGGCGCTGGCACTGACGCTGGCACTGACGCTGCCCTACACTCCGCCCGTGACTCCCTCCGACATCATCCGCACCCTCGGCCTTCTCCCTCACCCCGAGGGTGGCCACTACGCCGAGACCTGGCGCCATGACGCCGGGGAGGCGCGTGGTGCCGGAACCGCGATCTACTACTTGCTGCAGGCCGGTGAGCGCTCGCACTGGCACCGGATCGACGCTGCGGAGATCTGGCACTTCTATGCGGGCGCGCCCCTCGAGCTCACGAGCTGTCGCGACGGCGACGGAGTGCAGCGTCGTGTGCTTGGCCCCGACCTCGCGAACCAAGAGCGCCTGCAGATCGTCGTCGGGGCGAACGAGTGGCAGGCCGCTCGCTCGCTCGGGGATTGGACACTCGTTGGCTGCACCGTGTCCCCGGCATTCGACTTCGCTCGATTCGAGCTGGCGCCCGAAGGCTGGAGCCCCTGAGCGGGCCTCAATCGTCTTCCTGTCTGCTTGGCTGGCGCCTTCGCGCTGCGCTGTCCAGACTCTTCGTCCGATGGAGATCTGGAAAGAGTTCAGCTTCGAGGCGGCGCACCTGCTCCCGAACGTGCCCGACGGACACAAGTGCAAGCGCCTGCACGGCCACTCGTATCGCGTCCGGGTCTGTGTCGAAGGCGTAGCGGACCCAGAGCTTGGCTGGGTCGTCGACTTTGCCGAGATCAAAGAGGCCTGCGATCCGATTCGGCATCGGCTGGATCACTACTACTTGAACGACATCGAGGGCCTCGAAAACCCCACTAGCGAGGTTGTGGCCAAATGGATTTGGCGCCATTTGAAACCGGTGCTGCCCATCCTGAGCTGCATCGAGGTCAGTGAGACCTGCACGTCGGGCTGCTCGTACCGAGGCGACTGACCGATGGCCGGTGCGCTGCGGCCGAACACGATCGTGCTGCTCAGCATGGGCTACGACAGCTTGAGCACCTGGCATCAGCTCGGGCGCCCGACCGCGGTCTACTTCGACGTCGGCTCGCAGTACACCGGTCCCGAAGTCGAGCGGTACGAAAAGCTGCGGACGTCGTTCCCGCAACTCCTTCCGGTGCAAGAGATGCGTTGGCTCGGTGAGCAGGAACAGCTCGATCGCTGGGTGCCGCTGCGAAATCTCGTGATGACCGTTAGGGCCGCGGCGCTTGGCTACGACGACATCGTCATGTCGGCCCCCGCCGACTGGGCGCCCGACAAGCGCCTCTCGTTCACGCTTGCGACGAGCTTGGCCATGCGGGTTGCACAGCCGGGGGTGGGCTACCGCGTCCGCCGGCCGTTCAGCCATTGGACCAAGGCCAAGCTGATCGCCGCGACTCCCGCGAAGCTCCTCGAGGAGTACGCCTACTCCTGTTACGAGGGCACCGACCCGCCCTGCGGTCGATGCGTGGCCTGCGGTCGCGCCGCCATTGCCCATCTGGCAGCCGGCCGCGAGCCCCCGACCAAGCTTCGCTCCGGGCTGAGCTTCCGCGAGTTGATGGACCTGCGACGCGGGAGCGCGAACGTCTCTCGGCTGAGCGAAACCGCACGCATGCGGCCCGGAGAGCTGCTGTATGTTCCCCTCCGAGGCTGGGAGCTCCTTCGCGCGTGGGATGCCTATCGACGGCGGTGACGGAGGCACTGGCGCTGGCGCTGACGCTGACACTGGCGCTGACGCTGGCGCTGGCACTGGCACTGGCACTGACACTGACACTGACACTGGCGCTGGCACTGACGCTGGCACTGGCACTGGCACTGACGCTGGCACTGGCACGGCCTGTGGCGCAGACTCCGGCCTATGATCAAGATGCTCGTTGGCGTGTTCTCGACGGGAGCCTTGCTGTTTGCCCTGCTCTCATCTGTTGCACCGCAGCTCGGCGGTGGCGAAGCCAGCGCGCGCAGCTGCTACACGATATGGGCCGAAGCACAGAAGATGGGCTCGCATTATCGGCACCGGGTGTACGTCGAGAACGACTGCGAGTACTGGCTGCAGTGCTCGCTCTGGACCGACGTGGATCCGCAGCCTCCTGTCATGGTGAGCGTCGGACCCGGGACGACCGAGAACCGAGAGACCAGCGGAAGCTCGCAGTACGCCGATCCGAAGGCGTTCGGTGCGTGTCGCAGGAAGTAGGCGCGCTCAGCGGGCGCGCTTCGGCACGTCGCGGTTGAGCACGCCGAGCACCGCCTGCAGGTCTTCCCAGACCGGCTTTTTGAACTGCGGGCTCCTGAGCAAGAACGCTGGGTGATACGTCGGCATGACGGGCACGCCCCGCCACTCCGCCCAGACGCCTCGCCAAGGGCCGGCCGGTGGCACGCACTTCAGGTTCTCGGCCGCACACCGGCCGAGGGCGACGATGACTTTCGGCTGCACCAGCTCGAGCTGCGGCACCAGGAAGTGCGCACAGGCTGCGGCTTCGGTCGGAAGCGGCGTCCGGTTCTCGGGTGGTCGGCATTTCACGACGTTGCAGATGTAGACACCGTCTCGCGGGTAGCCCATCGCCGTGATCATCCGATCGAGCAGTTGTCCGGCTCTGCCGACGAAGGGCAGGCCTTTCTGGTCCTCGTGGTAGCCGGGCCCCTCACCGACGAAAACCAAGTCCGTGTCCGGGGTCCCGCGCGCGAAGACGCTTTGGGTGCGTCCTTTGCTGAGATCGCAGCGCGCGCAGGTGGCGGCTTCGTCGGCGAGGACCTGCAGACGAGCCCGACAGTCCTCGAGCGCCTCCGAGGGGGTGATTTCGCCGTCGGTTCCGGGCTGCGGCGCAGCCCGCTTCGGAGTCGGAAAACCCTGCGCGCCGAGGCTTTCCTCCCAGATCAAGAGCTCGCGCGTGCTGGCGATCACCGAGCCAAGCTCGTTTTTGGGTTCGCTGGGCACCGCGGGGCGAGTATAGGCCGGATTCGTTGACTTGGCCGTCACCGGGTCGCTAATCTCATATTCCAGGGGGATTCGAAGGGGAAGATGTCACGGGCTAGGGTCTTGGCCATTGGGGACACCCATGTGGGGATGAAGCGAACCCACAACGAGGACAGCTTCATGCTGGCCGAGGAGGACAACCTCTACGTCGTGGCCGACGGCATGGGCGGGCACTCCTCGGGCGAGGTCGCGAGCGGCATGGCCATCGACACCTTGCGCGAGTTCTTCCGCGCCACCAGCGCCGACGCCGAGGCGACCTGGCCCTACAAGATGGACAAGGCGCGCGGCTACGAAGAGAACCGTCTGATCACCGGGATCAAGCTCGCCAATCTCCGCATCCACGAGGCGGCGCAAAAAGATCCACGGATGCACAGCATGGGCACGACCGTCTGCGGCATCCTCGTCGTCGAAGACGGCGTACTCATCGGACACGTGGGCGACAGCCGCGTTTACCGAATTCGCGACGGAAAAATGGAGCAGCTGACCAGCGACCACTCGCTGCTCAACGACTACATCAAGATGAAGCGACTCTCCGAAGAGGAGATCGAAAGCTTCCCGCTCAAGAACGTCATCGTTCGAGCGCTTGGCATGAAGTCGACCGTCAAAGTCGACACCGTGCTCGACCGGCCGGAGATCGGGGACATTTACGTGCTGTGCAGCGACGGCCTCTGCGGTCCGGTCTCCGACGCCGAGATTCAACGCATCGTGGGGTCGCACCAAGATTTGCAGACCGCGGCCAACAAGCTCATCGAAAGCGCCAACGAAGCGGGCGGCCCGGACAACATCACCGTGGTGCTCGCCAAGGTGATGGGTCTCAGTTGAGTCGACGGATCGGGATCGTTGAGAAAACCCAGGAAAACACGGGGTATCATGTTCTCGGCCGTCGCAGGCAACGACCGGTCGGTTTGGCCACCGATTCGCTGCATCAGTCAATGTCGAACGCCACGGGGTTGGGCTTCCAGAAGACCAAGGTGAAGAGCAGTTGCCATGTTGGGTCGCGGTTGGTCCTCACCGCGTTGTAGAGCCCACTGAGTCTCGTGGTGATCGCGAGGCGAGACCGTTTCGGGAGTCGGTGGTGCCTGCCAAACCCGATTCCAACGGGGAGCGTCCAACGGTCCCCCCGGTCGGCCTCCCAATCCGCCGTGATCTCCGGCTCGTAGGCGAGATAGAAGAGCTTGGGGAGGTTGAAGAAGAGGAGGTAGTCGAGAACCAGCGTGTTCACGTCGGCCCGATTTCTGGCGCTCCCGACCGACCATTCGTTTCGCACAAGCAAGACCGTGACCCACTGCCTCGCGGAAATGCCGAGGACGAGCTCCGGTCCCAACCTCCATCGACCGGTCCCGAGGACATCATCGCTGGCCGAAGGGAAACCCACGAACGGGCCCCATGCGATGTCGTAGAACTGACTCTTTCGTCCTTTGAACAGCTTGTGCCCCAGCACTTCGGAGGTGATGTCTCCGAAGCCGGTCCTGCGGTCGGTTCCCACAGGCACCGTGACCACCGCCGGAATGACGGTACGCGTGACGAGGCTCCAGCCTCCGCGGAAAAGCGCCGGAAGGATCGGCGCGAGTGCGAACGCGTTGGCAACTCGATCGTTTGGGGGAACGCCAAAGAGCGTTGCGTTGACCACGGGCACCCGCGTGATGCCGGAGACGGGATTCTCCACCATTCTCGCAAATACCAAGTCGGGGATGAAGTCGTCTTCTGTCGTTTTACCATCCTCGGCTGGCGAAGAAGTCTCCCCCGGGTTCTCTTCCTCGCCTCGAGCCGTCAGCGGCACGCCCAACGTCAGTGCAAGGCCCAAGGTCGCCGCCATCGCTCTCCACATCTTCATTGGCTTCCCTGACACGAGGACAGCCGCCCGGCACCGGCTCCGATCAACTCGCTTCTGCTTCCCGCTTTCGCCGCTCGTAGATCAGCTTGCGCCGGACGATGAGAGGGACGAGGGCAGCGATGAAGGCCAAGAGACTGATCGATGGAAGCCCTGCGGGCCATGCCTGCGGCTCGAGCCAGCCTTTGAGCCCCAGCGCCGCCAGGTGCATGGCGACGAGGATAAGCGACACGTAACCCATCCTCTGGGCTCGCTTCCATCGTTTTCCGCCGAGCGCCTTTGGCATCATCGGCAGCGTCGTAATCGCCGGCGAGCTCAAAAAGAACAGAGCGGCGACCCCAGCGGCCATCCCTAGCTCGCCCTGAAGATTCAGTCGCCCCGCCGCATCGAAGTACTTCGCAAAATAGGCAGGGGTCCAAATGCTGAGCGCCAAGACCGCATGAATCCCGGCGAGAGAGAACCCCATCAAGCCGCAGAACTTAATCACGACGAGCCGCAGACGCTTGTCGTGGTCGTGCCAGCGGATGGTCTTCCCGACGAGATACGAGGCGGCCACGAAGATCACGGCGGCCAGTGACGTCGCCTTGTTGAGAATGAACACGGGGAAATGGCGCCATTCGACGTCCCCTGCGAGGTGGTAGCGAACGATCGCGTAGAGGACGGAACCTCCGAACACCACCCCAAACCACTTGGCGGTGGTGGGTTGCAACAATCGGTTCGCGGGCAGACTCGATTCGTCGTCGTTCATCAAGTGGGTGCCACCTTATCGAGAACCTACACGATCGTGAAGCTTGCTCTCTCAGTTTTGCGGCGCGTCAGGCTCTGTATGTGCCTCGGCACCTAGCCGACGGTTGAAAAGCAGGTGAATGTCACTACGCTCGGCGTCAACGGGAAGGACCAGCTCCATGGGACGAATCACGAGTTACCTTTTGCTTGCCTTGATTGCTTCGGCGTGCACGAAGAACGTGCCCGCGACTGAAGCGGATCGCCCTGCCGAGAAGGCCACGGTCGAAAAGCCCGCGGAGGAAGCGCCAAAGCCACCCAACTTCATCGTCATCTTGTTGGACGATACGGGGTACGCCGATTTCGGTGCATACGGCTCGGAGATCAACACGCCGAACATCGACCGCCTCGCCGCAAACGGTGTCCAGTTCTCGAACTATCACACTCCGGCGACCTGCTCACCCACACGAAGCATGCTGCTCACCGGTGTGGACAATCACCTCACCGGCATGGGCAACATGATCGAGATCATGGCCGACAATCAGTTCGATCAGCCGGGCTACGAGGGGTACATGAGCGACAGCGTGGTAACGCTACCGCGGCTGCTCCAGGACGCGGGTTACCACACGTACATGGCAGGCAAATGGCACCTCGGAAAGAGCAAGGGCAGCCTTCCTGCGGCGCGTGGCTTCGAGCGCTCGATCGCGTTGATGGAAAGCGGAGCCGACAACTTCGAGAAGAAATCGTACCTGCCGATGTACGACTTCGTGCACTTCTACGAGGGGTTCGAAGAGGTCGATCTGCCCAAGGACTTCTACTCGACCCGCTATTACATCGATCGGACGATGGAATACATCGGCAAGGATCACGCGGATGGAAAACCCTTCTTCGCGTACGTCTCGCTTCAGGCGCAGCACTACCCACTGCAAGCGCCCAAGGAGTACATCGCTAAGTACCAAGGTGTGTACGACGTCGGTTGGGACGAGATCCGCGCCAAGCGCTACGCGCGGCAGGTCGAAAAGGGACTGATACCCGCTGGGAAGAAGTTGCGCCCAATCGCAGGCGCGGAGGCTTGGAAATCGCTTTCCAAGAAGGAACGCCGTGTACGAGCCAAGCAGATGGAGGTGTATGCGGGGATGCTCGAAGCCGTCGACGCCAACGTAGGGCGCCTGCTGGCCTATCTC
>CAJIBW010000206.1_pt1 | contig 11083 bp, 9 predicted proteins | sample 9199441 | NCBI WGS metagenome assembly CAJIBW01 (sample SAMEA7708313, study PRJEB35096) | sediment metagenome | biome: marine neritic benthic zone biome [ENVO:01000025]; feature: sediment [ENVO:00002007]; material: shallow marine sediment [ENVO:03000034] sea grass bed [ENVO_01000059] ... | reverse complement strand
CCCGGGATGAAATCCTCTCTCGGCTCAAGCAACGCATCGTCGGACAGGACGATGTGATCGAGCTTCTTCTCATCGCTCTATTCGCACGCGGCCACGGTCTTTTCGTCGGCGTGCCGGGCCTCGCGAAGACCCTGCTGATCACCACGCTCGCCGATGCTCTGTCGCTACACTCGAATCGTATCCAATTCACGCCGGACCTCATGCCGAGCGACGTCACCGGGACGGACGTTCTCGAAGAGGACTCGACGACCGGCAAGCGTCATTTCCGGTTCATTGCCGGTCCTGTCTTCACCAACATCCTTCTCGCCGATGAGATCAACCGTGCGCCACCCAAGACGCAGGCCGCCCTGCTTCAATCGATGGCCGAAGGTCAGGTCACCGCAAGTGGGAACACCTACGCCCTGGAGCAGCCGTACTTGGTCTTTGCCACCCAGAATCCAATTGAGCAGGAAGGTACCTACCCCCTGCCCGAAGCACAGCTGGACCGTTTTCTGTTCCAAATCGACGTTCGCTATCCGAGCCCGAATGAAGAGGTCGACATCGTCAAGCGGACGACGGCGCCGATGCCGACGTCGATCAGCCCGGTGCTCTCTGCGGCAGACATCGTGGGCTTTCAGGACCTCGTTCCACGCGTTCCTGCGGCCGATCACGTCGTTCAGCATGCAGTGGACCTGGTCAGGGCCTCGAGGCCCGACGAAGGCAAGGCATCCGAGCTCGTTCGAAAGAACGTCGCTTTTGGCGCCGGGCCGCGCGCCAGTCAGGGGCTGATTCTGGGCGCCAAGGCGCGTGCCGTCCTGCACGGTCGCTACGCCGCCGAAATCGAGGATGTTCGCGCCCTCGTTGACCCGATCTTGAAACACCGGCTCGTCATGAACTTCCGGGCAGAAGCGGAAGGCGTGACCTCGGCTGACGTCATCGAAGGCATCCGCCAAAGCATCGTACCGTGACCCAGGTGCTCGAACCCGAGCTCGCGGTGCGTCTCGCGGGGCTCACGTTTCGTGCGAAGCGCACCGTCGACGGCCTGCTCGCAGGCATGCACCGAAGCCCGCACCGTGGCGCCAGCGCGATCTTCAAAGAGCACCGCGCGTATCGGCCCGGAGATGACCCGCGATGGATCGACTGGCGCGCCTACGCACGGTCCGACCGCTACACCATCAAGCACTTCGAGCACGAGACCCAGCTTCGCGGAACCCTGGCGCTCGACGTTTCACGGTCGATGCATTGGGGAAGCGGGGACGTCAGCAAGATCGACCACGCCGCAACGCTTCTTGCGGCCATCGCCTACCTTCTCACCCGCCAAGGCGATGCGGTTTCCCTCGTGACCTTCGACGAGAAGATCCGCGACCGATTGCCCGCGCGCTCTGGCCCCGCGCACCTCGAGTATCTGATGCGCACCCTGGCCGAGCCGATGCAGCCGAGCGCGCGCACGGCCCTTCATGCCTCGCTCGACAAGCTGCTCGAGCACGCAGGTCGGATGGGCCTCGTCGTCATCGCGAGCGATCTGCTCGACCTCGAGAACGAAGCCCTCGATCCCATCGCGCGCATCGAGGCGCGAGGCCACCAAACGGTCGTGCTGCACGTCATGGATCCGGCCGAGCTCGAGCTTCCCTACGAGGAGCCGATGCATTTCGAAGGACTCGAGGGCGAGTTGCCCGTTGAAGTCGATCCAAAGGGTCTTCGCAGGCAGTACAGAGAGGCTATCGACGCGTTCGTCGAATCCTGTCAGCGACGGGTCGTTGCGGCGGGCGCCCGGTATCTCCTCGCCAGGACGGACACGGCTCCGGAGCACACTCTGCTCCAGCTGTTGCGGGATGGCTGAGTCATGGGCTTTGGTCTGCCATGGGCGCTGGTCGGGCTCGTCGCCGTTTCGATTCCGGTCTTGGCTCACCTGCTGAGGCGACAGAAGCTTCCAAAACAAACCCTGCCGACAATCGCGTTCCTTCATCGGATTCAGGCCACGCGCGCAGCGCGGCTCCGCGTGGTGGACTTGCTGTTGCTCATCGCACGGGCACTGCTGATCGCGGCTCTGGTCTTGGTGGCGGCCGCGCCGTACCGCGTGGTCCGGTCGAACCTCGTCGACCGCCAACACGCGCTTGCGGTCATCCTCGACGACTCGATGTCGATGTCGGCGATTCACGAGGGCAAGACGCTCATCGAGCGAGCCGCTGAGCTCTCGACGGAGCAGGTGAAGAACCTGCCTGCAGGCTCCGAGGTTTCGGTCGTGCTGTCCGGCAAATCTCCGCGTGTTTGGGTACGTCGGCGTTCGGACCTCGAGATGGTCGAGACCGTGTTCGGCGAAATCGAGCGACGTTCGACGCGGGGCGATGCGATGTGTGAGGCGGTGCAGACGGCGGTGGAGCTCCTACTCGAGAGCGAGCTTGCGGACCGGCGCCTGCTGGTCTTCTCCGATTTCACGGAGGGCACCCACGCCGACGCCTGTGAGTGGCCGGCCCGTGGCATTCGTGTGGCCTTCGAAGCGGTCTCCACGCCCAACCCCGACAACCGGCGCATCGCGTCCGTCGAAGCGATCGGCGAGCGCGACGCTCCAGACGGGATGCGGCTCGACGTCCTGATCGAAGGCACGTCGACTCCGTCGACGCAAACCGTCCGGATGCGGCAGAAAGGTCAGGAAACCCAAAGGGCGTCGGTTCAACGCACGGCCGACGGCGCCGAGGCGGCGCTGTCGATCCCTCCGGGATCCACCGACGCGGTCGTCGAGCTCCAGCTCGATCCCGACGACGTCCTTCCTGCGGACAACGTGCGCGGTGTCTTGCTGGGCTCTGACACCGTCCACGTGCTCCTCGTCGACGGCGACCCTCACCCCGATCCACGCAAGAGGGAGACCGCGTTTCTGAGTCACGCTCTGAGCGTCGCGCCACGCATCGGCCGTTTTTTCGCCGTGGAGACCCTCGATGCTCAGGACCTTTCGGAAAGCGCCATCATCCGCTCCGACGTAGTGGTGATGGCGAACGCAACCCTCGATGAGAAGTGGCTTCCCCTCATCCGACGCTTCGTCGGCGGCGGGGGCAGTCTTTGGATCACGGCAGGCGATCGCGTCAATCCTCGAGCCTATGGGAGTGTGCTCCGAGAGCTCCTCCCGGGACGCTACACGGCGACGCGCATGGAGTCGCGGCCTCTGTCTCTGCGTTCCAAGACCCTTCCCGAGCTCGAGCAAGCCAAGGTACGGGGCCGAACACCCATCGCCGAAGCCTCGCTCGATGCCGTGGTGACAGTGCGCTTCAGTGATGGCTCCGCCGCCATGCTGGAGCATCGGTACCGAAACGGTCGTGTCGCCATGATGGCGACCACCATCGACGATGCGTGGACCGACCTGCCCTATCAGCCCGTCTTCGTGCCGTTCGTGCTCGATACGCTGCTCCGGCTTGCGGGACGCACCGAGCATTCCGTCGAACCTCATGGGGCCGTGTCGCTTCCCGGCTCGACCCAAAGCCAGCGCATTCAAGTCGTCACGCCGACGGGCCGGACGGTAGATCTCGGCGAGGCTGACCGGGTAGCGTTCCGCGACACCGGAGAGATCGGCGCGTATCGCGTGCTCGTCAACGGCGTCAACGGCGCACGCTTCGCCTTCGTCGTGGACGCGCCAGCCGGCGAGAGCGACCTCGTTTCGAGGCGCGTTCCCGAGGTCGAGAGCCGCTTCGAAGACGTCGCAATCGACGCTTCGAGCGGCATCGAGCAACCGCTCGGGCCCTGGCTTCTCCTGCTGGTCGTCGTGCTTCTCTTCAGCGAGCTCTGGCTGCGTCAGATTCGACGCAGGTGAACGACCCGCTCGATGCGGTTGAGGTCTCGGTACACGGCGACCGCCTGCCACGCGGTGTTGCTCGACGCGAAATCCTGCACCGAAACGGCCTGTCCTGCGCCGACTTCGATCAGCAGCTGCGCCCCCGTCGCGGTTGCGGGTTCGGTCGCCGTCAGCAAGGCGCGGACGATCTCCAGCCCGTCTTCGCCCGCCGCGAGCGCGCCGATGGGCTCATGCTCGCGCACCTCGGCCTGGAGGGATTCCATTTCGGATCGAGCGATGTAGGGAGGGTTTGACACGACCAAGTCGTACTGCTCGGCGCCGCTCAGCAGGTCGGCCTGCTCGAAGCGGATTCGGTCCGCGACGCCGAGTCCTTCGGCATTCTTGGCGGCTACGCCGAGCGCGGCTTCCGAAATGTCGGTTGCAGTCACCAGCGCCAGGGGACGCTCCGCCGCAAGGGTCACCGCGATGGCGCCGCTGCCGGTGCCGATGTCGAGCACACGGAAGGGCTGGTCCGCGGGGATGCAGTCGAGCGCGTGGTCGACCAAAGTTTCGGTATCGGGTCTCGGGACGAGCACGTCCGGGGTCACGCTGAATCGACGGCCGTAGAAGTCCCGGTGCCCCAGGATGTAGGCGACCGGCTCGCGTTCCCTGCGGCGGGCCACCAGGGGCCGAATCGAGCTTCGTTCTCGGTCGACCAAGGGCCGATGGAGATCGAGGTAGAGGCCGACCCGATCGATACCGAGCGCTTCGGCGACGAGGAGCTCTGCGTCGAGGCGCGGGCTCTCGATGCCACGGGATTCAAAATCTCGGGTCGCCCAGTCCAGGACCTCCCGAATCGTCCAGGTTCGATCGGTCACGAGCCCTCAGCGCGTTCGCACGCGCATCTTTTGCTTGGGCAGCGCGCCGCCGCTGGCCAGTACTTGCTTTGCGAGGCGGCTGAGCTCGGGGCGCGTCCCCTTTTGCATGAACGCCGCCACCATGTTCGGGTCGACTTCGAGGAGTTGGTCGATCGCCTCGCGCGCGCGACCGCGCTTCTTGGTCGCCGTGTAGGGGTAGACCTGCGCGCGCAGGAGCATCCCGGAAACCTGTCCGAACTCTTTGTCCTTGGGATCGTAGGTTTCGAGGAGCTTGCGCGCTTCCTCCGCGTCCCCGGTCCGCGCCAGGGATTCCGCCACCACCGCGGCGTACATGGCCTTGGCCTTGGCCTGCGGCTGGCGGTCGAGACGAATCTCGTTGGCGAGCTCTCGCGCGTCACGCGCTCGCCCAGTCATCAGGTAGAACATCGCGAGGTTGGCCCGGACATCGTCCTGGACCATCGCCGGCGCCTTGTTGATCTCGATCCCCTCGAGGATGCGAATCGCCTCGGCAGGCTCCTCCTGCGCGACTAGCTGCGCCTGGGCGATGGCATTGAGCGCGTCTTTCCCACCAGGCGACTGCCGGGCGCGAAGCTGTTCGAGGGCAGCCAAGCGTCCCTCCTTGTCGGTCGCGCCCTTCAGAATTGCCGCGATGTCGGCCGACTTCCGCGTGAGCCGCCAGATCCAAATCAGAAAGCCGAGCGCGATGACGCTGAGCACTGCCGCCACGATCAGGCCCACGTAGCCAATGCTGGGCTGAAGGATGCCGGCAATGACCCAGACCACGGCCAGCGCCACGCCGATGAGCCCCAGAACCTTCCAGTTCATCTTGGGCTGCTCGATCTGCTCGAGGGCCTCCGACGCGTCTTTCGGGGCCGCGGTGATCTGCTTCTTTTGCTTCGCCACTCTCGCTCGGTACCGCGGCGGCCGGGGGACGGCAAGCCAAGGTACCCCGGCCGCGGACCGAAAGGGCCTTGAAATGCCACTGAAATGGGGCTTTTTCGCCAAGCACCCGTTCCAAAGGTAAGCTACCTTGCAGACTCTAGGTCCCCCATGTGACCGGCCCAGGGCCCGGGCCACTCGAACTTGCACTTGAGTTTGCCGGATATTTGTGAATAAATATACTAAGACTGGATCTCACTTGGGGATTGAACGGGTATGAGCAGAAACAGACTGGGCGAGCTCCTCGTACGCGAGAAGAGAATCAGCCTGGAGCAATTGCGCGAAGCGCAGAAGCATCAGAAGGATGACAACATCAGTCTGGGCTACGCGCTCGCCCGTCTCGGCGCGATTTCCGATCAAGAGATCACCGATTTTCTGAGCGAGCAGTATCGCGTCCAGTCGATCGATTTGTCCGAGTACGAAATCGACCGAGAGATTTTGAAGCTCATCAGTCCGCAGGTCTGCGAGCGTCACAAGATCATTCCCGTCTCGCGCGCCGGAAGCTCGCTCATCGTGGCGATGGCGGACCCGTCGAACCTGAACGCGATCGACGACGTGAAGTTCCTCACGGGCTACAACGTCGAGCCCGTCGTTTCTTCGGAAAGCGCCATCTTGGCGGCGCTCGAGAAGGCGTACGCGCAGCCCGAGATCTCCTACGACGACATCATGGAGGGCTTCGACGAGTCGGAGATCGAAGTCGCCACCACCGACGAGGACGACAACCTGCTCGACCTCGAACGGGCGAGTGAGGACGCGCCGGTCGTTCGCCTCTGCAACGCGATTCTTCTGAACGCGATCAAGCAAGGGGCATCCGACATCCACGTCGAGCCCTACGAGCGCGTCCTTCGTGTCCGGTACCGCGTCGACGGCGTGCTCCACGAGGAGATGACCCCGCCGATCAAGCTCAAGAACGCGATCGCGTCCCGTCTCAAGATCATGTCCTCGCTCGATATCGCCGAGCGTCGATTGCCCCAGGATGGGCGTATCAAGCTCAAGCTCGGCAAGGGCCGGGAGATGGACTATCGCGTTTCGTCCGTCCCGACGCTCTGGGGTGAGAAAATCGTCCTTCGTCTTCTGGACAAGTCGAACCTTCAGCTCGACATGACCAAGCTCGGTTTCGAGCAGAAGCCTCTCTCGGATTTCCGCGATGCGATTCATCAGCCCTTCGGGATGGTGCTGGTCACGGGGCCCACGGGCTCTGGCAAGACGACGACGCTGTATTCCGCCATGTCGGACCTCAATGAGGTCGGCACCAACGTCAGCACCGCCGAGGATCCCATCGAGTTCAACCTGATGGGCATCAACCAGGTGCAGATGCACGAGGACATCGGCCTGAACTTTGCCGCCGCGCTGCGGTCGTTCCTGCGTCAGGACCCCGACATCATCATGGTCGGTGAGATTCGAGACTTCGAGACCGCCGAGATCGCCGTCAAGGCCGCATTGACGGGTCACTTGGTCTTGTCGACGCTTCACACGAACGACGCGCCCAGCACCGTCACGCGTCTCCTCAACATGGGCGTGGAGCCGTTCCTGGTGACCGCCTCGGTCAACTGCGTCGTTGCACAGCGCCTGGGACGCAAGATCTGCCAGGAGTGCAAAGTGCAGGTCCCCACCGATGAGCAGGTCCTGATCGACGTCGGTTTCGAGGAGAGCGAAATCTCGAGCGTGGTCGCATACCGAGGCACGGGCTGCAAAGCCTGCAACGACACGGGCTACAAGGGCCGAATCGCCCTTTACGAGGTGATGCCGTTCGGGGAACGGCTTCGCGAAATCGTGCTCCAGGGCGGTTCTACTGCCGAGGTGAAGGACGAGATGGTTCGCGGCGGGGTCGCCACGCTGCGCCGCGCCGGCCTGAACAAAGTGCTGGAGGGGACGACCACGATCGACGAGGTCGTTCGCGTGACGGCCGCGGACCATTAGTTCGACGCTCCACGCGCCCCTCGAACTCGATTTGTCAACCGATCTTCAACACCTAGGCGAAGACCGGCGATCGTCGATCGCGGAGTCGATGGGTCTAGAACGCGAGGATTTCCGGACCGTTGCCATCGGAACCTAGAAAGCTTCTGACGTCATATGGCCCTACATCGCACGTCACTGATTGTCATGCACACCGAGCGGTGGTAGATCGGCAGCATGCGCATCAGCAACAGTTTCTCCGAAGGCGAGATTCAAGTTCTCGAGTTCATCCTGCAAACCCTCCTGCGTGGCGGCACCCCATCCATGGCCACCCGCAACAAGGACTTCGCGTCGGTGTACCGCAAGGTGATGACGATGAAGAAGCGCGTCGAAGAGAAGAAGTCACAGTCCAAGCTCTCTTCCTCCGTGGGAACGGTGGCAGCGGCCGACGACAGCGCGGCGGGCGACGACGATCTTCAGCGCAAAGCCGGCTGAGCGGGTTGACTGGTTCGGGCCCGTCACGTAAGCGCGGACCGCTATGCTGACCGATGTGATCGTCCTGCGTGGCGGGCGCGTACTCGACCCTTCCCAGGGGCTCGACGAACAGGCCGACGTCGTGGTCGAAGCGGGGCGCATCAAGGAGCTCGGTCGCGACGCCGGGGCCGCTCATCAGGACGGTGACGCGGTCCGCATCGTGGACGCGTCTGGGCACTGGGTCTGTCCGGGCTTCGTCGACCTCCACGTGCACCTGCGCGAGCCCGGCCAGGAGTACAAAGAGGACATCGGCTCTGGATTGGATGCGGCAGCAGCGGGTGGGTTCACCGCCGTGTGCCCCATGCCCAACACCAAGCCCACGAACGACACGCGCGCGATTACCGAGATGATGATTTCGCGCGCCAAAGAGCACGGCGGCGCGCGCTTGATGCCGTTCGGTGCAGTGACCCGAGGGCAAAGAGGCGCCGAGCTCACAGAGATGTCCGACCTGCGCGAAGCAGGCGCGATTGGCGTCAGTGACGATGGGGTCTGCGTCATGAACGCCGCGGTGATGCGGCATGGGATGGAGTACGCGCGAACCTTCGACCTTCTGGTGAGCCAGCACTGCGAGGACCACGACCTCACCCACGGCGCTCAGATGCACGAAGGGGCGCGTTCGACTCAGCTCGGGCTCCGTGGATGGCCGCGAGCGGCGGAGGACATCATCGTGGCTCGGGATTTGATTCTCGCCGAGACCACCGGCGCCCGTTACCACGTTGCGCACATCTCGAGCTTCGGCGCGGTTCGGCTGATCCGCGAGGCGAAGTCGCGTGGGCTGCGGGTTTCGGCCGAAGTGACGCCGCATCACCTGCTCTTCACCGACGAGGCCCTCCTGAGCTACGATACCTATTGTAAGGTCAACCCGCCTCTTCGCGAAGCAGAGGACCTCGAGGCGCTACGAGAGGCCATCGCCGACGGGACCATCGACTGCATTGCCACCGACCATGCACCGCATAGCGAGCTCGAGAAAGACTGCGAGTTCGAGGCAGCCTCGGTCGGTATCAATGGGCTAGAGACTGCGATCGGCTCGATGTTTCAGCTCGTCCGCAGCGGCGTTCTCAAGCCGCTGAGATTCGTCGAGGCGCTGTCCACCGCCCCTGCGCGCCTACTCCCCGATTTCGAAGGAGGCTCCCTCAAAGTCGGGCGACGCGCGGACATCACGGTCCTCGATCCAGAGGCCCGATGGATTCTGGACAAAGAAGCGCTACGCTCCAAATCGCACAACACGCCGCTGCTGGGCCGTGAGCTGACGGGAAGGCCCGTCATGACCATGGTTGACGGCAAGGTCGTCTACGAGCTGGGAACATGAGCAAAGAAGCACACTTGGTACTTGCCGACGGAACCCGGTTTTCGGGAACCAGCTTTGGCGCCGAAGGCGCAGCCACTGGTGAAGCGGTGTTTACGACCGGCATGACCGGCTACGAAGAAGTTCTGACCGACCCTTCGTACTGCGGCCAAATCGTCACCATGACCGCGCCGCAGATCGGCAACACCGGCATCACGGTCGAAGACGGCGAGGCGAGGCGCCCTGCTCTGCGCGGTTTCGTCGTGAGGGAGCTGTCGCCCATCGAAAGCAACTGGCGCACCAAGGAGTCGCTCGACGCCTATCTGACGAGGATGGGCATCGTTGGAATTACGGGTGTCGATACTCGAACGCTGACGCGGCACATCCGCGACCAGGGCGCGCAGATGGCAGCGGTCGGCACCGAAGACCCCGCGACGCTTCACGACCGCGCCAAAGCAGCGCCACCGATGACCGGACAGGATCTGACCGGCGAAGTGACGAGCCCCGAGGTGTACCAGTGGACCGAGGGCACGGGCGTCTGGTCGGTGGCGCGTGAAGACGCTCAGCCGTGGCACGTCGTGGCGATGGACTTCGGGATCAAGCTCAACATCTTGCGGTGCCTGGTGGACGAGGGCTGCAAGGTCTCGGTCGTGCCTGCGACGACGAGCGCGCAAGAGGTGCTCGCCCTCGATCCCGACGGTGTCTTTCTGTCGAACGGCCCCGGCGACCCGGCTGCGGTGACGGGCGCTGTGTCAACCGTCCGCGATCTCTTGGGTCAGCGTCCGATCTTCGGCATCTGCCTCGGCCATCAGTTGATGAGCCTCGCGCTCGGTGGGCAAAGCTACAAGCTCAAGTTCGGTCATCGCGGCCTCAATCAGCCCGTCAAAGACCTGAAGACGGGTCGCATCGAGGTCACGACGCAGAATCACGGTTTCTGCGTCGACGTCGACTCCCTCCGAGGCAAGTGCGAGGTCACCCACCTGCACTTGAACGATGACACCTGCGAAGGAATCCAACACCTCGAAACCGGCGCGTTCAGTGTTCAGTATCACCCCGAGGCTGCTGCAGGCCCGCACGACTCGCGTTATCTGTTCCGGCGGTTTACCGATGCCATCGCGCACGCACGCAGCTAGCCTCGAGCGCTTGCTTTCGCGCGCAGCCGAGGAGTGCGAGTCCAAGCAGCGCGTCTGGTTCGGCCGGGGCATTCCTCAGGCGTTGCGAGCTGCGATCCACCTGCACGGCCAAGGCGCGAAACCGGGGCCTGCGGAGCTGGCGTTCATCGAGGTCAGCGCGGTCTCGCCGCAGGGGCGCGCGGTCAGCGAAGCGATCCCGTCGGGATTGAACTGCCCGATCATCGGCCTGAGTCAGAGCAGCGTGGAGCAGCTCGGCTCTCTCCTTTGCGCCCGCGGCGATGCCGGCGTCCAAATCACACGTCTCATCTGTCCGTTCGCCGTCTTTGATTTCAGCACTGAGGGAGTCCGCGTGCGCGAGGTTCGCCACGGCCTGACGGCGGCGGATCTTCAGGCCGAGCTGTCGACGACTCTGTGGTCGGGGCCGGATCTGAAAGAGCTCGGCTCGCACTGAGGGCTCGGGCTACCGCGGGTGTTGGCACTGACGCTGACACTGGCGCTGACGCTCACACTGACGCTGACACTGGCGCTGACACTGGCACTGGCACTGACGCTGGCACTGACGCTGACACTGGCACTGACGCTGGCACTGGCACTGCCGCTGACACTGACACTGGCGCGGGCGTTGGGGGGCCCGGTTACGCCTCCCGTAGGGAGGCCGGGTTGGCCCTGTCACCGTATG
>CAJIBW010000382.1_pt1 | contig 11095 bp, 11 predicted proteins | sample 9199441 | NCBI WGS metagenome assembly CAJIBW01 (sample SAMEA7708313, study PRJEB35096) | sediment metagenome | biome: marine neritic benthic zone biome [ENVO:01000025]; feature: sediment [ENVO:00002007]; material: shallow marine sediment [ENVO:03000034] sea grass bed [ENVO_01000059] ... | reverse complement strand
CTGACCTTCACGGTGAGCCGCGAGGATGCCGATCGCGCCGAGTCCATCGCGAAGGAGCTCGTAGCGAGCGTAGACGCCGAAGGCGTGATTCGCGACGATGCCGTGGCCAAGGTGTCGATCGTCGGCGTCGGAATGCGTAATCACGCGGGCATCGCGGCCCGGATGTTCCGCTTGCTGGCCGACAACGGCATCAATATCCAAGCGATCAGCACCAGCGAGATCAAGACCTCGTGCCTGATCGCAGCCGACCACGCCGACAGCGCCGTGGCCGTGCTTCACGACGGCTTCGAGCTTGGCAAGCCAAGCGGCTGAGGCTCGCAACTCATTCGGCGCGCGGCCGATGAACAGCCATGGCAACCGAGCAGCGCGGCTCATCGATTCGGGCCGCGGCCTGCGTCCTGCTGGTGCTTGCGTGCAGCGCCTTGGCATCGTTCGAGCCGTTGCGCATCTGGCAGCGCCATCACGACGCGGCTGCCCAAGTCGAGTCAGCGAAGGTCGAAGCGGACGCCGACGCGGGCCGCGGCCGTGATGACGAACGGGTCGAGCGGGCTCTGCGCGTGCGTGGTGACCCAGTAGCCGCGCACGTCCGCACCGACGAGCCAGCGCGGATTGATGAGGTAGTCGAAGCCCACTAGGAAGTGCAGGGCGAAGTCTCCGCGCGTCTGCCGCTCGCGGACGCTCAAGAGGCCGTCGAGCCCGGCTCCAAGCAAGGGAACGAAACGCACGATATCGAGCGCATACACAGTCTCGATGCCGGCCATGCCGAGGTGCAGCGCGCTCGCGCTTGGGAATACGCTGTAACCCACGAGCCCTTGAATGCTCCATGCATCGCCGAGGCCGACCCCCGCGCTCAGCGCTACATCTACGCCGTTTCGCGGAACGGTATTGCTCCCGGGAACCCCGGCATACCCGACGGCGACGCCGAATGTGGCCTGGTCCTCGTACGCCCGCGCGGTCGGGGGAAGCACGGCGAGCAGCGCGGCAAGGCTTCCAAGGATCCACAGCGGGCGACGCACAGCGAGCGCTCTAGCACGACGGTTGCGCCCCACGCGAGGCTGCGTTGACTGAGCAAGGGCCGCGTGTATAGTGCCGACGCGATTTGCCGGGTTTTCCCGGTCTTTTGGAGGAAGCCTTGGCCCAAGACCCTGCCGAAAACGAAAATCAAGCGCCGCTCACCGCAGGCCAGCGACTCGCTGCTCAGCAAGCTGCGAAAGCCGCGCGAAAGGCTGCCCAGCGCGGCCGGGACGCGGAGCTGGTCGAAGAGAAGGCGATCGCACAGGCCGTCGTCGCGAAGGACTGGATGGCCGACAATTTGAAGCCCCTCGGACTGATGGCCGGCGGCGTGCTCCTCGTGGCCGCCGTAGGCATCGGCTGGGCGACGTTCACCCATCGTCAGAACACGGCGGCGGGCGGGCAACTCGCGGCCGTGCTCGAAGGCAACGCCGACGATCCCGAAGCCCTCGGGACGGCGTACGTGAGCGTTGCCGAATCGCACCCCAAGACGCCCGCCGCGGCCTGGGCACGCATCGGGGAGGGCAAGGCGCTTTACGCGCAGGGCAAGTTCGACTCGGCTCGCGCAGCGTACCAATCGGCCCTCGGATCGAGCGACGACGAGACCATTCGCTGGGCCGCGCTCGAAGGAATCAGCTACGCCCTCGAAGCCGAGAAATCGTACGACGAAGCGCTCGAACAGCTCGACGCGCTGCGCGCGGTGAACCGGAGCATCGCGCCGATCGCTGGCTACCACCAGGGGCGGATCCTCGCCGAGCAGGGCAAGCTCGATGAAGCCAAGACCAAGTTCGACTGGGTGCTGAACGAGCTCAAGGAGTCCGACGCGCCGGCTTTGCCGTATACGCAGGAGCAGGCCGAAGCGCGGCTGGCGCTCATCGACCCGAGCCAGGCGCCCGCCGCTGGCGGCGACTCACGCCAGGCCAAGGAGGTCATCCGTCAGATGAACGAGATGCTCCAGCGACAACCGCCACAGGAATAGCGCGGCGATCGATGCGGACACCCGTTGCCCTGTTCCTTGCCATCGCGGTCGTGCTGCCCGCTGTTCCTGGCTGCGGCGCGGCGGGGACGCCTGCAAGCAACGCCGACAACTTCGGCTGGATCCAACACGGCAACGCCTACGGGCCTCCCGGCGAGGGCGGCTTCAATGTCCGCTGGTCCAAGCAACTGACCAACCGCTGGGAAGCTCGATACCTGCCGGTCGAGCTGAGCTCGGCCGAGTTCGATGTGAAGCGAAGGCGGGTCTTCATCGGCACGAGCGAAGGGAACATGTTCGCGTTCGAGCTGAGCGGCCGCCGGCTTTTCTTCTACGATGCAGGCGCACAGATCGAGGCCAAGGCCGCGGTCGATTCGGCCAGCGGCGAGGTCTACTTCCCCGCGGTCGACGGAACGGTGCACGCGCTCACCGTCAGCGGCGCAGCGAAGTGGCGCACCAAGCTCATCGGCGCGGTCCGGACCCAACCCGTGCTCACCGCCGAGGCGCTGTACGTGGTAGGCGACAATGACACCATCACGGCGCTTGCCCGAGACGATGGGCGGATTCTTTGGACCTACGCCAAAGAGCCGGTCGATGAGATCACCATCGCGGGGCACGCCGGGATGTTGCTCGAAGGCGGGCGGCTCTACGCGGCCTTCACCGACGGCGCCGTCGCGGCGATCAACCCTGTCGACGGACGGCTGTTCTGGGAGATTGAAACCTCTCTCGATGTCGAGCTTCGCCCAGGCAACGTCCCGCAATTTTTGGATGTCGACACGACACCGGTGCTGCGTCAGGGGACGCTGTACGTTGCCTCGTTCACGGCGGGCCTCTATGCCCTGGAAGCCAACAGCGGCACCGTACAGTGGCGGGATTCCGCCTTCACGGGCGTCACCGGGCTGGCGACGGCAGGGCGAATGCTCGTCGTGGCCTCGGCTCGACGCGGGCTGTCGTTACTCGACCTTCGGACGCGCAAAGTGCAGTGGGAGAAGGCCCCGGAGAGAGGCGCACCGACAGCGCCCATCGTCACCGAGACCGGCACCGTCATCTACGGGGAGACGCGCGGCTCGCTGTTGGCGCTTTCGCTCGCCGACGGACGAGAAATCGCCAGGGCGGAAGGCGGGGCGGGCTTCTCGGCCACCCCCGCGGTGCTCGGAGACTTCGGCGGGGCCTTGTCCAACGGCGGCCGCTTTCTGTTCCTGCGCGTGAACTAGCAGCCAGCGCGACGGAACGCGGCGTCAGATCGGCACCACTGGTCCGGTGTTCCGTGGCGCTCCGGATTGGTCAGTCCGAGCCGGCGACTGCTAGTCTGTATGTGGGGTGGCGCGCTTTAGATTGCGATATCAGTCGACCAACCTCGAGCTGCGGCTCGGGGAATTCGCCATTGGTCGAAGCTCAGCCTGCAACCTCGCCGTGGCCGACGGGCTGGTTTCCCGCAAGCACGCAGTGCTTCGAGTCGAGCCCGAGGCGGTGGTGCTCGAGGACTTGGGCAGCCGGAACGGTGTTGCCGTCAACGGCGTTCGAATCGAGGGGGCATGCCCCCTGCAGCACATGGACCGCGTGTACATCGGCTCGCAGGAGCTCGTGCTCATCGACGCCGACAAGATGAACGAGCGGGCCACGACCGATCGGCACGTCGCCTGCGACGTCTGCGGAGCGATCAACGGCAGCGCGAAGCGGTACTGCGGCGACTGCGGCGCGCGGCTCGAGTCTGAATCGAGCGCAACGTGGAGAGAGCAGGATCGACCAGCGGTCCCTCGGGCCGTTCCCAGCATGCGCGTCGAAGATTCGGAGCGTGAATGGGGCGGCTCGGAGAGCACCCACACCGCGCGGGCGCTCGATGTGCTTGGAACCATCGCCTCCAAGGCGATCACGATGGGCCGGTTCGACGAGGCGGAACGGATCCTGATTCCGCATCTGGACGCGCTCTTGGAGCGGGCCATGCGACACCGGCCTCTCAGTGATTCGAGCAAGGACGACCCTGAAGCCATCTTCGCAACGGCGACCGGCTATGCGCTGCAGCTCGCGCAGGGGCCCAAAGACAAACGGTGGATCGACTGGGTCTTCCGAATGCACACGGCCACCGCACGTGTGATGACCGCAGAGACGATCGAAGCGCTCCACGAAGCCGTACGTCGTAGCCAATACCGCAGTGGAAAATACCTGCGCACCTACCTGCAGGTCATCGAGAAGCGCCCAAAGGTTGACTACAGCCCCTCGGAGCGCTTTTTGCTCGGCCGCCTCGACGGCCTCGCCCAAGTCATTTTGGCTCGCTAGCGCGGGGTAAAGGTTGATTCTCGATGGAACGGCAGCATTGGCTTTGCCTCGGAGGGTTCGCAGCGGTGGCGGTCGCGGCGTCTACGGCAGCGACCTGGGTCGGGCTGTCTGGCAGCTGGGTCGGCGACGATTGGCACATGGTCCACAACTATCTCTACGGGGACTGGGCCGAGCTCGGGGCGGTCTTCCGACGCAACGCAGCGAGCTACTTGTTCGTGGAGGACAAAGTCGGACCGTATCGGCCGGCGACGATGCTGACCTTGATCGCCACCCATCTCTTGGCGCCCGAGCCCTGGCTCCATCATGCGGTGAGTTGGGCTCTTCACGCCGCCACGAGCTTGCTCCTGTTCGTTGCGCTTCGCGGCCAGCCTCGAACGGCATCGAACGCCGAGTCTGCGTCGGGCAACTTCGCGGCCGCGGGACTCGCCGCGCTGTTTTTCGTTCACCCGGTTAACGTCGAATCGTACGTCTGGATCAACGGGCGTTCCGATCTGTTCGCAGGGTTCTGGCTGGTGGCGCTCGTGTTTTGGCTCAGCCAGACGAGCAGAGCGCATGGGCCTCGATGGGTTCAACTGTTCGTGCTCGGCCTGATCGCGTTTCTGGGCGCCAGCTCCAAGCTGCCGTTTGCAATCGCCGCGGTGGCCGCGTGGCTGGCGTGGGCGAGCAGGCGGCCGGCTGCAGCGTCGCGCTGGGCGGGGAGTGCGATTGCCGCGGGGATTGGTGTTCATCTCGTCCTTCGTGCCGTATTCGCACCGTTTCGAGGTCAACTCGGCGCATCGGAAAACGTCTTCGCCGATCCCGAGATCTGGGCCGCGGTTCCAAAGCTCGTCGGGAAGGGCGCCGCTGCGCTGCTGAGCTTTCGCGCAGAGGCCATGCAGTCGCTGTCCTGGGTCTTGTTTGGGCCCTGGTCGATGGCGGACGGACTGGGGCTGGCGCTCGTGCTGCTGATCCTTGCATTTCTGGTTTTCCGCCGCGATGGACCGGGCCTCGCGTATGCGGTCGGAGCCATCCTGACCTTAGCGCCCGTCGCGATCGTATCGGGTGCGTTTTGGATGGGCTTCGACCGATATCTGTACATGCCCTCCATTCTGGCGCTGCTGGCGACGGCGCCGTACGTGTCCCGCGCCGTGTCTCGGGGCCGGGAGTGGCGCTTCGCGCTCGGCGTGCTGGCCCTCGGACTGCTCGGCTATGCAGCGAGCCAGACGCACGCGGCTAGTCGAGCGTACGCCAGCCAGGAAGCGTACGACCGCGCGCTGCTTCGCGATCACGCCGACGACCCGAGCATCCATTTCTACTTTGCCCGCATCGCGGCGCGGCACGACGACGAAGTCCGCCTGCGAGAGCAGCTCTCCGCGATGCCGTCACCGCCGTGGCCGAGACCGATCATCGTTCCGACATACGACTTGGCGACCAAGGCGCGGGACGCCGCGAAGCGTCGCGAGGCCGTCGACGCACTGGTTGCGACCGTCCGCGACGGCTCACGCTGTGCGCGTGTCCGCAGCCAACTCGAGATCTGGGCCGAGAGGGCTGCCGATGCCGAAACCGCTGCACAGATCGAAGCACGGCTCGCCGAGCTCGCCTGCGTGCCCTAAATCCCGGCCCATTCACAAAAGTTTACATAATATACGTTCTGCGAAATTACGCTTCAAGCCCAACCCCGGCTAGCGGAGCCTTCTTCGACGGCGCTCACGCAAGCGCGCGATGACCTCTTGAAGCTTTGGGTCGTCGGCCCGCTTGTGGTCGTGGCGAAGTCCTTTTTCGGAGTTGCAACGCGCGCATGCGATTGCGAGGTTCTCGAGCTCATCGGTGCCTCCATGGTTCTTCGGCACGATGTGCTCGAGCGTGGCGCCGTTGAGCGGAGTCCCGTCTGCGCGAAGCGCAAGCTTCTTCCGGCAGTGGATGCACTTTCCCTCGAGGATGGGTGCGCCGTCGAGCTCCTTTTGCTCGAACGTCCGGTCAGCGGCGGCGACCTCCAGGAGTCGTTTCTGCTTTCGCCGCGCGGCCATCGGCGCTTTCATAGCCCCGAGCACTCGGCCCGTCACGAAAAGCCGCTCCCCGGCTTCGAGGATGAACGCATCATTTTCACCGAGCTCGGCAACTGAACATGCAGATGAACAATCGACGCAATCGGATCGTGTACCGGCTCTGGGCGCCCATCTACGACGCGGTCCTCGAGCGATTCTTTCGGGACGGTCGTCGGCGCGCCATGGAGCTCGTCGACCTCCGGGCGGGCGAGCGGGTTTGCATCATCGGTATCGGCACCGGCTCGGACCTGGCCTACCTTTGCACAGGTGTAAGCTGCGTCGGGTTGGACCTGAGCGAGGCCATGCTGGCGCAGGCGAGACGAAAGCTCCCCGTCGCGGGTTGTGAAGTAGAGCTCCGTATCGGGGATGCGCAGGCGCTTCCATTGGAAGGTGCCGCGTTCGATGCGGTCATCCTGAACCTGATCGTGAGCGTGGTTCCTGACCCCCGGCGCTGTATGGCGGAAGCGCTTCGGGTCGCCCGACCGGGCGCCCGCATCGTCGTGTTCGACAAATTCCTTCCTGAGGGAAGCACGCCAAGCGTGGGTCGAAGGCTGTCGAATCGCTTCGCCATGTTGCTTGGGACCGACCTCAATCGACACATGGGTGAGATCATCGCCGGCCTGCCGTGCGAAATCGAGCACGACGAGCCGAGTATCCTCGGCGGGATGTACCGCGTCATCCTGCTCCGGCGAAGCTGAGCCCCGCTGGTTCCTCGGGCCGTCGGGTCGCCGCAGGTTTCAAGTGTCGGAGATCGAACCCGCAGCGGCCGGAGGAGGCCGCAGGGAGCCGTGCTTGAGCTCCTCGACGCCGCGGCGGAGCACTTTGCAGATCGCGTCCGCGCGGGCAAAGGTCTCTGGGTCGGTGCTGGGGAGCCGCTTCATTCGCTCGGTGAGCATGTCCAGCTCGGCCGCCAGCTCCACCAGTGCAGCCGCCCTCACCCGCCGCCGTCTTTCTTTGCCGTCCTGCGACATGGTCTCCCAAGTACCAGAGTAAACGAGCGCGCCAGCCCCGGCCACTGTCGGTTTTCTAGCGTCTGGCGGCCCCCCGTCCAGCCGCGGGGATGATGCTGCCCGTGGGCCGAGCGAAGCTACGGCTTCAGTCCGCGTCCAGCAGCGGCTCGAGCGCCTGCCGAACCCGGTTCATGGTCTGGGCAACCTGCTCCATCTCGCGCGGGGTCATCGATTCGAACATCGTGGTGACGACCTCCGCCTGGACCTTCCATCCACGCCGCGCCAGCCCTTTCCCCGCGTCGGTCAGCGTGACGACCTTGCCGCGACCGTCCTCGGGGTTCTCGTGACGCTCGACGAGCCCGTCGCGCTCGGCGCGGGAGAGCAGAGAAGAAACATTGCTCTTGACCACCAGAAGACGCTGGGCGAGCTCCTGCTGAGTTTGGCCATCCTTTTTCATGAGCGACATCAACAAGTCGTACTGAGGCACGGTGAGGCCGGCCTCGGCCAACTTCCGATGCATGACCTTGTCGCAGGTCTGATACGCGCGAGCCACCGTCAGCCACTCTGGCAATCCGGGCACGTCGATTTTTTTCTTTCGGCGGGCTTGCATTGGTTCACACGCGAACTAGATAGTTCATATAAGAACCAATCTAGCACGAGGCCCGCCCATGGCAAAAGCATTTCCCAAACATTCGCGTCTCACCGGAAACTTCGCCCCCATTCGAACGGAGTGCGACGCGTTCGACCTCGTCGTTCGCGGCGAGATCCCAAAGGGCCTCCATGGCTCCCTCTACCGCATCGGGCCGGACCCGCAGTTCGCGCCGCGAGACCGGCACCATTGGTTTGCTGGCGACGGCATGGTGCACGCGTTTCACGTAGACGACGGCAAGGTGAGCTATCGGAACCGCTGGGTTCGAACCCCAAAGTGGCGGCTCGAGCACGAAGCAGGTCGGTCCCTGTTTGGTACCTTCGGCAACCCGATGACGAGCGACCCAAGCGCGCTCGGGAAGAGTGCGGCGGTCGCCAATACGAACTTGGTCTGGCATGCAAACCGCCTGCTCGCGCTCGAGGAGCTGCACGAGCCCTTCGAGGTCGAACCCAACACGCTCGACACGGTGGGCAGCCACAGCTTCGACGGCGCCCTGCGCAACAACATGACGGCGCATCCCAAGCTCGACCCGAGAACCGGAGAGATGTTTTTCTTCGCCTACTTCGCAGATGGGATGTTTTCCAACACCATCGCGTTCTACGTCGCCAACCGTGAAGGAGAGATCCGCCGGAGCGATGTCTTCGAGGCGCCCTTCCCCTCGATCGTGCACGACTTCGTCGTGACCGAGAAGCACGTCCTGTTTCCGATTTTTCCGTTGACGGCCAGCGTCGAGCGCGCGACCGCCGGGGGGCCGCCGTTCGCATGGGAGCCGGAGCGGGGTACCTGGCTGGGGGTTCTTCGCCGCGGCGAGCCCATCGAAACGCTGCGATGGTTCCGGACCGACCCCTGCTTCGTCTTTCATCCGATGAATGGCTGGAGCGATGGCGACACCGTCGTCGCCGACATGATGCAATTCGACGTCGCACCGCTCTTTCCAAACGCCGACGGCAGCAAACCGGACCCGGAGCGCGGCTTTGCGCAGCTCAGCCGATGGACGATCGACCTCGAGCGCGAAACCGACACGTTTTCGAGGGTCACCATCGATGACTCGCTCGGGGAGTTTCCCCGAATCGATGACCGGGTGGCGGGCGTGAAGTACCGACACGGCTTCTTCGCCGCACACGCGCCGGGCCAAAGCGCAAGCTACAATCAGATTGTGCACCTCGACCATCAAACGGGCGAAAAGCGCATCCACAGCGTTGCGGGCGACGACCGTGTATCGGAGCCCATCTTCGTCCCCCGAAATGAGGGGGCGAGCGAAGGGGACGGCTACCTATTGGCGACCGTTTTCCGTGCCGAGGAGCGCAGGAGCGACCTCATGATCCTGGATACCGACGACATCCGAGCAGAGCCCATTGCCGTCGCCGAGCTACAGCATCGGGTTCCTCATGGGTTTCACGGGATCTGGAGGCCGGCCGCTTAGGCGCCAAGAGCAAAGCAATGCAGATGGCGGAAACGCTGAGCTGAAGCTAGTTCAGGGAGGGATCCCGCACCAGCTCGAAGGTGACTTCGTACTCCGCCGCGCAACTCCCTTGGACGACCAGCGTGCCGGTCATTTGCGCCGGAGATCCGCCGTCGCCGGGGGCGTACGTGAGAACGTTGCCCTCAGCCATGATCCCGACTTCATCCGCCGAGTCGTCTTCATAGGTGCAGTACCCTAGGTCTTCATCCACCACGGGCAGCCACCAGCCGCCCCGAAGGTGAAGCTGATCGCCACAGAGTCGGCCTTCGAGCTGGTACTCTTCGTCCACCACGATACTGATATCGTTGCCGTTCTGAGCAAACGCCCAGTTGAGCGCACAGGACATGAACGTCTGATTGGGCTCCGCACCGGGACAACCGGCAGTGGTGATAGTCACCGTCCCCTGGTCAAACCAAAGCGACCCGTCGAGATTGGCGCTCGGTGCATCGTCGCACTCCGGCAATGTTCCTGTGCCGGGAATGAAAGACAGGCCTTCCTTGCAGGCCCCGAGGGCAAGCACGAAGCAGATACAAGCGAACCACCGCATACGCGTCACCTACCATATTTCCCGCCATTACAAAGCACTCGAGCGGGCGCAGATATTGCGCGGGCTGGAGGGTGCGTTTTCGAGTGCGTCTCGGGCCGTCCTAAGGCTGATATCCCGCCTGGCAGCTCGGCGCGCCGCCGGCTCGAGGCGAAGCGCAGACCTGCTGCGCGGGGCAATCCGTGACGTAGTTGCACGTACCGCCGAGCTCGACGCACTCCATTCGGCCGTCGGGCCAAAGGCCGACGCATTCGAAGCCTGAGGCGCACTCGCCGGTGACCTGACACAAGCCGTACTGGCCACAGTTCGCCAGATTCGAGGCGGCGGCCACCTCACAGACCGGCGTGCTGCCCGAGCAGCCGGAGTTGAGGCACGCCGGCGCAGGAGGCAGGTCGTTCGGGAAGGGAGACCCGGCGCATTCTGTCGTACCATCGCCGTCGATGTCCGCGCACCAGGGCGCGCCCACGTCGGAGCAGTTCGAATCCACGTCACAGTCGCGGTTCACCCTCACGCAGAACTGGGAATTCGGGAGGCTCTTGCACACGTGGCCCTTGGGGCAGTCGGTGTAGTCATTGCATGGCACTCGTCGGTCGACACAGGCGCCCGGGACCCCTTCACACGAGAAGCCCAAGCCGCAGTCGTTGGTCGTGTTGCAGCCCGGCGTCGTTTTGACGCATTGGTTTTGCCCGAATCCGACCGGCACGCAGTCGTACTCAGCAGGGCAATCGTCGACGGTTGCGCACGCGTCACCAGGTCCCGGCCAACAGGCCGTGATCGGAGCACCGCCCACTGTTTCGGTGCAACCGCTCGGGACACAAATCTCACCGGGGGCACAGGTGCAGCTCGCGTCGTCTGCGCTTGGACAGGAAGCGCAGACCGTGTTCGTGATGCAGGGAGTGTCTTCACAGACGCCCGTGTTGCAAAGGCCGGGAGACCCACCGAAGTCGCACGCCGTCCCGTCGGCGGCCGCTGGGTTATCGCACAGGCCGTCCATCGGATCGCAGCTGTCGTCAGTGCACTCGTTCCCATCGTCACAGTCGACACCGGTGCACAGCCCCTGACAGGTGCCTGCGTCGCACGTTCCCGGGAGACCGCCAAAGTCACACGAGCTGCCGTCGGTCGCGTTGCTGTAATCGCACAGGCCGTCCATCGGATCGCAGCTGTCGTCAGTGCAAGCGTTGCTGTCGTCGCAGCTCACGCCGTCG
>CAJIBW010000021.1_pt1 | contig 11118 bp, 8 predicted proteins | sample 9199441 | NCBI WGS metagenome assembly CAJIBW01 (sample SAMEA7708313, study PRJEB35096) | sediment metagenome | biome: marine neritic benthic zone biome [ENVO:01000025]; feature: sediment [ENVO:00002007]; material: shallow marine sediment [ENVO:03000034] sea grass bed [ENVO_01000059] ... | reverse complement strand
TGCGCCCACTGGTACCGCGTTGGCTGCTGGTGCTTCCACGATTGCTGCCACCGCTGTAGCCGCCTTTGTTGGCCGGCTGGGTCGATGGCCTACTGCTCGGCGACCTCCCCTGATTGGGCGATCGTCCAGAGCTAGGCGGTCGTCCGGTGCTTGGCGGCCGGCTCTGGTGACGGTAGTGCGCACGCCGGTGCGTCGTCGAGTAGCGATAACGCGCGCTGCGATAGGCCGGGGGACGCCGGTACGCCGGGTACCTGTGGTACCAGTGGTAATGGTACCAGGGGTGCCAGATCGGAAAGAGGATCAGGGGCGCAACATAGACGCCCGTCCAAACATAGACCGTGGTCGTCGACTTCTGCGGGGCGGGCTGCTCGGCGGTGGCGGCCGGCGCCTGCTCGGCGTTGGCGGCCACGTCGGGTCCTCCCGGAGCCGCCGTTGGGCTGTAGACGGCTTTCTTCGTTCCCGGCTTCGCCCAACCCGCACCGTAGAACACCCACTGCTCGCCGTCCCAGTCCCAGCGCGGCGGGACCAAAATCATGTCTTTGACCTGGTAGATCCACTCGCCGCTTTTCCACTCGAACTGCTCTCCCGTCCATACCCAATGACCGGGCAACCACTTGTACGAAGTCTTCGCTAGAAGCTCGGGGGACGGCTGTTGTTCTTCGAGTGATTCAGGGGTTTCGGGATGGGGAGGCCGATCGTCGGTTCCGCCTACGGCCGGCGCTTCGGCAGGCGGCGCATCCTCGGGCGGCGCGGGCATGTCCTCGGGAATCTCGTCGGCCGAACGAACGTCACCTGCCTGAGAAGCGTCTTGCGCGAACGCGAACGCTGGAATTCCAAAAGCGACCACGAGAGCTAGAAAGAACGGCATGACCGTTCCGACTTCGATCGATCGAGCCCTATTCACCGCCATCGAGCCGAACTGCGATGAACGCCCAGTTCTTCTTCGAGCCGCGGAGGCGTCCACCCCAGTCGGCCAACATCATCTGCCAGCCGTACTTCTTGCGAAGCGCCCTGAGACCGGCCTGTTTGTCGGCTTCATCATCGACCAGTCGCGCCGTCCCGTCGTGCCAAGGGCCCTTGAGCGCGCCGCGAACGCCGCACTCCGCGATACGAATCTTCGGATTTCGTCGCAGGCGTTTGACCTTGTAGGAGTCACCGTTGGTGAAAATAACGAGCTCGTTTCCGTCGCGGCCCACCCAGACTGGCGTCTGCACGCCGGTTCCGTTCTTGCGGAAGGTCTCGAGGTTCACGTACCGCGCTTTGCCTAGGTCATCGATGGCAGCCATGGTCCGATCATAACGCGCTTTGGCCCCGGCGCATCTACTGCTAAGAGGCGAGAGTTATGCGTAGATCTCAGCTTTTCGCTCCATTGATTCTCGCGGCGGCCCTTGCGTGCAGCTCCAACTCTTCGACGAGCAGCGGGTACAGTCCGACGACCGACCTCTCAGACCTGTGCACCACGCCGCTGGCGCCCCACGAGCCGGTGTGCAGCACCGCTTTCGCTGACGCGACGTGGTCGAGCTCGCACAGAGCAAGCTATGCGCAGGGCTCGTCTCCGTTACCCGGCCCTCGCGACAGCGCCACCACCGAGAGCGCGCACCTCGAGCTCCCAGGCGCTGGCGTACCGGTCATCGTCTCGTTCAGCGCGCCTTACGAAGACGGCGGGCGGGCCGCATGGTCGACCGTGACCGGCGCCGACGCCGCGATTGTCAAAGTCGATCACGAGACGTTCGAAATCATCGACTGGTACGTCCCCAGCGATCGCGAAGACGACCCGCCGACCTTTGCGCTCGGCTTGAGCGGTGCCTACACCGCGATCGATTCCGAGAACCGTTTCATCGTCGGCCGCACGCGATTCGTCTCGTTCTTCGGCGACAGCGTCGACGGCGATCGCTCGTCCCCGATCGAGCTCGAGAAGCGTATCTTCATGCCAGACGAGGTTTTCTGCAACGAAACCGATGTGATCGCGGGCATGTCGCTGACGTACGACGGACAGCTCGCCTTCGCGACCGAGCTCGGCAACCTGTTTGTGATCCCGTCCGATGCAGATCCCGACGAGCTCGGGGAGGTCCCGGTGATTTCGACCAATCAGGACTGCGCGACCGCGGACGAGGCCGAGCTCGAAATCGTCTCCAACAGCGTGGCCGTCGACGAGAGCGGCGGGATCTACGTGCTGACGAGCGCGGCCATGTATCGCTTCAATTGGGATGGCAGCGCGCTGAGCCTTGGCTGGCGGGCCGAGTATCAGACCGCAGACGAGGTGCCGAGCCCAATTCGACTCGGCCCAGGCTCTGGATCCACCCCGAGCCTGATGGGCACAGCCGCGGACGACGATCGCTTCGTGGTGATCACCGACGGCCTCGGGCTGATGAACCTCGTCTTGTTTTGGAGGGACGACGTCCCGGCCGACTGGGAACCAATCGCGCCTGGCAGAGACCCTCGCATCGCCTGCGAGATTCCGATCGACTTTGGAACGGGCGCCACGGAGGCGATCTCCGAGCAGTCCGTCGCCGTCCGAGGGTATTCTGCCGTGGTGGTGAACGACCTGCTTCGCAATCCGACGCTCAATCCTCCTTCGATGCTGGCCCTTGGCGCGCTGGCGCAGAACACCGTCTCGGCGCTCGAAGGAGGAATTCCCGAGAAAGCCCCGTTCGGCCTCGAGCGCATCGACTGGGATCCGGAATCCCGCACCTGCGCGACCGTCTGGGCCAACGCGGAGGTCAGCGTGCCCAACGGGATCCCTAGCATCAGCGAAGGGTCGGGCCTCGTTTACGGTGCAGGCCAGCGCAATGGCCAGTGGGGTCTCGAAGGCCTCGACTTCGAGACCGGCGAGTCGCGACTCTGGGTCGAGGCGGGCCCGGGAACCTGCCGACCCGAGCAGCTGATGATCCTCTCCATCCTTCCGGGCGTCGCCGACGTGCTCGAGGTGGTTCCGGACTCCTGCGAGAATTCCTTTTACGCCGCGACGACGGTCGGTCCCGACGGCATGGTCTACCAGGGCACGCTCAACGGGATGAGTCGCTATGTTCCGGCGACGAACGAGCCGCTCCCCGCAGAGGAGCGTGCGCCCGCCGGCATTGAGCAAGCGCTCGACCTTTTGACCCGATCGGAATCGGACGCGCCGAGCACGATCGGCGAGCGTGAATACATCCGCAGGGCGATGGTGCAGCTCGTCGCTACACAGTCCGTCGCGCAAAGCGCAGGCTTGGCCGATATTGCGGCGGCCGCAGCCGCTGCGATGGAGGCATTGGACGCGGCGGTGGCAGCCTTCGACGCGGCCGAGCCCTACGATGAGTACCTCAGTGAGGCCCGAGTGGCCTTGAACGCGCTCTGAGCAAAGCGCGCGTCTGGGTCTTTAGGGGACGACTGCGCCGTCGTCGATCCACTGACGAATGGAGTCGATCTCCGCGTCGCAGAGAACGACGCCGTCGTTGTTTAGCGGCATGCGCGAGAATCCCAGCGGGATGCCGACCCCCTCGATCTTGTTCATTAGATACGAGGCGCCGCTGTCGTTCGGCGCAACCAGCAAACTCTCGGTGACCTGCAGCGAGCTCACGTTGACCAGATTCATCCCGGACGCGGTCACCGAGCTCAGGTCCAGTCCGGCCGCCGGCGAGGTGTCGTCGTGACAGTCGCCCGATGCGCAGCCGCGCAGCTCGAAAATGGAAGCCTGAATCGCAGGAAGCGTCGCCGCGATCGGATCGATGCAAAACCCATCGCAATCTACCTGACCACCCGTGCACGGACTTGCGTCGCTGCTGCTACCGCAGCCCAGCATCAAAAAGCCCGCGCTCAAAAGCGCGGACAGACTAAGAGAGAGATTGTTCATCAGCCGCGTATAGATCGTGTGGGCCTGCGCGTAAAGCCCATCGCGACTGCGAGCGCCAAGCCTTGCTTCGGCCATGGCGTACCCATACCATCACCGAGAATGCTTTCTACTTCGTCAGCGCTTCGAGCGGTCCTTCTGATCGCACTCGTCGCCGCTTATGGCTGTGAATCTATGGGTGAAACAGAGGTCGAAGCGGTTCTGCTAGCATCTCCTAGCGGGGACATCCAAATCGAAGTCCGTAGCGACGCCGAGGGACGGCTCTCTTATACGGTCACCCGCCGCGGCGAAACAGTGATCGAACGGAGCCCACTGGGCCTCGTGTCCACCGGCCACGATCTCAGCACCGGCGTCACGATGTTCAGCTCGAGCGTTCGCCCCGTCGACGAGTCGTACACCATGCCGATCGGAAAGCGTCGAGAGCGGCGGGTCATCGGCACGGAAATCACGGTACCCTTGCGAGGCGCGAACGGGGCGCGAGCTGAGCTCATCCTGCGGGCTCAACGAGACGGTGCCGCGTTTCGGTACCGTTTGCTCGGTCAAGGGGTCTCTCGAGTGACCAGCGAGTCGACGGGGTTCGCGATCCCCGCGGGCGCACGCATGCTCAGCCGGCCGTACGACGGAGGCGACGCGATCTTCGCCCCCAGCGCGGGCAGCTACGAGATGCCGCCTTTCATCGTTCCGCTCGGCGAAGCGATCGATCGGTCGGGCTTTGCGTTCCCAACCTTGTTCGAGATCGAGGCAGGCGCGCGCTACGTCATGGTCAGCGAGGCAGATCTCGACGAGAGCTACTGCGGCACGCGGCTTCACGAAACGCCCGAGGGGCGCCTCTATCGAATCCGTTTCCCGGATGAGCGGGAAGGACGCGGCGTTGGTGCGGTCATGCCAGAGGCGACGCTCCCTTTCAGCACCCCATGGCGGGTCATCGCGCTCGGCGATCTCGCGACGATCGTCGAGTCCACGCTCGTCGACGACTTGAGCGCTTCATCGGCGATCGACGATCCCAGCTGGATCGTTCCCGGGCGCGCGGCCTGGTCTTGGTTCAGCCAAGAGACAGGGACCCCGGAGCTCCAGTCCGAGTACATCGGCTTCGCCGGCGAATATGGCTGGGACTACGTCCTCATCGATGCCAAATGGGACCAGTGGGAGAACGCCGAGCAAGAAGTTCAAAGGCTGGTCGCGGAAGCCGAAGCCGTCGGTGTGAAGCTCTTGCTCTGGTACAATTCTGGGGGCCCTCACACGGTCTCGCCCGGGGAGACACCGCTCGACCGAATGCTCGAGCCGGCTAGACGTGACGAGATGGACAAGATCTCCCGCTGGGGCGTCGCCGGCATCAAGGTCGACTTCTTCAACAGCGACAAACAGGATCGCATCGAGCAGTACATCGGTATTCTCGAGGACGCGGCGGACTTCGAGCTTCTGGTCAATTTCCACGGGTCGACCGTTCCCCGCGGTTGGCAGCGCACCTATCCGCATCTGATGACGCTAGAGGCGGTCAACGGCGCGGAGAACTATAAATTCGCGGGCGTGGGCAACGTGCCCACCGCGATCATGAACGTCCAACATGCGCTTTTGCGCAACGTCGTCGGTTCGATGGACTACACGCCGGTCGTCTTTGAATCCGCGCTTGCCACTGCAGGGCTCCCGTACGCACACTCGCTCGCGCTTGCGGTCCTGTTCGAGTCGGGAATACAGCACTTCGCCGACCGCGCGGACTCGGTCGAGACTGCCGGCTATCGCAACGTATTTCGAGCCTATCCCTTCGTCGGCGACTTCCTCTCGACGGTCCCGGTGGCTTGGGACGAGACACGTTTGGTCCAGGGCGACATCGAGACCCACGTGTTCCTCGCGCGGCGGAGCGGTACCCAATGGTACCTGGCGGGCATTCACGCCGCCGAGCAGGCCAGCGAGTACACGTTCGCTTTGGATTTCTTGAACGAAGGAACCTACGCGATCCGCTGGATCGCTCAGGATGGGCCTGCCGATTCGTTCCGGCTGGTCTCCGAGACCGCCGCAGCTAGCGATCTGGTGACCGTCGACATACCCGCTAACGGTGGGTTCACAGCGACGCTCACACCCCTGTAAATCGCCGGCGCAGCACCTCATCGATCAGCGCCGGGTCTTGCATCGACGAGTAGTAGCGGCGCAATCGATTTACGTTTAGAAGATGGAAACGTGAACGCCGAAGCCGCAGCGCAGGCCAGCTCGGTCCTCAGCAGGCCGATCCCCCGAAAGGCAGGGCATTGGTTTTGGGGATGCGCCTTGGACTTGGCGGCCGACCGGACGCGGTTCTTGATCGAGGGGCATGCAGAGCACGGCGACGTCTTCGTATCGCGCGCGCTCGTGCGCGACCTCATGTTCGTTCGCGACCCGGCGGTGGTCAACGCGATCAACGTCACCTACTGGTCTGATTTCTACAAGCCCGACTACATCAAAATGATGTGGAAGCCGTTCCTCGGAAACGGCCTCGTGCCCAACGATGGCGAACCCTGGAAACGCCAGCACAAGCTCATCATGCCAGGCTTCCACAAGAAGCGCGTCGACGCCTATGCGCCCACCATGGTCGAGTTCACCGAGCGGATGATCGATCGCTGGAAGGAAGGCGAGCAAAGAGACATGCGGCTCGAGCTCAACGCGCTTGCGCTCGAGGTCGTTGCCGACACGCTCTTCGACATCGATATCGGAGAGGGCGACTCCGAGACGATTCGCGACGCCTTGGCCGACATCAGCGAGATCTTGGTGACCGACGCCGACAAGATGATTCCACGGCCTGCGTGGTGGCCGACCGCAGAGAACCGTCGAAAGAAGCGCGCCATCGCGAAAATCGAAGCGATCATTCGTCGAGTGCACCAGGAGCGGCTGACCCACCAGTACGACCGCGGTGACCTGTTTTCACACATGGTGTTCGCCGAGGACGAGCAGGGCCGCATGTCCGACAAACAACTGCGCGATGAAGCGATGACGCTGATTTTCGCTGGACACGAAACCACGGCGCACGCGCTGACCTGGACCTGGTACTTGCTCGCCAAGAGCCCCGACAAGGTGACGAGAATGCGCGAGGAGCTCGGGCGTGTTCTCGCCGGCCGGCGAGTCGAGGTCGAAGACCTGCCGAACCTTCCCTACCTCGAGATGGTGGTGAAGGAATCACTGCGTCTCCTTCCGTCGGTCTGGGCCTACGCGCGCCAGGCGCAGCGAGACCTGGTCATCGAAGGCTACGAGATCAAAAAGGGGCAGACGATTACCATCAGTCACATCGCGATGGGGCGTAATCCCACCTACTATGACGACCCGTTGAAGTTTCGGCCCGAGCGCTGGACCCGCGAGTTCGAGCGGAGCCTTCCCCGCGGTGCGTACGTCCCATTTGCAGCGGGGCCGCGCGTTTGCCTTGGCAAGCAGTTTGCGATGATGGAGATGCGGATGATCCTCGCGACGCTCATTCAGCGTCTCGAGCCAAACCTGTCCGAAGGCTTCGAGCCCGACTTCGTCACCGAGCTTTCGATGCACCCGGGCGAGCGCGGCATGCAGGCCGACGTTCGGTTCCGCTAGGCAGCGCGACCTACGAATGATACACACGGCGACGGTCTTCGAAGACGGCGCTATTTCTTTCTTGGACCCGAATGCGGTCCCCGGCGAACATCCTCGACCATGTACTAGGAGACCCCTCCATGGATCCTGTGAAAGCGGAATCAGAAGATATCGAATACGATCCGATTTACGATCCGTTCAACCCCGAGGTGATCGCCGATCCGTATCCGTTTTACGCGCGATTGAGGGACGAGCATCCGGTTCACTACAACGAGCGGATGGATTTCTACGTGCTCTCTCGGTACGACGACATCTTCCGCGCGCTCCGCAAGCCTCAGATTTTTTCCTCTGCGAAGGGCCTGACGCCGGCGAAAGACGAGATCAGCCAACTCGGCATTCCGCCGACGTTCATCATGATGGACCCGCCGGATCACACTCGGCTTCGGCGCTTGATCACCAAGGCGTTCACACCCGATACGGTCAAGGAGCTCGAACCGACGATCCGGCAGTTTGTCGTCGACCATGTCGAGGCGATGAAGCGGAAGTCGGCCGACGGAGAAGAGGTCGATCTGGTTCAGTCGATTGCGTCTCCACTGCCGACGATGGTGGTTGCGAACATCCTCGGCGTTCCACCGGAAGACCGCGAGAAGTTCGACCCCTGGTCTGATGGCATCACGTCGGCTTCTGCGGATTTCGCGCTCGATATTCAACAAGCGATCGGCGCGGTGCAGGGTCTGGTCAGCTATTTTGGCGCCATGTGCCAGGCGCGCCGGGCCCATCCGACCGACGACATGATCAGCAAGCTGACCCAAGCGGAGATCGACGGCGACACGCTCACCGACTGGGACATCCTTGGTTTCTGTTTCGTGATGATCGCAGGCGGCAACGACACGACGACGAATCTGATCGGAAACTCGATGAAGTTCCTTCACGACTACCCCGACCAGCACCGGGAGCTGATCCAGGACCCGGCACTGCTTCCGAACGCGATCGAGGAGTTTCTTCGCATCGAATCCGTGGTGCAGGGGCTTTCGCGCACAACCAAGGAAGACGTCGAGCTTCACGGCACCAAAATTCGGGCCGGCAGCAAGGTTCACAACCTTTATGCATCCGGCAACCGCGACCCTCGCCACTGGGGCGACAATGCCGACCAGCTCGACATTCATCGTGAGATTGACCGGCACCTGTCGTTCGCGCAGGGCCCCCACTTCTGTATCGGTGCGCACGTGGCCCGGACGATGATTCGCATCTACTTTGAAGAGATGGGCGCACGTATCGGTGAGAACTTCGAAATCAACTGGGACCGGGCCGAGCGGCGCCAGTCGGCGTTCACGCGCGGCTTCACGAAGATCCCGATTCAATTCAAAGCATGAGCGCCATTCGGGTACGACTCGAGCCCAGCGGTTTCGAGACGGACGCCAATCCGGGCGAAACCGTCACGGAAATCACCGACGCCCGACGAATTCGAGCTCGAAGTCCTCGAGATTTTTGGAGACACGCCCCTTTTCTGACGCTCAGCTCGCCGGCTCGAGAATCACCACGGGGATGACCCGCTCGGTCCAAGTCGCATAGCTGGCGAAGTCCGGATAGTGGGCGACGAGCTTGGGCCAAAGGTCTGCGCGCTCCCCCGCAGTTGCAGTGCGCGCCCTCATCTTCATCTTGCGCCGCATGATCTGAACTTCGCATTCCGGCGTGGCGACGAGGTTCTTGTACCAGAGTGGGTCTTTCGGAAGCCCGCCCTGCGAACCAACGACGATCACGTTGCCACCGTCTTCGATGAACACGAGGGGCGTAGTCCTCGGCTGCCCGCTCTTGCGTCCGACCGCCGTCAGCAAGAGCACCGGAATGCCCCAGGGAAACGCGCTCCCGACCCGCCATTTCGACCCCAGCAAGCCGCCGGACCAGCGGTAGACCGCGACGTTTACCTTGGACATGGCCTTGATGATCTTGCCTACGTAAGGCTTGTCGAGACCGTCAGGCTTGGGCTTGATCTTCACGATGTCAGGAGCCATCGCGGTCATCCCTTGTGTGCACGCCGCAAGACGGCGAGATAGAGGCGGTCGGCGGTTCGCAGCGGAAGCTTCTCGATGCTGGAACGCAGCAAATCTGGTTTCACCGAGTAGACCGGCTTGGGTCGCTTGGCGTGGAGCGCGTGTTCGATGACCTGAGCCAGGATGTCGGGGTCGCGCGCAGACTCGATTTCCTTGCTGGCGAGGGCCTTGAGCTTGTGAAGGGCCTTGGCGAATTTGGGAGTCTCGGCTTCTGCAGCCGTGAAGGCGTCTTCGATGCCCGCAACCATGTGCGTACGAAACGCGCCAGGCTGAATCGTGATGACTTTGATGCCGAGGAGCGCAAGCTCGCGGCGGAGTGCCGTCGAGTAGGCCTCGATGGCGTGTTTGCTCATCGCGTAGGGTCCGTTGAACGGCGCCGCGCTTTGCCAACCCGTCTCGGAGCTTAGGTTCACGATACGACCTTTGGCGGCTTCGACCAGAGGAAGGAATGTCTTGTTGACTCGATACGTGCCCATCACGTTGATGTCGAGAATGCGCGCGAGTCGCTCTTCGGGGATGTCGGTTAGAGAGCCAACCCCCATGACACCGGCGAAGTTCACGATCCCGTCGAGGCGATCCGTTTGGCTCACCACGGCGTCGTAGGCGCTCTGGATGCTTTCCTGGCTAGTCACGTCCATCACGACCGGAACCGCATCGGGATCGTGCATTGAAGTCCGGAGTAACTCCGTGCTGATATCGGCAGCAAATACCTTCCAGCCATTGGCGAGGAGGCGTTCCACCGTGGCATGGCCGAGCCCGCCCCCCGCTCCGGTCACCAGCGCTGTCTTCTTGGTCATGAGCCTTTTATAGACCCGGCACCCACGGTTTCAATCCGGCTCAGCGGTTTGAAGGACGCCGCGCTCAGCGCCGGAACATCCGCTCGAAGATCCGCTCGCGCAGCGAATCGGGTACGGCGCGCTCGATGATGGGAAGCACCCAAACACCGGGGCCGATGAGGTAGTTGACCTTCAGCTTCTTCGCCGTGATCACGTCGCGGTAGACGCGGTCTGCGAACTTCTCTGCCGTCCAGAGCGGGAAAGCCGACTCGATCGCATCCCCAGGGAACTTGAACTGGGCCTCGTACTGCGGGAGCAGGTGCGCGGGGAAAGACGCCCAAAGCTCGGCTCTTTGCTCTTCGCTGATGTCCATCATCGGGGTTCGCACTCCGCCGGGCTCGACGCACGTGACTTGAACGTCAAACGGCTTGAGCTCGACGCGAAGTGCTTGGGTGAGCCGCTTCAGTGCGGCTTTGCTGATCGGATACGAGCAGCCCATCGGGATGGTGAGGTACTGCGACGCCGACCCGACGTTGATGATGCGGCCGTCCTCGCTTCGTCGGATGAAGGGAAGGGCGGCCTGGGTGACGCGGACCTGGCCCCAGAAGTTGACCTCGAAGAGGCTCTTGAAGCGCTCGATATCGACGTTCTCTACGCCGCCTCCTGCACCGCCCGTGGTGGCCGCGTTGTTGACCAGCAGGTCGAGGGCGCCCCCTGCCAACGCCTCGCCAACTTCTTCGAGCGCAGACTGCACGCTCGCGCCGTCGGTGACGTTGCACTGCACCGCCTGGGTCCTCTTGCTGCAGGCCGCGAGGAGCGCGTCCGGCGGCTGTCGGTTGTAGCCCGCAAAGCAGCGCCAGCCCTCCCGATCGAGCTTCTCGACGAGCGCTTTTCCAATCCCGCTTGCCGCTCCGGTCACCAAGGCCGTCCGGGTGGTCAT
>CAJIBW010000352.1_pt1 | contig 11154 bp, 7 predicted proteins | sample 9199441 | NCBI WGS metagenome assembly CAJIBW01 (sample SAMEA7708313, study PRJEB35096) | sediment metagenome | biome: marine neritic benthic zone biome [ENVO:01000025]; feature: sediment [ENVO:00002007]; material: shallow marine sediment [ENVO:03000034] sea grass bed [ENVO_01000059] ... | reverse complement strand
GACTCGATGCCGACTCCTCGGCCGCAAAGCATATCAAAGCAAATGCGCTGCGCGCCCTCGGGCGACAACAGCTCAACGCAAACGCACGAAACTACTACCTCACGCAAGCACTCGAGCTCGAAGGCAAGGTCGAAACCCTCGACTCGATCAAACCCGAGAACGCCCTATCCTTCGTGAGCACCGTACCCATCAGCAGGTTCGTCGCAGCGATGCCGGCTAATCTGATCTACGACAAGAGCGCCGACAAAGAGGTCCTAGTCGGGTTCCTGTTCCCGGACGTCGAGGAGGGCTACGGGATCCACGTTCGGCACGGCGTTGCCGAGTTCATCGAGGGGCTTCCCGAAGGCCGAGACCTCACGATCACGGTCGACTCGAACGTATGGCGTGAAATCGTGCTTGGCTTGCGAAGCCCCGTCAAAGCGTTTGCGAGTGGCGAGGTGAAGCTCGATGGAAGCACGCTCGATCTGGTCGGCTTCCTGCGACTCTTCAAAAAGGCGAGCGAGCGTGGTTAGACCAACTGGCCGAGAGGCCCGGTCGAATTGTCCCCAAAGCTACTCTGGTTCACGCCCATCGCAGCCATCATCGATAGGAAGAGGTTGGCAATAGGCGGCCCGTTCACGCTCTTGTTGGGCTCGTAGTCGATGTGTCGCCCGGTCGTGTACGCGCCGTGGCACGCGCCTGCGAGGATGATTGGAAGGTTTCGGTGCCTGTGGGCGTTCCCATCTTCAATCTCGCTCGAGAAGAACACCTGCGAGTGCTGGAGCAAGGTGCCGGTCCCCTCCGGCACTTCGCTCATTCGCTGAAGCAGGTAGGAAAGTTGTTCAACCTCCCAGGTGTCAATCGCCTGTAGCGCCGCGAAGTTGCCGGGGTCGTTTTGATGGTGTGAGTACTCGTGGTGGCCTCCGTTTGCGCCTAGGAACGGATAGCTTCGGTTGCTCCCCGCGTTGCCGAGCATGAACGTGATGACTCGGGTCGCGTCACACTGAAGCGCGAGAACCATCAGGTCGTTCATGATGCGCACCTTCTCGACCAAATCACCCGTGTTGGAAGGGTCTTCCGTCGCACCACAGACCAAGCTGGGCTTGTTGAGTCGCTCTTCCAGCTCGAAGATGCCGGTTGAAAACTGATCGAGCTTGGTTCGGTCGGTGTAGCCAAGCTTGTTCTCCAGCGCTCGAGACTGCTCGCGTACGTAGTCGAGGACACTGGTCCGGTAGAGCTTCCGTCGCGCCTGCTCCTCGATGCTCGCGTTGGGATCGGTGCCTTCGAAGATCTGGTTGAAGACCACCTGGGCGCTCGTCGTCTTCGACAAGGGCTGTGTTTCCGATGCCCAAGAGATGTTGCGGGAATAAGCGCAGCCGTAGCCGGAGTCGCAGTTTCCCGTATTGCCTCCTCCGTCGATTCCGATTTGCATGGATGGAATCCGAGTCGCGTCTCCGATTTGATTGGCGATCACCTGGTCCATCGAAATACCGAGTCGGATGTCGGTTTCACTCTTGTTGGCGTGCGCCGACGTGAGAAAACCGGAAGTACCGCCCGCGTGATCCCCAGGCCCGTCGGGCTGCGCCGGCGTGTTCGAGAGCCCGCTCACGACGATGATTTGGTCTTTGACCGGGGCCAGCGGTTGTAGAATCGGCGTGAGCTCGAAGTTGCTGCCCGTTTGGCTCGGGGTCCACGCGGCCATGTGGATGCCATTGGGCAGGTAGAAACAGATCAGCCTCGCCGGAAAGGAATCGTCGGCGTAGGCCGCGTCGCCGATGAGCGACTCGAACAGCGGCAGGCTCACCAGCGCGCCGGCCCCTCCGAGCATCACGCGTCTCGAGAACTTCGGACCCTTCATGGCGAACCCTCCAGCGCTCCGCGCCGCGACCGAAACGGCTCGCTGGTCGCGATGAGCTTGATCAGCTCGGGCAGCTCCGAGCCGCCCTCTGCGGACTGCTCCGCGATAGCGTCGATGAAAGGCCGCTCGGTGGAGGCCACCGGCCGGCCGAGCGCGTAGGTGAAGAGCTTCTCGACGAGGCAGTGGCCGAACCGCTCGTCCTGCTGAATCAGGGCGGCCATCTCGCGCGCATTGGTGAACGTCTGCCCGTCGATGAGCTGACCGCTCGCGTCCACCGGGAATCCGTCATCCTCGGTTCGAAAGCGGCCTATGGCGTCGTAGTGCTCGAGGCCGAGCCCCAGCGGATCCATCAGGTTGTGACAGGACGCGCATGTGGGGTCTGCGCGATGCAGCTCGAGTCGATCGCGCAGCGATCCACTGGACATCTCGCCCTCCGGCAGGCCCTCCACGCCCGGAGGCGGAGGCGGTGGCTCGCTGCAGAGCAGCTGCTCCAAAATCCAGACGCCGCGCTTGACGGGCGATGTTCGGATGGGCGTCGAGGTCACCGTGAGCAGGGACCCGAGGGTAAGGAGCCCAAACCGCGGATCGCCAGCGTCGAGGTCCACCCGCTCGAGCTGAGTGCCGAGGTCGAAGGGAAGCCCGTAGTGCTCTGCAAGCCGATCGTTGAGGAACGTGAAGTCCGTCAAAAGGAGCTCATCGATCGAGGCGTTGCCACGCAGGAACTCAGCGAAAAAAAGCTTTGCTTCCTGACGCATGGCATCGCGAAGGCCTCCGTCCCAGTCCGGGAAGCGTGCGTAGTCCGGCACGTGGTCGTCGAGCGAGCGAATACGGAGCCATTGGCCCGCGAAGTTGTCGACGAGAGCCTGCGACTTGGGGTCGCTCAACATCCGGTCCACCTGGGCGCGCAGCTCCGAGTCACTCTGCAGCGAACCGTTGGCTGCGGCTTCGAAGAGCGCTTGATCGGGCATGCTGCTCCAAAGGAAGTACGAGAGCCTGGATGCGAGCTCGTAGTCGTTCAGCGGCTGCGGCTCCGCGGACGACGGATCGTCGTCGAGCTCCGGCCGGTAAATGAAGTGGGGCGAGAGAAGAATCCCACGGATCGCGAGCTCTAGCCCTTCCTCGACGCCGTCTCCCTCATCGAGGGCAACATCGAACAGACCCTGGAGACGAGCGACTTCTTCTTCGCTTGCCGGCCGCCGCCAGGCGCGACTCGCCAACTCCCGGAAGACATCGCCGCGACAACTTGCTGAGCTTGGATCGCAAAAAACGATGGAATCGCGGATGCCCGTGTTCAAGGCTTCTGCGGCCAGCTCCTGGGCGGCCTGCTCATAGAGCTCGAAAAGCAGAGGCGAAACGGAGAGCACTTGCGCGATGTTGTCGAATCCGAAGCTCACGTCGTCGGCAGGGAAGTTGGCGGCCGGGTCGAGCTGGGTGCCCAAGAGGTCGCGGGTCGTGTTTCGGTACTCGTTCTGGTTGAGGCGATGCATGACGTCCGCACCGACGGCGCCGACTTCGCCCCCGCCGGGGCCGACGAAGGGATCCTGGCCGTCGGAGCTGCCGATCACTCCGTCGCAGCCGAGTAAAACCACGAGGGGCAGCAGGCGCAGCCATGCCTTCTCATCCATAAGGGTTATGGTCGCAGCCTGCTAGGTGATGTCAAGGCTCGAGGCAGGCTGCGCGAAGCCAAAGCTGGCCGCGCGGTGCGTCAGCTTACAATCGGCGAAGCCCTTTCGTCAGTCGCTGCTCGGAAACGCCCGCAGTTTTTCGACGAGCTGCGCCCTCGTTTGCACGTCGAGCTTTCGCATGACCGATCGGAGCGTCGTTGAGACCTTCGATTGACTGAGGCCGAGACGATAGCTGATGAGCTTGTTGCTCTCCCCAAGGCAGGCATAGGTGCAGACCTGGTTCTCACGCTCGGTGAGTCCTCGCGGTCGTTCATTTGGGGTGGGATGGGATTCGCCAACACGTAGCGTCGATTTGGGGGTTGATGAGCTAAACCGCTAGGGTGAGTCGTGCATTGACTTCCGAAGGGGGTGGAAGGATGTTCAGGCGACCTAGCAAGACGATCGATCTTCGTGCGCAGCTCAGTCAAGCACTCAAAGCCGAGAGGCTGCACGAGGCACTCGATATCTACGAGTTGATCGAAAAGAAGTTGAAGGACGAGCCTCGCTGGTCGCACAGACGAGGTGACCTGCTCCAGCGGATGGGACGCAAGGCCGATGCCGTCGCTGCGTACGAGCGCGCTGTCAGTCTTTATGCCGCAAAGGGCTTCGTCGCACGCGCCGCGGCAATGGCGAAGGTGATCTTAGCGATCGATCCGAGCAAAGGCGACGTGCTCAGCCGCGTCGATTCCGACGTTGCGCGGCGGCTGCACCGTCAGACCCGCAGCGTCATCGTAACGGCCGACGAGCCGCCCCGGCCCGACTCCAATGGACCGCCGACCGACACGCAGAGCCTCATCACCGATGCGCTGCCCCTGCTTACCGATCACACCGCGCCTCCGGACGAAAGCCGCTTCACCAAGCCAGAAAAGACCACGGACGTCCGGGTCGACATGAGCAGCGTCGAGCTGCTGCAGAGACCTCTGACGCCGGAATCGGAAATCAGCCTGCGCCCGAGTGCCGAGACCCTGGCGCAGCTTCCCTCGATGCCTCTATTCGCGGAGGTGCCGCGGGAGATTCTCGTCGCTCTCGTCGAGGGGTCCACGCTCGTCGATGCCGAAGACGGCGAACGCCTGGTGACCGCAGGAACCGCCGCGGACGCATTATACGTCATCGTGGAGGGAAGCGTCGTCGGACAGCGAGGAACCGATCTCCGAAGTCTGCTCCTCGGCGAAGGGGATGTGGCCGGAGTGTCCTGCCTTCTGTCTCACGTGAGCTACGGAGAAGACATCATCGCTTGCGGCCCGGTGCGCACCCTTCGGATCGACAAGCTGCTTCTCGATCAACTGGTCGAGCGACATCCGCCGCTGGGCGACGTGCTCCTCGAAGTTCTGTGCCGCCGTCTCATCGCGACACTGCTTCGCACGAATCCCATCTTCACCGCCTTCGATGAAACGATCCGCCGCGAGATCGCCGGCTTGTTCGAAGTACGACGCGCTCTCGAGGGCACCAGAATCCTCGAAGCTGGCAAACGCGCCGACGGGCTTTACCTTCCACTCCATGGTCGTGTCGTCAGCCGGAGAGCCGACGGCACTCGGATCGCCGAGATGGAGCTTGGCCACCCGATCGGAGAGGAATCCCTCTTGATGCGAAAGCCGTCGCTCATCACCGTCCAGGCGGGGAGCGACGTCTTGTTGTTGCGCATGCCGAGCGCACAGTTCGGTGACTTGCTGATCCATCGACCCGATGTCGTTCAGCACATCCAGGTCCTGAAGCGACGCAGCCTGAACCAGGGGTACGCTTTCCTCGGGCGGCAAGACTAGAGCGCGAGTCAGCGTCGCCGCTCAGTCGCGTCGGTACATGGTCACGACCGCCGCACCACCTAGCCCGAGATTGTGTTGGAGCCCGATGCGAGCGCCCTCCACCTGCCGATCTTCGGCCTCGCCGCGAAGGTGCCAAACGAGCTCGGCGCATTGTGCAAGGCCGGTCGCGCCTAACGGATGCCCCTTCGAGAGAAGGCCACCGCTCGGGTTGGTGACGAACTTGCCGCCGTAGGTGTTGTCGCCGTCCTCGATGAACTTCTCGGCTTCGCCCTGGTCGCAGAGGCCAAGCGCTTCATAGGTGAGCACCTCGTTGGTGGTGAAGCAATCGTGGAGCTCGATCACGTCGACGTCTTCGGGCCCGATGCCTGCCTCCTCGTACACCGCATCCGCAGCGTTTTTCGCCATATCGAAGCCGACCATCTTGATCATCGAGTCCTCGAAGCTCGACGCATAGTCGGTGCGCATGGCCTGTGCCGCAATGTAGACGGGGTCTGCAATCCCCTTCTTTTTCGCGAAGTCGTCAGAGCACAGGAGCGCCGCCGCCGCGCCACAGGTCGGAGGGCAGCATTGGTAGCGCGTGAGCGGATCGAAGACCTCGGGCGAAGCGAGGATCTCCTCGACCGAGAGCAGATCGCGAAAGAGCGCGTAAGGATTCTTGGCTGCGTGCTGGCGCGCCTTCGCATTCACCTTGGCAAAGGTTTCGCGCTTGGCGCCGTACTTCTGACTGTACTCGCGACCGGCTCCCCCAAACATCTGGGCCGCAGGAGGAGCCGCGGTGAAGCCCTGGTTTTCGATCATCATGTTGACGTGCAGGCCCAATGGGTTCGGTCGATCGCCCCAGGCTGACCCGAGCGCGCCCTTCTTCATCTGCTCAAAACCGACGACCAGCGCACACTCGACGATTCCGCCTTCGACCAGCTGCTTGGCCAGCATCAACGCGCTCGACCCGGTGGAGCAGTTGTTATTGACGTTGTAGACGGGAATCCCCGTGAGGCCCACGTCGTAGACCGCACGTTGGCCGCAAGTGCTGTCTCCGAAGACATAGCCGGCAACCGCCTGCTCCACTTCGCCGTAGTCGACCCCGGCGTCCGACAGCGCTGCCCTGATCGCCTTGGCGGCCATCACGTTGTAGTCTTCGCTTTGGCCCGGCTTGGCGAATGGCACCATCCCGACCCCGATTAGATTTACTTTCCGTCCCATGACCAATCAGGGGTGACTGTTCATGCAAGCTACGCCAAATGTCAACCATCGACGGGGCCGCCGGCGGCTTGACGCCCACCGTCGCGGTCACACAAACCGACCATGAGGTACGGTGAGGAAGGCACGGAGGGGACTTGAAAGCGGCTCCACCCGCTCGCGTTCGCGTGCTCCGCGACGCTCCCTTGCGTCCGGAAGGCAGCCACGTCCTATACTGGATGGTCGGTTTTCGCAGGCCACGCTGGAATTTCTCGCTCGAGCACGCTGCGTCCCTTGCAGACTCGCTGGGCAAGCCGCTCGTGGTTCTCGAAGCGCTTCGCGTTGGCTACCCCTGGGCGAGCGATCGACTCCATCAGTTCATTTTGGACGGAATGCGCGCAAACGCCGGATACTTCGCGAAAAAGAACGTCTTTTATTTTCCGTACGTCGAAGCAGGAGCGGGAGAAGGGCGAGGCCTTCTTTCCGCGTTTGCCAAGGACGCCTGCGTGGTCGTCAGCGACGACTATCCGACGTTTTTCATTCCAAAGATGCAAAAGGCCGCGGCCTCACGACTGGAGGCGCGGGTCGAGCTCGTCGACAGCAACGGCCTGTTCCCGATGAGGGCGACCGACAAGGTCTTCAGCCGAGCCTTTGATTTTCGGCGCCACCTGCAGCGCGAGCTTCCGAAACATCTCGGCGCACAGCCGCTGGAAGACCCGGTGGACGGGCTCGCCCCCATTCAGAAGAAGGCACGGGAAGACCTGACAGCGCTTGCGGCAAAGAAGTGGCGCCCAGCGTCACAGGACGTGCTCCAGGGAAAAACACTCGCATCACTTTCGGTCGATCACGGAGTGCCGGCAGCCGATCTGCTTGGCGGGTTCGAGGCCGGCGAGGCTCGAATGCAGGAGTTTCTTGCCGGTGACATCGATCGCTACGGCGAAGAGCGGAGCCACCCTGACGCACAGGTCGCGAGCGGGCTTTCTCCGTGGCTTCATTTCGGCCATGTCTCCACGCATCAGATTTTCGACGAGCTCGCGAAGAACGAAGGCTGGTCCGCGGAGCAACTCTCGAAGAAGGTCAACGGTGCGCGCGAGGGCTGGTGGGGGATGAGCTCGACGGCCGAGTCGTTCCTCGACGAGCTCGTCACCTGGCGTGAAGTGGGCTTCAACATGTGCGCCCACCGGGAAGACTACGACCAGTACGAGTCCCTGCCTGCCTGGGCACGCGAATCCCTCGAGCTCCATGAAAGCGACGAGCGTGAGCACCTCTACTCTCTCGACCAGCTCGCCGCCTCGGAGACCCACGATCCGATCTGGAACGCCGCGCAAAACGAGCTTCGTGAGACCGGCCGGCTCCAGAACTATCTTCGCATGCTCTGGGGCAAGAAGATCCTCGAGTGGTCTCCAACGGCACGAGACGCGCTCGCCGCGATGATCGAGCTCAACAACAAGTACGCCCTCGACGGCCGCGACCCAAACAGCTACTCCGGAATCTTCTGGGTTCTCGGCCGCTACGATCGCGCCTGGGGTCCAGAGCGCCCGATCTTCGGAAAAATCCGCTACATGAGCTCCGAGAACACCAAACGAAAGCTGCGCATGCGGGAATACCTCGATCGCTTCGGCGACCAGGGCTCGCTCCTTTCATAGACCCAGCCTATACGTCGCTCGATGGAAGGTGCGCGCGAGCGAAGGTCCGGAGCTGGTACGCCTCGTTCTTCGTCGATGCGGTTGCCTCCCGGCTCCCTTCCATGCGCTAATGAGCCGGATGGCGGTTGCAGATTATCGCGAGCCTCCCGGAGGCTTGCTCCGGGAAGTGATGGACGCGCACGGAGGGTTCGCCGCATGGGACCGGGCGAAGGCAGTGCGCGCCGTAATGTCGACCGGTGGTGTTCTATTCCTGATGCGCACGACTCGAGATGCGTTCCATCAGACCGAGGTGCTCGTCGACTTGCATGCGCCCAGGACCGAAATCCATGACTTTCCCCGCGGTGGTCAGAAGGCTTTGTTCACGCCAAGGCGCGTCTGGATCGAGGACCGCGACGGACAGGTGCTGGCAGAGCGGTACGACCCACGTGCATCCTTTCGAGGAGTCCGAAAGCAGCTGCATTGGGACCACCTCGATTCGGTCTACTTCGCAGGGTATGCGGTGTGGAATTACATCACCGCGCCCTATTTGCTGTGTCGCAGCGACGTGACCATCGAGGAAGGCGCCTCATGCGTCGACAAGGGGAGGACCTGGCGCGGCCTCACCACCACATTTCCAGACCATCTTCCGACCCACAGTACGAAACAGGTGTTTTACTTCGACTCGCGGGCACGCCTCCGCCGTCACGACTACCACGCGGAAGTCATCGGCCCCTACGCGGTCGCGTCACACTACTGCGACGATCATCTGAAGCTCGGGAAGGCCGTCTTCCCTACTCGCCGAAGGGTCGTGCCGCGAATCGGAAGCGGGAAGACGCTGCCCTTCCCTACCCTCGTTTGGATTCGAATCCACGAAGCGGCGCTGCAGGGCAGCTAAGCTTTCAGGACTGTAGCCCTAGCGGCGTCCGCTTTGGGGGGTACATGCGCCAAGCGCTACAATGACGGACGGGCTTTGCCGCATCGAGGGCAGGCAGTCGGGGGACCAATGCTTATCTGGGGTCGTACGCTGGGCATCGTGCTGCTCGTTTCGTTGCTCGGGGCAGTGGCTTGCAGCACTGGGAGCAACGACGAAGGTCCGCGCGCCGGGGGTAGTAGCACGGGAGGCGAGCGCAATGCGATCTGCGCTGCCGGGGCTTCCGGTGGCGACGTTCAAGAGCCCGTGTTCGTGCGCAACCTACGCGGCCAGACCAGTTGGTACGCGTCACCCGTGGTCGCCGACCTCGACGGGGACGGCCACAACGAGCTCATCGCTGCGTACTACTCGGTGTACGTCTTCAGCAGCGAGCAAGAGCTGCTCGCCGATTCCAACGATGGAGAGGAGGGACGCGTCTACGCGCCCCATGTCGTCGTGGACCTCGAAGGAGACGGCCCGCAGGAGATCATCGTCGGACGGGGTCATCGAGTGGTCGCGTACACCTGGTCAGGGAGCTCCTCGGCCCTCGATCGCCGATGGGTCGCAGACACGACCAGCGCCGGCAACTCACCCGAGGTTCGGGGTCTGGCCGCCGCGGACCTCGACCAGGACGGGCGGATCGAAATCGTAGCGACGACGACGCAAACCGCCAGCACCGCGGACGGCGGCGCGCAGGTGTTCGTTTTCGACTCGGACGGGCGCAGCTACCAACCAAACGACGGCCATCAACCAGCATGGCCGCGCTACAACAACCGGAGCGGTGAGGGGAACGATGCGGACCGGAACGGCCAGGGCCACAGCGGCTTCGGCTGCTATGGCCTCAACGTCGCCATCGGAGACATCGATGACGACCCCGAGCTGGAGATCATCGCCACCTACGACAATCATCACATTCAGGCGTTCAACCACGACGGGGTGGCGATCGACAGCGCTCCGTGGTTCACCAACCGCACCTCGGAGCTCGCAGGCCAACGCCTGACCTGGGGGCAGTTCATTCGATGGGCCGATCCGGCGGTGGAAGCCGACCACTACCATGAGCACCGCGGCGACTGGCCTCATCCCAGCTGGGCAGAGTGGCTGCAGTGGACCGCGTCGCCACCCAATGTCGTCGACCTCGACGGGGACGGCGACAACGAGGTGCTCGGCATTCCCAACGTCGAAATGCACGAGCCCTATGTGACGCAAGCGTATGCTCTGATGGTGCTCGAGGGAGCATCCGGCGACGGTGCACGGTCCGCGATGCGCCTTCCGGGATGGGAAGAGCTCCCGCGCGGCGAGCGCCCGATCTTGGTCGATGGTTGGTACCCCCCGCGGGGCGTCCCCGCGGCTGCGACGGTCAACCTGCAGGGCGATGATCACCCCGAGATCCTCGTATCCCTCAACGATGGGTTTCTCTACGCCTTCGACTCGACCGCCCGGGTCCTGTGGCGCTTCAACTACAGGCACGGTCAGCAGGTCATGTACGCATCGGAGCCGGTGGTCGCGGACCTCAACCAAGACGGATCGCCCGAAGTTCTCTTCACGACCTATGGGGCGCCCAACGTGACGAGCTCGGGCTACCTGGTCGTGCTCGCTGCCGACGGAACGCTGCTGCACGACATCCCGTTGCCAAACCCGGGCAGCAACGGCAACGGAAACGGGGCGCCCGCCGCCCCCAGCGTCGGGGATCTCGACGGCGATGGCGAGCTCGAGATCTTCGTGCAGACCTTCGACCACGGGATGGATGTGTTCACGGTTCACGGCTCAGGCACTGCGTGCCTCCCATGGCCGACCGCACGCGGAGGGCCGCTGCGGATGGGGCAGCCAAACGGAGGCTGAGACCCGGAACAGACACTCGATCAGCGTACGAGGTCGAGGTGCCCACTGAAGTCGTCCACGTCGCCAAACGTATCACCCTGATGGATTAACGTGGCCCGGGGCGGACGGCAAATCCATAGATCTTTCTCCCATTCACGACCGCCGGTTGCCGGCTTGAGCGGACTCCAAACTTGAGCACGATCACATTCTGCAGGGTCGATTTCCGTGCGTAATGGATTTCGGAGGTGCTGACGGGAATCGAGGCTTGTGAAAAACGCGTCCGTCCGTTGATATTTCCTCGTCGCCGGGAGTCAGGCGGCAGCTGCACGAAGTTTGGAGGCCCCGATGGTAGACGCAGAAGAAG
>CAJIBW010000314.1_pt1 | contig 11182 bp, 10 predicted proteins | sample 9199441 | NCBI WGS metagenome assembly CAJIBW01 (sample SAMEA7708313, study PRJEB35096) | sediment metagenome | biome: marine neritic benthic zone biome [ENVO:01000025]; feature: sediment [ENVO:00002007]; material: shallow marine sediment [ENVO:03000034] sea grass bed [ENVO_01000059] ... | reverse complement strand
GCGGCGCGAAATTCGCAGTAGATTCCCCCTTTGGAAGCGGTTTTTGGGGCTCCTTACGCCCTGGTCTTGGTTACGGTCAAAATGATGCCATCCTTCCTAAGCAGAGCCCGGAGCTGAGATGCAGCAAGCCATTCAAACACCCATCGACGATAGCCTCAGCGGTGCACGCGAGGTCGCCGAGCGCCTAGGCGACCGCCTGAGAGCGGCCGTTCGAGGCCGAGATGAGGTGGTCGAGCTGGTGCTCGTCGCGCTGCTTTCCGACGGTCACGTGCTTCTCGAAGACTATCCGGGCTCGGGGAAGACGACGCTTGCCCGAGCGCTTGGCAACGCGCTCGAAGAGGAACACGGCACCTCAGGCGTTGCTGCGTTCCGCCGCATCCAGTTCACCCCCGACCTGCTACCGAGCGACATCACGGGCACGAACATCTTCGACGTAGAAACCAGCCGCTTTGCGTTTCGTCGCGGCCCGGTGTTCGCGCACATCGTACTTGCCGACGAGATCAACCGCACCTCCCCGAAGGTACAGGCGGCAATGCTCGAAGCGATGGCCGAGAAACAAGTAACGGTCGACAATCAGTCCTACCTGCTCGACGACTTGTTTTTCGTCATCGCAACGCAAAACCCGCTCGACTTGGCCGGCACCTATCCGCTTCCAACGCCGCAGCTCGACCGCTTTCTTTTCAAGATCGAAATGAAGCACATCGATCGCGCCTCGGAGCTCGAGGTGCTGGAGCAGTATCCACGAGCAAGCCTCGAGGTCGCGCGCGACCATCCAGGCGTGACGCGTGATGAAATTCTGGCCGCGCGACGCCAGACCCGCGTCGCTGTTCACGTAGCCCCGGTCGTCAAGGAAGCTCTGGTCGACCTGGCGCGTCTCCTTCGGAGCGATTCCCGCGTCCTTCAGGGGGCGTCGACCCGAGCGCTGGTCTTGATGCTGCCCGCGCTTCAGGCCCGCGCGGTCATCCATGGAAGAGATTTCGTCTCCCCCGAAGACATCGCTGCGTTGGCGCCATATGTGTTCAAACACCGACTCGAGTGTGCGCCGGGCGTGGAAGACGTGAGCACGCTCATCGAAGAGGCGACCGGCGTCGAGGTGGAGAAGCTCGCGCGCGCGAGCCTGCGTCGCGGTTGACGATGAGCCGCCCCAAGCTAGCTCGCATCGTGCAGTTGATGTTGACAGCGATCCTGACCGCGATCTGCCTCGCGTTCGGCGCTCCGTCTCGGGCAGGCGCCGACGATATGATCGCGCCGCTGCTGCTTGAAGGGGAAGAGGCCAAGGTCGAGGAGCTTGCTCTGTGGGAGCTCATCGAGCGCGAGCGCTACGTCAGAGCTCGCGAGGAAGCGGAGAAGTACGTACTAGCGCACCCGAGCTCTTACGTTGCGCATCTCGTTCTCGGCATGGCGCAGCACTACGGTGAAGCGAATTTCCCCAAGGCGCTTTTTCACGAAGCTCGCGCCCTCGATCTTTTCGAGGCCGCCGAAGGGGTACAGCCGACGCCCAGTCAGCCCTGGAGATGGCATGCGAGGATCTTGGTCGCGTTGACGCGGGCCCATGGGGACCTCGAGCACTACGACGAGCAGCTCGGCTACATGTATCGGTACAACGAGCTGTACACGCCTCAGCTCAAAGCAGAGCTCGCCTGGCCCTTGATGAAGAAGCGAGACTTCGAAAATGCGAGACTCGCAGCGCAAGAGGGGCTGGACACTGGCGATCCATATCAGATCGAGCGCGCGAAAAACGCGCTGTGCGCCATCGAGTACGAGGCGGGCGACGACGAGAAGGCGTACGAGGTCTGTGCCGACGCGGTTGAGTACGGGCGCACGCATTTCGGGAGCGCCACGGCGGTTGACCTCGGGAATTTTGCAGAGGCCGCTAGGTCGGTTTTTCGCTTCGACGAGGCAGAGCGGCTCTTGATGGACGCCTCGAAAGGCGGGCTGTCCTGGTACGGAAATCCCTGGCTCGAGCTCGCCGATCTCTACATGCGAGCCGGGCGATTCGCCGAAGCCCTGTCTGCGCTCCGGGAGGTCCCGCGCCATCGTGCCGCCCGGCCAGCGCACGTGCGGGACTCGGACCGTAACGAAGCACGTCGATCGCTGGCGGCCTTCCTTCTGTTGATGGGTCGGCCCGATGAAGCGCTGCGCATCACCGACAAGGCTGCCGTACTCCCGGACCGACGAGCACACAACAGCCGGGATCCCGAGCAAGATCGGAGCATCGTCGCGCTGCTCGATCGGCAAGCGCGCTTGATGCTGGCTGAGATGACCCTGGAGCGCGCCGCGGCCAAACCCTTCCACTCCCGTTGCTGGGCGTATGGCAAAGCGCTCTGGCTGCGGTTTCAGGCATGGATGAGCGCGCGGCAGGTCGCGCGCTTCCTCGACGACGAAGTGCGGCTGGTCGGGACCTTTGCTCTTGGGACCGCACGAAGCGCAGTCATGCCGGCTTGGCTCCTGGGCGAGCTCAACCGGGCCCTTGGTCCCGGAGTGGTCAGGGCCGCGGTCACCGAGATGCGCCGTGAAGACCAGAGACGAGGCGCGGCCCCCTACTATGACGCCGTGCTGGCGGAGGTTTCGTTGACACAAGGCGAGTACGACGAAGCAATCCGACGAGCTGAGCAGGCGCTTCGTCAGCTGCCGCCGGGAGACGCCCTGCTGCGGGAACCCGTCAGGGCAGTCATGGGCAGGGCGCTGCCCGATCCCCGCGAAACGACCGCGCTCTACGAGGAGGTTCTGGGGACCGACCCAGGCTTGTTCCGGCGATTGGGCTGGGCGCTTCCTGTCGAAGTCCAGTCGGGAGAGGCGGAGATCGACCGAGCTCTCGCGAGAGCAATCATGCGGTCTCCACGTTTCGAGCGATCGAGCAATGGGCTTCGTATTCAAATCGACGGCGCGCGAATTTGCTTGTTTGGACGCACCGGCACGGCCTGGGGTTGCGGTGAAGCTGCAATTGAAGAGGCCGAATCCGCCGAGAGCTATGCGCAGCGGATTGTCGACTCGTTTCACACGTCCATTTTTTCGCCTCGCGTCGACCTGAGTCGCATCGACATCAATTCTCTCGATGGCTCCAATCGGGTCACGCGCAATCCGCTCGACATGCTCCTTGCACCGTGAAGTCGACCCCGTGACGTCGAGCTTTGCGCCGACCACGGGGCTTCGCCCTGGTCTTGTAGGCGGTGCTGTGTCTTACTGCCGGCGTGAGCAACACCTGGGTTCGTATTGCGCTTCTGGCTGCGTTCTTGATTGGCGTCTACTTCATCGGCAGGGCTACTGGGTTGACCGATCAGCTCACGGTGAATGGCATTCGCGAGTCGATGCGGGCGGCCGGGGTCGCCGGCTTTGCGGTGTTCGTCGCGGTTTTTTGCGTTGGCCAGCTGCTCTACATCCCCGGCTTCGTTTTCGTCATGGTGTCGGGGCTGGCCTACGGTCCGCTCTGGGGCTCTCTGGCCTCGGTGATCGCAGCCAACGTCTCCGTTGCGGTTTCATTCTTCATCGTTCGTACGATTGGCGGTCAGCCACTCCAGAGCGTCCACATCCAGCGGCCGTTTCTCCAAAAGCCACTCGACCGCTTGGAGCAGCAGCCGATTCGCTCGATGATCATCATCCGCCTCTTCCTCTGGGCGATCCCACCGGTGAACTACACCTTGGCCATGTCTGGCGTGACCTTCCGTGACTACATGGTCGCAGCGCTCATCGGCATGACCCCGCCTTTCGTCACGCTCTCGGTGGCGGCAGGCTTGGGATTCAATCTCTTGTAGTCGCTATTTCCGCCGGGTTAGCGGGATGCTGGTGTCGGGGAGCGTTTGTTCGGCCGGCTCGGCATCGGCAAGCGCGTTCTGCGCCGCGAAAGGTTTGGTTGGCGGCTCGCTGAGCGGCGCGCGCTCTAACTGTGCGGAGGCCCATCGCACACTTTGTGCGATCACGTGGGAGTCGGTGACCTCGTCGGTCGCGCGCAGGAGCATCGCGAGCTCGCGCGCCATCTCGTGCGTCGAGGCGTAGCGTTCGATCGGATTTCGCCGCAGTGCCTTCTGTATGATTTCGAGAAGGCGAGCCGGGAGGTCGTCGCGGATCTGCGCGAGGTCCGGCGCCTCGGATGCGCGGATCGTCCCGACGACTTTGAGCGGGTCCTCGCCCTTGAAAAGCTTTTCACCGGCGAGAATCTCCCAAAGGACGACGCCTACGCTGAAGACATCGGTCTGCGCGCTCGGTTCCGCTTCGTAGGTCAGCTCGGGCGCGAGATACGAAATCTTGCCCTTGACGAAACCGGGTTTGGTAATCGAGCTCCGGTCCATCGCACGGGCCAGGCCGAAATCGGTCAGCTTCACGACGCCGCAGTTGCTGAGCATCACGTTCTGAGGAGTGACGTCACGATGAAAGACCGGGGCCGGGCGCCCCTCGGGGTCCATGCGCGCATGCGCCGCGTGGAGAGCGTCGAGGACTTCGATGCCGATCGCAGCAGTCAGGCTCCAGGGCGTGTGGTGCCCGTGTGCTCGATAGCCTCGACGCCATTCCGAAAGCGTGAGGCCGTCGACCCACTCGAGAACTAGATAGTACTCGCCGTTGTGATCTCGATCGAAGTCGTGGATCTGCGCGATGTTCGGGTGATCGAGCTCGGAGACGACGCGCGCCTCTTCGACGAACATCTTGAGGAACTCTGGGTTCTGACTGAGCGGAGCAAGGACGCGCTTGATCGCGACGGGGCGGGTGAAGCCGGCGGCCCCGTGCGTCTGCCCGCGATACACCTTGGCCATCCCGCCTTCGCCGGCGAGCTCTAGGACCTCGTACTTTCCACCAAGCAGTTCCACCATAAGAGGGTGGCTGAACCCTCAGTTTTCTTTAGCAGAAAGCAGGGCCTCGAGTTCACCCTTCTCGTACATCTCTCGAATGATGTCCGATCCACCCACGAACTTGCCCCGGACGTAAAGCTGCGGGATCGTTGGCCAGTTGGCGAACTCCTTGATTCCCTGCCGGATGGCCGGGTCTTCGAGCACGTTCACATCCTGGAACTCCGCGCCGGAGCGCCGAAGAACCTCGACCACGGTCGCGGAGAAGCCGCATTGTGGGAAGTTCTTGTTCCCCTTCATGAATAGCACGACTTCGTTGGCATCGATGATGCCCTGAATTCGGTCTCGCAAGGTATCGTCCATGGTTTATCCCTCTGCCTTAGCCCAACTCTCGGGCGAGTAGGTCTTGAGTGCAAGTGCGTGGACCGGCCCGGCCATCAGCTCGCCCAGCGCAGCGTAGACCATTTGGTGCTGTTCAATGGGTGTTTTCCCCGCAAACGCCGCCGAGACGACGGTGGCTTCCCAATGGTCCCTGGTGCCCGTCAGGTCGGTGATCACCAAATGGGAGACTTCCCCCAGTCCATCGCGAATTCGCTTTTCCAAGACCTCGGCTTCGAGCATCGCTGTGCCTCTCCTGCAGCTCTGGCTACGGCCGGGCAGGGCGCTTGTCAATCACCACGGTAGTCAATGCACACCAAAGAGCCGCTTCACCGAGGGGCGCGCGAGGACGATGATCGTGAAGATACCGAGGACGGTCCCAAAGGGAAACATCAGACATTCACCCCAGCCCGTGAGGTAGCAGAACGTCCACCAGCGGCGCTTGCGGATTTGCACTCCGACGACTGCGAGGTGCACGGCGGTGATCACGGCGATCAGGAGCCCGCCGACGATCATCGTGATGATCAGGGTGTTGAGGTCTTGCGCCATCGCCTCGGGGCTGCCTCCGAATGTGTCGGTGACGGCTTGTCCTGGGACATCACCCATTGCCATCCCGATATCGCTTCCAACCTCATCGATGAGCTTCGCGCCGGCGACCCCGAAAATCAGTGTCGGAATCCCCCCGAGCAGGGCGACCCCCGCCAAGATGAAATGACCGATCGAAAGCGCGCTTAGATGCTCGCGGTCTTCTGCGTTTGGCTCTTCTTCCAAGCGATCCCCTTTTCAGATCGTGCTATGCCGCCACTCGATGGGCAAGGTCGCATTCGTTTTCCCCGGTCAAGGCAGCCAAAAAGTCGGAATGGGGCGCGAAGCCTTTGAAGCTTCCGGTGCCGCGCGCAGGGTGTTCGAAGAGGCCGATGAGGCGCTGGGCGAAAGTCTCTCGCAGCTCTGTTTCGAGGGCCCCGAGGACGCCCTGAGGCTCACCTCGAATACGCAGCCTGCGGTTCTGACCGCATCCATCGCAATCCTGCGAGCGCTCGACTCCCCGTTCGATCTGGTCGCCGGACACAGCCTCGGTGAGTACTCCGCGCACGTTGCAGCAGGCACGCTCCCGCTCGCCGACGCCGTGCGACTCGTTCGAAAGCGCGGTGAGCACATGCAGGAGGCCGTGCCTTACGGAGAGGGTTCGATGGCGGCGGTGCTCAAAGCCGACCGCGGGCTCGTTGAACGCATCTGTGCCGAGGTGCCCGGCCTGGTCGAGGCGGTCAACTACAACTCGCCTCAGCAGATCGTCATTGCCGGGGAGACGTCCGCAGTAAGCGAGGCTGGGACGAAGCTCAAGGCCGCCGGCGCCCGGGCGAGCACCCTTCCGGTCAGCGCTCCGTTTCACTCCAGCCTGATGGAGCCCGCCGAGCTGCGGCTCCGTGCCGATATCGAACAGATCGCGTTCTCGGACCCCCGAGTGCCGGTGTATGTGAATGTGGACGCCAAGCCCATTCGCGATTCCGCCTCCGCAAAAGACGCGCTGATCCGGCAGGTGAGCCGACCGGTTCTATGGGAGGAGACGGTTCGCAAAATGATCGACGACGGGGTTTCGCTTTTCGTCGAAGTGGGCCCGGGTCGGGTCTTGAGCGGGCTTTTGGTCCGGATCGACAAGCGCGCCGGTCGGGTCAGCGTCCAGGGCCCGTCGGACTTCGCTGCGGCTAGAGACGCCATCGAGGAAGTCCGCGGCGGCTAATTTCCGTGTAATTCCAGGCCCTAGGTGGAAACGGCCCCGCTGCGTTTGACCTAATTTCCAAATCTTGTAGAAACGCGCCGCCCGCCAGCTTCCAAACGGGGTCGGGCTCGAATAGAGGTTCAGCGGATATGCAAAATCTGATTTACGCAGCCCCAGCAGCGGGCGTGCTTGCTCTGCTCTTTGCCTGGATGAAGGCGAGTTGGGTTGCTCGGCAGGATCCCGGCGACTCCACCATGGTCGAGATCGCGGGTCTGATTCAGGAAGGCGCCCTGGCTTTCCTTCGGGCGGAGTACCGCGTCCTTTCGATATTCGTGCTCGTCGTCGGCGCGATTCTCGGTGTTGCCTACTTCGGCGACCCAGAGCGCGGTTGGCAGATCGCCGGGGCATTCATCTTCGGCGCCGCATCCTCGGCGCTAGCCGGCTGGGCCGGCATGAAGGTGGCGACCAACGCCAACGTCCGAACGACGGCGGCAGCTCGAACCGGGCTCTCCCCCGCGCTCGACGTGGCGTTCTCGGGCGGCGCCGTCATGGGCATGACCGTCGTCGGTTTAGCGACCCTCGGGCTCGGTGTGCTCTACATCCTCTTCATGAATGTGCTCGGCTGGGAGCTCACCCGTACCGTCAACGTCATCACCGGTTTTTCGATGGGCGCCTCCTCGATCGCGCTCTTCGCGCGTGTGGGCGGTGGCATCTACACCAAGGCCGCTGACGTCGGCGCCGATCTCGTGGGCAAGGTCGAATCGGGCCTCCCCGAGGATGACCCTCGCAACCCTGCGGTCATCGCCGATAACGTCGGTGACAACGTGGGTGACGTTGCCGGAATGGGCGCTGACCTCTTCGAATCGTTCGTCGGTGCGATCATCGGCGCGATGGTCTTGGCGCTGGGTTTCGTCGCGGTGAAAGACGGACAGAGCATTGGCCCGGTCATCATGCCGCTGGTCATCGCGGGCGCGGGCATCCTTTGCTCGATGGTGGGCACCTTCTTCGTGCGCACCAAAGAGGGCGGCAACCCTCAGCATGCCCTCGACATGGGCGCATTCGGTGCGGCGGGCGTCATGGCCCTCGCGACCTTCGGCATCGCCTATTTCATGTGGCCTCAGGGCGGCACGGCGAACGCAGCCGGCAAGGTCGTCACCTGGAGCAACGTCGGTTGGGCGACCGTGGCCGGCCTCGCAGCGGGCGTTCTCGTCGGCCTCATCACCTCGTACTACACGTCGATGGAGAAGGCCCCGGTCGATAGCATTGCCGAGCAGAGCAAGACCGGCACCGCTACAAACATCATCGCGGGCCTCGGCGTCGGCATGCAGTCGACCGCCATGCCGATTCTCGTCATCGCGGCCGGTGTGGTCGTCGCGGCAGAGGTCGCTGGCCTCTACGGCGTCGCAATCGCGGCCCTAGGCATGCTCTCGACCACGGGCATTCAGCTCGCGGTCGACGCTTACGGGCCCATCGCGGACAACGCGGGCGGCATTGCCGAGATGAGCCATCAGGCGCCTGAAGTTCGTCAGCGCACCGACAAGCTCGACGCTGTGGGCAATACGACCGCCGCCATCGGAAAGGGCTTCGCCATCGGGTCTGCCGCGATGACCGCGCTTGCGCTCTTCGCCGCGTTCGCTCAGACGGCAGGGATCACCGGGATCGACATCTCGAAGCCTCTCGTCATGGCAGGTCTATTCCTCGGTGGGATGCTGCCCTTCCTCTTCTCTTCGATGGCCATGAAGGCTGTCGGTGTCGCGGCGATGGATATGATCGAGGAGGTTCGTCGTCAGTTCCGTGAGATTCCGGGGCTGCTCGAGGGCAAGGCCAAGCCGGACACGGCTCGCTGCGTGAAGATCTCCACCGAGGCGTCGCTCAAGCGCATGATTGCTCCGGGTGCGCTTGCCATTCTCACTCCGGTCGTCGTGGGTTTCGCGATGGGAGCGGAGCCGCTTGGCGGCCTGCTCGCTGGTGTGACTGTCTCGGGCGTCACGATGGCGCTCTTCATGGCCAATGCTGGCGGCGCCTGGGACAACGCCAAGAAATCCTTCGAAAGCGGCGGATACAAGATGACGGATGGCTCGGTTCACCCCAAGGGCAGCGAGGCTCACAACGCCGCCGTCGTCGGTGACACCGTCGGTGACCCCTTCAAGGACACCGCAGGTCCGTCGCTCAACATCTTGGTGAAGCTGATGAGCATCGTGGCTCTCGTTCTCGCGCCGCTGCTCGTCTAACGCCGACAGCCGATGCGTTGACTGGGCCAAGGGGGCGCACCTCCCCCATGCACGACTGAGAGGACCCCGCCGCCGTTTGGCTCGCGGGGTTTTTCTTTGCGGCCTCCCGGGGTTAGGATTGCCCAATGGTTGACCCAAGCCGAACCTCTGCCTGGTTGGCACTTCGCACCCATCACGAAGAGATCGCGGACCTCCAGATGCGTCAGCTCTTCGGCGACGATGCGGAACGAGCTTCGCGTTTCTCGCTCATGCTCGGCGACCTTTTGTTCGATTACTCCAAAAATCGCGTCACCGATCAAACGATGACCTTGCTCACCGAGCTCTTCGAGCAGTGCGGCGTGCGAGATTGGATCGCTCGAATGTTCGCAGGCGAGGCGATCAACGAAACCGAGGGAAGGGCGGTTCTCCATACAGCCCTTCGCAACCGTGGCGAGCGCCCGGTGATCGTCGGAGGCTCCGACGTGATGCCCGACGTGCGGCGTGTGCTCTCGCAGATGCGTAGGTTCGCCCTTTCGGTTCGAGAAGGCGCCTGGCTGGGGCACACCGGGCGCGCCATCACGGATGTCGTCAACATCGGGATCGGTGGTTCCGATCTCGGTCCGGTGATGGTCACCGAGGCGCTGCGCCCCTACTGGAAGCAGGGGCTGCGCGCGCATTTCGTTTCGAACGTGGACAGCAGTCATCTGAGCGAGGTGCTTCGCCGGGTGCAGCCTGACACCACGCTCTTCATCGTGGCTTCGAAGACGTTCACCACGCAAGAGACGCTGACGAACGCTCGCTCCGCACGCCGATGGCTCGTCGACCGACTGGGCACCGAAGTCGCCGTGGCCAAGCATTTCGTCGCGCTGTCGACAAATCGCGACGCGGTCGTGGAGTTTGGAATCGACCCAGAGAACATGTTCGAGTTCTGGGATTGGGTCGGCGGCCGGTATTCGCTCTGGTCGGCGATAGGTCTTTCGATTGCGACCGTACTGGGCATGGATAACTTCGAAGAGCTGCTCACCGGAGCGTACGAAGTCGACGAACACTTCCGTGCCGCGCCGCTCCGGGAGAACATTCCAGTCGTCATGGCTATGCTCGGCGTCTGGTATCACAATTTCTTCGGCGCACCCTCGCATGCGGTGCTGCCGTACGATCAGTACCTGCATCGCTTTCCGGCGTACCTTCAGCAGGCCGACATGGAGAGCAATGGCAAGAGCGCGTCGCGTGACGGGGCAATCATCGACGGCTACACGACGGGGCCCATCGTCTGGGGCGAGCCGGGAACGAACGGCCAGCACGCGTTCTTTCAGCTACTACACCAGGGAACGCATCTGGTGCCCTGCGATTTCATCGTGGCGGCGCAGAGCCAGAATCCGATCGGCGAACATCAGGACATCCTGGTAGCCAATTGCATTGCTCAAGCAGAGGCGATGATGCGTGGCAAAACCTCCGCCGAAGCCCGCGCAGAGCTCGAGGCCTCGGGTGCTTCCGCGGAGCGGGTCGCGGAGCTCGTTCCGCACAAGACCTTTGCAGGCAACCGTCCGAGCAATACCTTCATGCTGGAGCGGCTCACGCCCCGAGCGCTAGGCCGACTGATTGCGCTTTACGAGCACAAGATCTTCGTGCAGGGAGTCATCTGGAACATCTACAGCTTCGATCAGTTCGGAGTCGAGCTCGGCAAGCAGCTCGCCAAGGTCATTCTGCCAGAGCTTGGTGGGGCTGACGGGGAGCATGATGGCTCTACTAATCAGTTGATTTCCTACTACCGAAGCCACAAGAATCCGAACCCATGACCACCCTCGCGGTCGACATCGGTGGCATGAGCCTCAAGCTGCTCGTCCTCGACGAACAGGGCGCGCCCTTGTCGGAGACCTCGACCCGACCGACGCCGGTGCCACCGAGTCCCGATGCGATCATCGCCTTGGTTCACGACATCGCCGACACGCTGCCGCCCCATCAGCGCGTTTCGGTCGGGTTCCCGGGAGTGGTCAAAGGCGGCGTAACATGGAACGCGCCAAATCTCGGCGATGCGCTCTGGAATCGCGTTCCGTTGAGGCAGAGGCTGAGCGACCGACTCGGACGTCCGGTTCGCGCGG
>CAJIBW010000416.1_pt1 | contig 11192 bp, 7 predicted proteins | sample 9199441 | NCBI WGS metagenome assembly CAJIBW01 (sample SAMEA7708313, study PRJEB35096) | sediment metagenome | biome: marine neritic benthic zone biome [ENVO:01000025]; feature: sediment [ENVO:00002007]; material: shallow marine sediment [ENVO:03000034] sea grass bed [ENVO_01000059] ... | reverse complement strand
TTTCTCGGCCTGAGCACCGGCGTCGTCGTCCCGGGGCAAAGCAACGCCGTCAAAAAGCGCGCATACAACTGCGACATCACCTACGGCCAGAACAACGAGTTCGGCTTCGACTACATGCGCGACAACATGAAGTTCAGCATCTACGACTACGTGCAGCGTGATCTGAACTACGCCATCGTCGACGAGGTCGACTCCATTCTCATCGACGAGGCGCGGACGCCCCTGATCATCAGCGGTCCCGGCGAGACCGCGAGTGAGAAGTACCAGCTGATCAACGAAGTCATCCCCCGGCTTCGCCAAGAAGAGCACTTCGACCTCGATGAAAAAAATCGGAGCGTGACGCTTACCGAAGATGGCATGGAGCGCGCGCAGGAGCTCTTGGCCGGGCGCGGGCTTCTCGGCGGAGACGGCAACCTCTACGACCCAGCCAACCTCGAGACCCTACACATCCTGCAGCAATGCCTGCGGGCACACGCCCTGTACCACCGGGACCAGCACTACATGGTGTCCGAGGACGGCAAGGTGATGATCATCGACGAGTTCACCGGCCGCGTGCTCCCGGGGCGACGATGGTCCGATGGCCTCCATCAGGCGGTCGAAGCCAAAGAGCGGGTCCTGATTCAGAGCGAGAACCTCACCCTTGCGACGATCTCGTTTCAGAACCTGTTTCGTTTGTATAAGAAGCTGTCCGGCATGACCGGGACAGCCGACACCGAGGCGACCGAGTTTCACAACATCTACGAGCTCGACGTAGTCGTCATACCGACGAACAAGCCCATCGCGCGTGCCGACGATGAGGACCTGATCTACAAGACCGAGCGCGAGAAGTTTCGTGCGCTCTGCGAGGAAATCGATGCCTCCCACAAGCGCGGGCAACCGGTCCTCGTCGGTACGACGAGCGTGGAGAAGTCCGATGCCGTCGCGCACTTTCTCAACCGCCGGGGTGTTCCGCACAACGTTCTGAACGCCAAGCAGCACGAGCGAGAAGCCTATGTCGTCGCACAGGCAGGGACCCCGGGCGCCGTCACCGTTGCCACCAACATGGCCGGTCGAGGCACCGACATCGTGCTTGGCGGCAACCCGGAGATGCTCGCCCGCTTCGAAGTGCTCGAGAACGCGCAGGAAGAGGTTCTTGCCGACCCCGAGCGCCGCGACTCCGCGATCGCCGAGGCCACCGCGCACTTCATCGCCAAGTGCAAGGAGGACGCAAAGGCCGTGAAAGAGGCCGGCGGCCTGCAAATCATCGGAACCGAGCGTCACGAATCGCGCCGCATCGACAACCAGCTCCGAGGCCGCTCGGGCCGTCAAGGTGATCCGGGCGCCTCGCGCTTCTTCCTCTCCCTCGAAGACGACCTGATGCGGATTTTTGCCGGCGAGCGCGTGCAGGCCATGATGGACCGGCTCGGGATGGAAGAGGACATTCCGATCGAGCACCGCTGGGTGACCCGTGCCGTCGAGAATGCGCAAAAGAAGGTCGAAGAACGCAACTTCGACGTTCGAAAGAATTTGCTCGAATACGACGATGTCATGAACCAGCAGCGCAAGAGCATGTACGCGCTGCGAAAGCAGGTGTTGCGCGGCGAGTATCGAACCGTTCCGTCGGATGAGCAGCGAAAGGCCGGCGTGGAGCCGGAGCCGCTGGTCGACGAAATCGACGCGGCGCTCCTGTCCCGAGTCGCGAAGGTGCTCGAGAACATCGTGAAGTTCCATTCGTATCCGCTTCCGGAGGCGGGTCTCAGCGAAGCCGAGCTGCCCGGGCACCGCAAGCGCGCAAACGAATCGGACCTAGCCTCGCTCACCGACGTGCGCGTCGAGCACCTCGAGAAGGACCTCTATCTCTGGTTCGGCTGCGTGGTGCCACTCGAGGCGTTCCGAAACGATCCGATTGGCGCCTACGAGGCGGTTGAACAGGCCGTCGGCATGTCCCTGAGCGAGCAGAAGGAGCGCCTGCTCGATCTGGTCGACGAAATCGTCGTCACGATGGTCGACCACGCGTGCCCGCCCGGCAAGCACTACGAAGACTGGGATCTCGATGGCCTCGAACGCGCCTTCAAGGACCAGTTCTCGATCGGCGCGACGGGCATCCGAGAGATCAGCGACCGTGACGAGCTGCTCCGAAAGCTCTACTCCGACGCCTCCGCCGTGCTCGACCGAAAAGAGGCGGAGTTCGGCACCGAGAACTTCCTTCGCTTGTTCCGCGACCTGTATCTTCAGGAGATCGACAAGCAGTGGATGGACCACCTCCAAGGGATGGACCACCTGCGTGACGGCATCGGCCTGCGCGGCTACGGGCAGCGCGACCCCAAGAAGGAATACCAGCGTGAGGGTTTCGACATGTACCTGGAGATGGTGCAGAGCGTGAAGTCCTCGGTCACCCTTGCGATGTTCACCGTCGAGCGCGCAGGCGAAGAGGAGCTGAGGCAGCTCGAGGAGCAGCGGCGCCAGGCCACCGAAAAGCGCCAGCGGCAGATCCGCACGAGCCATCAGGCCGGCGGGGAGCAGGGCGCTTCGGGCGCGCAGCCTTCGGGGCCGAGCAGGCAGGCTCGCCGAGCGGCAGCCAGGAGGGGCAGACGTGCGGGCGGAGAAGCTGCTGTTCCGCAGCAGCCCGCGGCCCAGGCAGCGACCGTCAAGCGCGATCGCCCCAAGCTCGGTCGCAACGATCCCTGCTATTGCGGTAGCGGGAAGAAGTACAAGAACTGCCATTACCGCGAAGATCAGGCCGCAGCCTCGCCGCAGTGAGCGGCTTCTGGTAAGAGGCACGCCATGAGCGGACGGGTGAAGGGGTTTCGCTTCGCCGGCGTGCACGGCGGGGTCAAAGCGGGGGGCGCCTTGGACTTCGGCTTGATCTTCGCCGATGAGCCCGCCGTCGCGTCGGCGGTGTTCACGCGGAATCGGGTGCGCGCGGCCCCCGTGAAGCTCAGCGAGCGCCGACTCAAGAGCGGGCTCTGCCAGGCCGTCCTGGTCAACAGTGGAAATGCAAACGCCTGCACCGGAAAGCAGGGGCAGCAAGCCGCTCTGGCGCTGACCCGCACTGTCGCCCGCTCGCTTCGCGTTCCGAGCTCGCTGGTGGTTCCAGCATCGACCGGGGTCATCGGCGTCCAGCTGCCGCGCGAGACGCTCGAAACCGCGGTTCCAGACCTGGTGGACGACCTCTCGGAGGCGGGAGCCTCTCGGTTTGCTCGCTCCATTCTCACCACCGATCGCGGGCCCAAGGTGGCGCAGGCCGAGGTCCAGGTCGGTCGAACGACGTGCCGTGTGCTAGGCATCGCCAAGGGCGCCGGGATGATCCACCCCAACATGGCGACGACCCTCGCCTTCGTGACGACGGACGCTCCGCTCGGTCGGTCGACGCTCTCCAAGCTTCTGCGGCAAGCCACGGAGCTGAGCTTCAACCGTGCAACGGTCGACGGCGACACGAGCACGAACGATTCGATCTATGCACTTGCGTCGGGCGCAGCGACCCGTCGCACCGTCGAAGAGAAGACCGCGTCGGGCCGGCGCTTCCTCGGCGCGCTTACCGAAGTCCTCGAATCCCTCGCCAAGAAGATCGTCGCCGACGGGGAGGGCGCCGAGCACCTGGTGCGGATCGAGGTTCGCGGTGCGCGGACCAACGCCGATGCGCTGCAGATCGCTCGGACCATCGCGTGCTCCCAGCTCGTCAAGACCGCGCTGCACGGCTGCGACCCGAACTGGGGCCGTATCGTCGCCGCCGCAGGCCGCTCGGGCGTGCGTTTCAATCCTGATCACGTCTCGGTGCAGATCGGCCCGGTTTCGATCTTCCGGGAGGGGGTGCCCCGCATGACGGCAAAAACAGAGGCGAAAGCAGCTGCGACGATGAAGCGCAAGGAATACCAGATCTCGGTCATCGTCGGGTCCGGGCGCGGAATCGGTCATTATTGGACCTGCGACCTCGGTCACGAGTACGTTCGGATCAACGCCGACTACCGGACGTGACTCAAAACGATGCTGCGCAAAACCACCCTCCTTTGTGCCATGCTGCTCGCGGTCCACGCGACGGCCGGCGCCGACAAAAACGCCGACGCTCCCGCCGAAGCCGAAACCGCTCCGACAGCGCCGCCGGCGCCCTTGTGCATCAAGGACAAGAAGCTCGAAGGCATTGCTGGTCAGCTGGCGGCGCAGCAGCGCATCCCTCCTTCGGCCGAGCTCATCAAGGCCGCGCGGGAGGCTGGGGTTGACGCGAATCCGGTCTACGCCAAGTTCGGCGTCACCGGGGAGTTCGACAGTTTCAAGGCATGGCTCGAAGACCTGAATGAGACGTCCGACGCGCCGCTGATCTGCGGCCGTGCCCGGTCGGGGGAGCGCATCGTTTTGGTCGCGGCGGTGCGCGCTGGCGCACTCACGGTGGCGGGACGCAACAATCTTCACGCCGAGGTCATCGACGACTTCCGAGACCCATACCTGGTCGTCCGGGATTCCTCGGGCTCGTCGCGGCGGATCGCCGTCGACGGCGGCCAGTTTGGCTCGACGATTTCGATTCCGGTCGAGTGGGGGCGTCCGCTCTTCGTTCAACTGGTAGCGACCGGGCCCAACGGACCTCGACCCGTTGCCGAGCGCTGGGTCGGAAAGATCCCAGAGGGCCCCACGACTCGGAGCGGCTCTCAGTCGCCGGAGGCCTGGCTGATGCAGCTCCGGCGCGCGGTGGGTGCACGCTCCCTGCGCTCGAACCGCCTCCTGAGCCGGGAGGCGACGAGCCACGCCCAAATGGTCTGCGATTCAGGCCGGTTCGGACACGAGCTCGACCCCAATGGGGACCCCGAAGCTCGCCTGCTCAAGCGTGGGATCGAAGCCCGCGTCGTCGGCGAGGCGGTGGCACGCGCGGCCACCATGCGCGAAGCGCTGAACGCGATCGCAGACAGCCCCAGCCATCGCATGACGGTGACCGACCCGCGATTCACCGACGCCGGCTACGGCAAAGCCGAGGACGAAAAGGGCCGTACCTGCGCGGTCATCCTCCTCGCATCCTGGCCTCGAAAAGTCCCCTGAGGGGCCGCGCGGCTCAAGGCTTGCGCGAGCCGGCCTTGTGCGCGGCGACCAGAATCTGCGCGAGCGCCAGGCCCGCGAGGACGGTCCCCACCAGACCAGCGAGGATCGCAGCGACCGTGGGTCCTTCGATGCGCGCCGGCCCCTCGTCGACCGGCCAGATCCCGGTGGCAACGAGCAGAGCGATGTGCACCGAATAGAGCGTCAGCACAGCCACCGCCCAGACATGGGAGCCGCCGCGCGTGCTGCTGTCCATGAAGGCCATCAGAGAGAGGAGAGCCAAGAGGCCGAAGCTCAAGTGCGTGACCGCGGGCGCCCAGGATTGCCAGTGGCCGTCGAGCATGATGAGGCTTTCGTGCCCCCCGGAGGCGAAAAACCAAGCGCCGAGGGCGAGGACCCCGAGGGTCACCGCCACGCGAGCCAGTCGTGCGCCGCGGTAGTACGCCCGAAAAAGAAGACTTCCGCTGAGCAGGATCGTTGCGCTGGCCAAGATCACGCCCTCCGGCGCGATCCCACTCAGCGTTTGCTGCCAAAGGGCAACCCCGGTCGCGACTGCGCCGGCCGAGAAGATCGCCGTGGCGCGCGCGCGGTAGGACATCGGCGTGAGTGCCAAGGTCGCGGTCATGATCAGCAGGGCGAGGGCGACGAACGTCAAAGGATGGAGGCCGCCCGTGAGCAGGACCCCCAGCGCGCCGAGAGCGCTCAGGACGACGCTGGCGACGCGCAGGGCCTTTTCGCCCGGGCTCGACGGCCGCATCTGCTCGCGCAGTAGGTCCGAGGCGAGAATGGGCGGCCCCGGCGGAAGCGGCATGTTCGGAACGCTCGCGCCCGAATCAAGCTCGGGCCTCGAGGCCGTGATGGGCTCGCTACGCGACTCGGCCGCAGCCGGCTCCACCTGACGCCTGCTCTCGGTCCCGGTCTTCTTGCGGTGAAGCGGCAGCACCGGCGCGGGCTCGCTTTCGGGCTCTCGCTCGCGAATGGCCGTCCGGCTCACGGTGAGTTTCTCCGGCTCGTCGGGCTCCGGGTCAGAGACGGCAACGACCGCAACCGCCCGGGCGGACGCGGGTGCTCCCGCCTCGGGGGGCAGGGTTCCGCGCGAACGTTCGGGTTCGACGCGCGCATCGGCCAGCTTGAATTCACGAGAGATCGGCACGACCGGCTTCCCGCCAGGAACCGGCTCGCCACACGTACCGCAGAACGCATCGGTTCTGAGCACCTTTCCTTCGCAGCTATTGCACTTGGGCATTGGATCCGGCCTGCACCGTTGCTGAGATCATACGCGGGAGAGCCCGGGCACTTCAACCTGTCCGGTAGGGGGATGTGTGCTTATCGGCCGGCCCAAGAGCGCGGTTGTGCCGACCACGACAATCGGGTGCGCGTCTATGACAGAAATGTCCTACCGATAAGGCAGATGGCGAAAAAAACCCCGGTTTTTGAGACGTCGTCGCGTTGGCATCGCGATTGCAAAGTACTCAGTCGCTTGCTTATGACCCTTCGCCGTGCACTTTCCAGCTTGCCCGGCATCAGCACGGCGTTGGGTCGTCTTTTTTACGAAACATTGGGAAATTTCGACTTAACTTCCTTGCCCTAGCTTTTTGACTGTAGCATCGATTCTTTCGTTTGAAATGGGTCACCAAGCGGTGGCCCATTTTGCTTTTAAGCCCGAAACGCGTCCCCGTGACCAACGATGAAGGCCCGCCCCCAGGATGCAGCTGAAGGAGCGGGCCGTCGAACGTGGATACGAGGAGCGCTAAAGCGCGCCCCAGAGCGACAAGAGCGACAAGAGCGACAAGAGCGACAAGAGGCACCGAGAGGGAAAGGGGCCTCCGGCGGGGGGCGGCCGTCTAGCCGACCTCGCTCAGGGCGTCCTTGGTATAAAGCTTCTCTTTTTTGAGTTGATGGAGCTCGAGCTCCTCGGCCGGAGTGAGGCTCATGCGACTGTCGAGGGCTGCAACGCGCTCCGAGAGCGCGGCGTGCTTCTGTTCTAGGTGCGACCTTTGTCGCTCCGGCGGGATGCTTCGAGCAGGGTGTTTGGACATGTCACCTCCGAGGTGTCCAGTGGTTTTCAAGCCAAGAGACAACAAGAGACAAGAAGAGACGACAAGAAAGGACCCGCTTAGGCCAAGCCAACGACCAAAACGGGCTGACCGCCGATGAGGCCAGCGAGCCGTCACCCGATTTGCCGCCTATTCATAGTACGGTCGTCGTCGCGAATGATCAATCCCACATTGGGGTCCCGTGCTTGGCTTGTTTCGCGGGCGCCGCGATGAATACTGCGCGATCGGGAGCGTTTTAGAACGAGATGGTCACGAGATTTCTTTGGATTTCGAGTTTTTGTTTCGTCCTGTTGTCCCAGGCCGACAGCGGCGCTGCGCAAGAAGCAAATCGGCTCGACCCCGCGGTGGTCCTCGGCTTGGTTCAATCGTTCTACGACCAGACCCAGACCTTGAACGCCGACTTCGAGCAGACCCGTTACACCCGGCTCTACGACCGGTACGACCGAGCGAAGGGGAAGGTGGTCTTCAAGAAGCCCGGCATGATGCGCTGGGACTACGCGAAGCCCAACGGGCAGGTCTTCGTGAGCAACGGAAAGACGCTGCTGATTTACCAGCCGCCCGAAGAAGGCGAGAAAAACGGCCAGCTCATCGAGCGCGCGCTCGACCAGGATCAGCTCCCATCGGCGTTTTCGTTTCTGACGGGCAGCGGCAACCTCGAAAAGGATTTCGAAGTCCGCCTCCTCGAACATGACAACGAGAAGTTCAAAGGCGGTTATGTGCTCCAGCTCATTCCGCGCCGACCGACACCGAACTACGAGCAGCTGGTCTTCTACGTTCGCACCTTGACGACCGACGGCAAGCGCGCGGGCGTCGTCCAGCGGGTCCTGATCATCGACTCGGAGGGGAACCGCAATCGCTTCGACTTCTCGAAGATCAGGTTCAACCGCGAGGTCTCCGACAAGCGTTTCACCTACCGGGCGCCCCGAGGCACACAGAAGGTCAAGCCCTGAGCGAAGGCTCGGCGGCGCTTCGGTCGTGCACCCGGAGGATCGCCTGCCGCAGGGCGGCGCGATCGTTTGCGGGAACGAGCTCGACCTGCGGGTGACTCCGCATCTGCGCCGGGATCGCAGCAGCGTCCGTTGCAATGATGGGCAGCGCGCGCGCCTGGGCCTCGAACAGGACCGTGGGCAGACCGTCGAGCGGCCTCGAGGGCACCACGATCGCGTCACAGGCACGCAAGAGAGCTTCTTTTCGCTCGCCCGCAACCCAGCCTTCGAAGATCGCGTCGACTCGAAGGCCGCGTGCGAGCGCGCGAAGCTTTCTGCGATCCGGACCGTCCCCGGCGATCCGGACGCTGACGGGCCGGGGGAAGGCAGCGATGGCATGAAGAAGCTCCGCGAGGCCTTTGACGGGAACGAGGCGGCCCAAGAAGAGCAAGGTAAAGCCCTCGATGCCAAGGCGGCGTCGCAGCGCTGGGCGGGGCTCGTCCAAGTCCCGCGGCGTCTCGATCGGCATCGGACCGACATGGCTGCGAACCCGGTCGGAATCGATCCTGGCCGTTTCCAAGAAGCGGTCGCGCAGCGCTTCGCTCAGAAACCACATCGCGCTAGCCCCGTCGGCGATGTCCCGTGCGACCGCGCGGCCCCCCGGCATCTTCGAGAGCCAGCGAACGTCGGTTGCGTGGCAGAGACAAAGATGTGGCCGCCCCTCGGCCGTTTTCGAGGCGACCCAGCCGCTGGGAATGCACCAGGAGCTGAGTAAGGAGTCACAGTCGGCGAGCTCGCGCCTCGATGCGCGGTAGAGCGCAGCGGTGAAGGCCGCCGCGCCCAGCCAGCGCGTCGGTCGTAGACGCAGGTTGTCCGGTGCGCCGCTCCCATAGAACGACCGCTGCAGGGTCCGGGGCCGCGCGTAGGGTACCCAGCGCACCTCGATCCCCGGCCAGCGCGGAGCCGAGTCGCCGCGCCTGGGTTCGGGGGCCAAGACGCGAACGCGATGACCCTGCTCGACCATCCGCCGCGCCACGGTCAGGACAAACGAGCCGCTGCAGTCGCCCTCGAAGCGTGGGAAGCCTGTGGTGATGAGGCCGACGCGCATCCTGCGCTTCACTCCACGGTGACGGTCTTGGCGAGGTTGCGGGGCTGGTCCACGTCGGTGCCCTTGTGATCGGCCACGCAGTACGCATAGAGCTGCAGCGGGACGACCATGACGAAGGGGCTGAGCGCTTCATCGGTTTCCGCGACCTCGACGAACCGCTCGCAAAGCGCCTGCCCCTGCGTATCGCCTGCGACGGTCACGCCCACGATCCTCGCTTCGCGCGCACGCGCTTCTTGCAGGTTGCTCGAGACGCGCTCGTAGTGCCTGTCTTTCGGCATCAGCACGATGACCGGCACCCGAGCATCGAGGAGCGCAATGGGCCCATGCTTCATCTCGCCGGCGGCGTACCCCTCGGCGTGCACATAGGAGATCTCTTTGAGCTTGAGCGCCCCTTCGAGCGCCATGGCGTAGCCGAGCCCGCGGCCGAGGAACAGCACGTCTCGGGCGTCGGCGAAATCCCGAACGATGTCGCTGATCGTCAAGTGCGTGATCCGCAGTCGTTCACCGATCACCTGCGGAATCCGCGCGAGCCCTTCGACGAGCTCGCCGGCCTGCGCGTTGTCGATCGCGCCACGTCGGCGGCCGAGCCAGATGCTGAACATCAGCAGGTTGGCGAGCTGGGTGATGAAGCACTTGGTCGACGCGACGCCGATCTCCGGCCCTGCGTGGGTGTAGAAGCTCGCGTCGGCCATGCGCGGGATGGCGCTGCCGTTGACGTTGGCAATCGCCAAGACCTTGGCGCCGCGTTTCTTGGCCTCTTTGGCCGCCATCAGCGTATCGATGGTTTCGCCCGATTGACTGACCGCGATGACCAGATCGCCTTCGCCGACGACCGCGTCACGGCCTCGGAACTCGCTTGCAAGCTCGGTGGCGGCCGGGACCTTCGCGAGCTCTTCGATCCAGTACCGGCCCGCAATGGTCGCGTGATGGCTGGTGCCGCAGGCGAGGAGGATCACGCGTCGAATGCTCTTGGCGTCCTCGTCCGAAAGACCGATTTCGGCCGTTGCGATGTCGGCGTTCTCGCGGTCGAGCCTGCCGCGCAAGGTGTCCTCGAGCGCGCGGGGTTGCTCGAAGATCTCCTTCAGCATGAAGTGCTTGTAGCCATCCTTCTCCGCCATCACCGGCGACCAGGAAATGCTTCGCGGCCGTCGGCTCACCTCGGTGCCGTCGAGCTTGGTCAGCGTGAAACCTTCGGCTTCGAGCACGGCGAGCTCGCCGTCCTCCATGAACACCATTTGGTTGGTGTACGGAAGGAGCGCCGGAATGTCGCTGGCACAATACGTTGCGCCTTGGGACACGCCGATCACCAGGGGGCTCGCGTTCTTGGCGACCACGATGCGGTCTGGCTCGCTCTCCGAGAGCACGGCGATCGCATAGGCCCCTTCGACGTGCTCGAGCGAGCGGCGAATCGCGGTCGCCAGATCGTGTCCCGCCTTCGTCTCGCGGTGGACCAAGTGCGCGATGATCTCGGTATCGGTGTCGCTGCTCATGGTGAAGCCGCTGGCTTCGAGCTCGGACCGCAGCTCCAGGTGGTTCTCGATGATCCCGTTGTGGACGACAGCCACCGGACCGGCCACGTGCGGATGCGCGTTGACCTCCGAAGGCCGGCCGTGCGTCGCCCAGCGCGTGTGCCCGATCCCGACCTTGCCCGGGAGCCCCTCTCGAAGAAGCGCCTTCTCGAGGTTCCGGAGCTTTCCGACCGCGCGAACGATCTCGATGCCGTCTTTTGCGTGAACGGCGAGGCCCGCCGAGTCGTAGCCCCTGTATTCGAGGCGCCGGAGCCCATCGAGCAGGATGGGCGTGGCCTGCTCGTCGCCTACGTGACCAACGATTCCGCACATGGTTGGACTCTACTGGATGGGGCCACGCGGCGCACCAGAGCCGGCGGCTTTGGGTCGCTTGTCCTCGAACTTGGCCTTGAGCTCGCCGTCCGGGGAAACGACCGTCACCGGTCCGAATTCTTGGAGAGACTGAGCGAAGTCCGCTGCCTGACCAACGATCACGACCAGGGCGCTCTTGGGCCGGATGTAGTTGCGCGCCACGTACTGCGCCTCGGAGGCGCTGGTCTTTCGGATCGCCTCGCGGTAGCGGTCCCAGTAG
>CAJIBW010000401.1_pt1 | contig 11201 bp, 8 predicted proteins | sample 9199441 | NCBI WGS metagenome assembly CAJIBW01 (sample SAMEA7708313, study PRJEB35096) | sediment metagenome | biome: marine neritic benthic zone biome [ENVO:01000025]; feature: sediment [ENVO:00002007]; material: shallow marine sediment [ENVO:03000034] sea grass bed [ENVO_01000059] ... | reverse complement strand
TGAGCCGCTCATCGCAGCAGGGGTGTACGCAGCCATCGTGCTGATGGTGATGGCCACCACGGTCGTGACGCCTCCGTGGTTGGCCCAGCGCATTCGAAGTGTCATGCGCCAACAACCCGATGTCGCTTGAAGCGGCGTTAGAGAACGCGAACGCGCCGATTCGTGAGCTCGTCGAGTCGCTCGGGTCTGATGCGCGGATCGACGTCGCATCGATCCCTCGAGGCGCCTTAGACTGGACGATCGCAGAGGCCGCTGCGGCTCATCCCGATCGCCGTTTCGTCGTCGTTGCTCCTGACCTCGAAGAGGCGTACCGCCACGAGGCGAATCTGCGGTTTCTCCTCCCCGATGGAAACGACGACGTCCTGCTGTTTGCCGCGACAGATACGAGCGCCCTCCTCGATGTCGTGCCGGACCGACGCGCGGAGATGCAACGCATGGCCGTCTTGGCACAGCTCGCCGAAGCGAAACCCTGGCGCGTGCTCATCGTTCCTGCGTCGGCGCTCCTCCGCCGAATTCCGCCGGTCGACCATGTGAAATCGGGCCTCGTTTCGATCGAAATCGCCCAGGAGATCGAGCGGGACGACCTGGTTCGGCGTTTGTCGGAGCTCGGCTATCTCAGGGTCCCGCTCGTCGAAGATAGAGGAACGTTCTCCGCACGCGGGTCCCTGGTCGACGTCTACGGTCCGGACGCCGACCTCCCATTTCGCATCGAGCTCGACGACAATCTGGTCTCGCGAATTCGCCGTTTCAACCCGGACGATCAGAAGTCGGCCGACGAAATCGACTCGCTCCAGCTGGCCGCCGCGCGCGAGGTGCCAGACACGCATGCCTCGATCGCTCGAGCCAAAGCGATCGTTCGCGAGCTGTGCGATGAAATGAATATGCCCACGCTGCAGGCCCGAGAGCTCGTGGCCGAGCTCGACCGAGGCTCGGGTGCATTGACTTCGAACGCGCTGCTGCCGGCCTACTTCGATGAGCTCGACACGCTCTTCGACTATCTGCCCGAAGACCTGCGCCTGATCTTGTCCGACCCCCTGGGCATCGCGAGCTCGGTCCGCGCCGAGCTGCAGCAGGCTCAGGACGAGCATGCTGCGCGGCGCGACCGACCCACGTTCGACCTGTCCGCGTACTACTCGAGTGAAGACGAGCTCAGTCGACGGCTCCTCGGCTACCCGGTGATGGCCTCGCATCGTCTGACGGTGCACGGTGCCGCCAGCGATGACGAGGGGCCGATCGTCGGCGCCTTTGCGGCGCCCGGGGACTCGGTGATGCGGGTGAGCGCGACGGACCAGCAGCCGCTCATTTCGGAGCTGCGTGCGCAAAAAGGACACGGGGATCGAGGGTTGCAGCCCTTGGCCGACCGGCTCCGCGAATGGAGCGAGCAAGGCCTGCAGGTCTCGCTAGTCGGAAGAACCCAGCATCAGGCGGACCGCCTCGTCGACCTGCTCAAGGACTACGGCGTCCCGCCAGAGATTCTCGCCGCGACGACCTTGGGAGAGCTTCGCGACGGATTCGTGCTCTGGAGCGAGGGCATCGCCTATGTGACGGAGGAAGAGATCTTCGGGTCCCGAGTTCGGCAGCGCCGCAGTCAGCGCCAGACCCGACGCCAACAGCAGCGCTTCCTCGAGGACCTTCGAGAGCTGAGCCCGGGCGACTTCGTCGTTCACGTCGACCACGGAGTCGGCAAATACCTCGGTCTCTTGCACAAGGAGCTGAGCCTCACGGCAATGGACCGGCTCCACGGCCGCACAGCGCAGACCGTGGAGGTGATGGTCGTCGAATACGCAGCTGGCGACAAGCTCTTCGTCCCTGTCACCCGCTTAGGGGTGATCCAGAAGTTCAAAGGTGGTGAGGGACACCAGCCGAAGCTGGATCGCTTGGGCGGAACGACGTTTGGAACCAAGAAGGGACGCGTACGCAAGGCCGTACAACAGATGGCCGAAGAGCTCCTGAAGCTCTACGCCGAACGCACTGCGGCCGAACGCGAGCCGTTTGAACCGGCCGGCCCGGCCTACGCGGAGTTCGAAGCGACGTTTCCCTTCGAAGAAACCCGCGACCAAGAAAAGGCCATCGAGGACGTCATGGCGGACCTCGAACAGCCGCAGCCAACCGATCGGCTCGTTTGTGGAGATGTGGGCTTCGGAAAAACGGAAGTCGCGCTTCGGGCAGCGTTTCGGGTGGCGATGAGCGGGCGGCAGGTGGCGGTCCTGTGCCCGACGACCGTTTTGGCCCAACAGCACTATCGGACCTTCTCATCTCGCCTGGACGGATACCCACTCCGCGTCGAGGTGCTGTCGCGGTTCGTCTCGCGCAGCAAGCAGCTCGAAGTGCTGAGCGGCCTCAAAGACGGCACCATCGACGTCGTCATCGGGACGCACCGCGTTCTTTCGAAAGACGTTCACTTCGCCGCGCTGGGGCTCTTGGTCGTCGATGAAGAGCAGCGGTTCGGCGTGACGCACAAGGAGCGAATCAAGAAGCTTCGGACCAACGTCGACGTCATTACGCTGAGCGCAACACCGATCCCGCGTACGCTGCAGCTCGCTGTCGGGGGTATGCGCAACCTGTCGCTCATCACCACTGCTCCACAGGACCGACGCTCCGTGCGCACTTTCGTTTGCCGCTGGGACGACCATTTGATCAAAGAAGCGATCGAGCGAGAGCTCAGCCGCGGTGGTCAGGTGTTCTTCGTCTACAACCGTATCGAAGGCTTGTACGAACGCGCACAGCGTCTTCAAGACTTGCTCCCAAACGCTCGTATCGCCATTGCGCACGGCCAGATGAAGCCCGCGCTGCTCGACCGGACGATGACCGACTTCGTGGAGGGCGCATACGACGTTCTGTGCTCGACGGCCATCGTCGAGAGCGGGCTCGACATCCCTCGCGCGAACACCATCCTGGTCGACCGTGCGGATACCCTGGGACTCGCTCAGGTCTATCAGCTTCGAGGTCGCGTCGGCCGCTCGGACCAGCGCGCGTATTGCTACCTGATTACGCCACCGCCCAACCAAATGTCCGAGGAATCTCGAATTCGCATGGAGGCGCTCGAGCGGTTCTCTGGCCTCGGTGCGGGCTTCAGGGTAGCGACCCTGGACATGGAGCTCCGAGGGGCCGGCAATCTCTTGGGATCGGAGCAAAGCGGCAACGCGTCCCTCGTCGGCTTCGACATGTTCGTGCAGATGCTCAACGAAGCCGTCAATGAGCTCAAGGGCGAGCCGCTTCAGCCGGAAATCGACCCCGAGCTTTCTGTCGAAATCGAGCACTATCTCCCGGAGGAGTACATCGACGACATCGGGCTCCGTCTCTCGTTGTATCGGCGCTTTTCCACCGCAGTCGACGAGGCCGCCGTCGACGAGCTGGCGATGGAGATGGAGGAGCGCTTCGGAGCTCCTCCACCTCCGGCGCGTGCGTTCATTCGCCTGATGTCGGTCAAACCGCTGCTACGGGAGCTCCGAGCCCTCGGCTGTGAGGCGGATCGCAGGCGGGTGACGCTGCACCTGAGGGAGGATACCCCAATCGATCCATCGCGGCTCATGCCTCTGGTCGCCACCCCGGGCGCGGGCTGGAGCCTTTCGCCTGACATGAAGCTCACTCGGCGCTATCGAGAAGAGGATGCTGGCGATGCGGTGGATCGCGTTCGATCGCTGGTCGTCGAGCTCGAGCCGATGCGCTCGACGGGGCGCAAGCCCTGAAAGACTTGAACGATGTCACTTTCCGATGAGCTAAAGCGTATCTTCGACTCCGATCGCGCGCTGCGAATGGCGGAGCATGGGCTGCTTCGGCACAAGGACGCCGAGGAGCTGGTCGCCCTGCTCGAGCGAGAAACCGAGCATGCTCTCACGATGGAGGACCGGACTGAGGGCACGATGCGCCTCGAACGACTCGCAGATCTTTGTGCGCAGGTTCCGGGCCCACGGATGACGGATGCTCTGATCGCCATCCTGAACGACGCAGAGCCGCGGGTGCGCGTCGCAGCTGGCGAAGCGCTGCGAGATCTCGGGTACGAGCGATACGCGGAGGTGGCCCGAGGAATCGAGCGCGCGCTTGATCGCAAGGCGGATGGGCTCGCGATGTCCGAGCTCCCCTGGGTCCTCGCCGAGATTGCCGAACCGAGCGCCCTCACTTTGATTCGCCGCTTTCTCGACCATCCGAGCGCCGACGTCGTCGCTGCGGCCATCGAATCGCTCGCTCAGCTACGCGATCCCGAATCGATTCCGGACCTCGAGCGCTTTGTCCAGGATCCGCGCGTCGTGACCATCGAAGACTTCGAAGATGAAGACAAGACGACGCTCGGCGACCTAGCAGCAGACGCGCTCGACATCGTTCGCTGAGTACATTCGGATGGTCTCTAGGGGCTTTCGCGGGTCCAAAGCGCACGCCGCTTTGCCGCCTTGGCGCGGGCGCGGTCCTTCGTGAAGAGCGCCAGGTAGTCCTCTCGGACGGCGTCTACGTCGACCCAATCGGGAAGCTCGCCTCGTGCCGTCTGCATGGCGCGAACCAAGGACTGAAGCGGCCCAGCCGCTTGGCCGAATGTCGACGGCTCGATGGTCTCCGCGACCTCGGCCATCCGATCGACTACGTCCTTGCTGAGATACCCCCGTCGGCAGAGGTCATCGAAGCTAGCAACGAGCACTTCTGGGTTGAAGGTATGGGCAACTACCAGGTCTGCTCCAACCCGGAGCACCGCCTGCGCGTCGAGCGCGCCGTCTTCGAGCAGGACGAGCGCGGGCTGAAAGTAGTTGTAAAAGGGGCAAACGCGCAGCCCGAAATCACCAAACCCGGCGGTGGACGAGACGCGCTCGAGATGGATGAAAATGCGGCGCACTGAATCTCCACGGGGGACGCGGGCTGCAATGCGGACCAGCTGTGGAATGTCGGTGGGATACACCTCAGCGGCCTCCGCAATCTTCATCAAGAGCTCCTGGCTCACCCGGCCAGCCACGATGTCCGCGTATAGCGAATAGATGAACGCATCGCCTTCGGCATCGTCACCGAAGAGAATTTCGTCGGTCTCGGGTGACACATTCGTACGGGAGCGAAGGAGCGCGGTGAGCTTGTAACTCAGTTGATCCCGGAGGAATCGGAACTTGCCGCGGACTAGGTTGCGCAGGCTCGGTTTGAGGGTGAACCCGTCCCAGCGAATACCGTCGAGCCTGAGCTTCGCTTCGAGCACACTGCGCATCTGCTCGGGGCTGCCCGACAAGATGAAAATCGCCTCGGGATCCGTGGCTCGGATCTCGCGTAAGAGCGTGCTCGCGCCCGGATAGGCTCGTTTGCGGGAAGCGGGTTCGAATGCGGTACGCACCAGGTCGCGCAGCGTGTCGAATTCCGTACGAAGGTACGTCTTGTCGAGGTCCCAGCGATAGACAATCTCGTGCCTGCGCTCGCTCAAGTCCGGTGCCACCCGAAGACCATAGCAGGCAAGCCCTCGGAGATGCAGACGCAGTCGAAGCTGATATGTTCGGCCCATGGCCCTCCACTCGGTGCAGATCGATGAGCGGACTCTGCAGCGCGGCTCGGAAGCACAGCGGGTCGAGTGGGAAGCGATCGTTCGGGAGCTTCTCTCGAGGGCCAAGAGCAACATCGAAGAGCCTGCGCGGCTCGACGTGAGCGTTACCGAGCAAGGTTTCGAGATCGAGTTTCACACCGATCGGCGGCAAGAACTGGGGACGATCGTGATACCGCACCAGCTTCTGTCGGAGCACATTACCGAATACATCGATATCGTTCGTCAAATCGCCGAGGCGGACGGCCTCAATCAGCTAGAGGCGCTCGATATGGCGAAGAAGGTGACCCACGACCGCGCAGGTCGAGTGCTAAAGCGCGAGCTACGCGATTTCGGATTCGATTTGGAAACCTCGCGCCGCTTGTTCACTCTCCTCCTTTCTCTGAGGGTGGACACGACCAGAATCGTGGGGATCCATGGGCACCGCACGATTCGCTAGCGGGCCGCCACGGCCGTGAATGCCCGAAAATACCCTGCTTTCGCCGCTTATTGGCGCCAAGTCTTGTCGCGGGTTCGACCTTTTTCGTCATTTGTTGAACACTGAATTGCGAAGGGGGTCATGACAGCGTCGCTAAAAGAGTCGGTCCGTCCGCCGGCCGGGGAACCGCATCCTCAGGCACCGAGCGCTGCCCACTCGAAGCGCGACGAGGAGTTCCTGCGTCTTCTGCACGCTGCAGGCCTAGCCACTGAGCTGGACACGGAGCAGCTTCTGGCAATCGCTGCGGACCTCGGAGACTCGGGAGTCGATTCCCGCCGAATGGACATCTTGGAGCTCTACTACCGCGGCAACGACGACACCTCGGTCGCTCTGCGCCGCCGTTCCAGCGATCGCTTCTTCATGCACAACGCCTACTTCACGGTCGATGCACATCAGCTGGTCGCTTCCTTGGCCAGCCTCAATCCCGAGGTCGCTCCGGTCGAGCTCCAGCGAATCGGCAGCGATGACGGACCTCTGGTCCTTCGAGCCGGTGAGCACTTCAGTGCCGTGGCGGATGAGGACGACGAGGTTTCCGAGCAGGGCACCGTCGCGGTCCGAGCCTTGATCCGTGCCCTCAATGTCCTTCTCGCCAAGGCGGGCGTCGCCGAGAGGCTCGTTCCCCTGGTGCCCGATGAATCGCGCGAGCTCTACGTGGGCGTGACTCAAGCCGCTGCGATGACTCTCCTTCAGGGCGGATGCACGGAGCTTTCGGGACCGGCGGCTCTTCGCGAGTTTGCGGGCTGGTAGTTACCGTCCTAGGTGAGTGACCATGACGGACTACGACTACGACCTCTTCGTCGTTGGCGCAGGGTCGGGAGGCGTGAGGGCCGCTCGCGTGGCAGCCGAGCTTGGCGCAAGGGTAGCGATCGGAGAAACCGATCGCATGGGCGGCACCTGCGTCAACGTCGGCTGCATTCCAAAGAAGCTCTTCGTGTACGGCTCCCATTTCGCCTACGATTTGGACGACGCGAGAGGCTACGGGTGGTCGACGCAACCGACGTTTGATTGGGCCACGCTAAAGGAGAACAAGGACCGCGAGATCGTACGGCTCAATGGGATCTACGAAAACCTCCTCGCGCGCGCGGGAGTAGAGATCCTGCGCGGAAGGGTCCGGCTGCTCGACGCGCACAGGATTGAAATCGCAGGTGTGCAGCACTCCGCCGAGAGAATCCTGATCGCAACGGGAGGCAAGGCGATCGTGCCGGACATCCCGGGCCGCGAACACGCGTTGACCTCTGACGCGGTGTTTTCGCTCGAGACGCTTCCTCGGCGAATGATGGTCGTCGGGGCCGGCTACATCGCACTCGAGCTAGGTTCGATGTGCTGTGCGCTGGGAGTCGATGTGACCGTAGTCCACCGCGGCGAAGAGATCCTGAGGGGATTCGATCACGACCTCCGCTGTCATCTCCATTCAGAGCTCGAGGCGAAAGGGATGCGCATCCTTCTGGAAACGCAGGTGACGGAGCTTCGAAAGAAAGGCTCGGCTTTCGAGGCCGAGCTCGACAGCGGCGACGTCTTGGAAACCGACTTCCCCATGTTCGCAATCGGGCGCGAGCCGAATGTCGAAGGGCTTGGGCTGCAGGAGCTCGGCGTCGAGCTCGGTCAGCGCGGAGGCATCGTGGTCGACGAGAACTACAGCAGCTCGGTCCCTTCGATTCACGCCGTTGGCGACGTCATCGATCACATCCAGCTCACTCCGGTCGCCGTCGCCGAAGGGATGCACTTCGCTCACCATTTTTACGGCGAGGGCGAGCACCGCATCGATTACCTCAGCATTCCGACGGCGGTCTTTTGTCAACCCGAGCTCGCGACGGTGGGCCTGACCGAAAAGGAAGCCTGGCACCGCTGTCAGGACGTGCGCGTGTACAAATCAGTCTTCACGCCCTTGAAGCTGGCGCTGAGCGAGCGAAAAGAGCACACCATCGTGAAGCTCGTGGTGGACGCATCCGACGATCGCGTCCTCGGCTGTCACATGGCCGGCCACGGTGCGGCGGAAATCATCCAGGGCCTCGCGGTCGCCATCAAGGCCGGCGCGACGAAGGCCCAGTTCGACGCGACGATCGGGATACACCCGACCGCGGCCGAGGAATTCGTCACCCTTCGATCATAGTTGATCTATTGAGTCAACAATTGGCTCTCTCTTGAGCTGAAGAAAGCCCTTTGTTTTTGAGCTTTTAGAGCCTAGACTGACGGCTCTGCTCTGGACGCATTGCGAAAGCGCAGTAGACTTGTCAAGTTACTCCGAGTTGCCATGGAAGCTGCCCGCATCGCCTCAGTCGATTCCGACCTCGATCAAGAGAATCGAGCCGTCGGCGCCTCCACCGCCGAGGAGCTCATCGGCTGGGCCTGGGATCGGTTCGGCGAGAAGCTCATCGCGTCGACCAGCTTTGGCGCGACCTCTGCGGTCATGCTGCACCTCGTGCACCGCGTGGCTCCTCGAACGCCAATCATATGCGTCGACACGGGCTACCTCTTTGCTGAAACCTATCAATTCGCCGAAGCGCTAATCCAGCGCTTGGACCTCGACGTTCGTTTCTACTCGGCACAGATGAGTCCTGCACGTCAGGAAGCGCTCTACGGAAAGCTCTGGGAGCAAGGCGAGGAAGGCGTCGACCGCTACTTGCAGATCAACAAAGTCGAGCCGATGCAGCGTGCGATTCGCGAGCTCGGTGCGGACGCTTGGATGGCCGGCGTGCGTGCCGAGCAGACCGAGCATCGCGCGGGGCTGCGTCGAGTAGATCGCCAAAACGGCCGCATCAAGCTCCACCCCGTCTTGCACTGGACCAGCGAGGATATGACCGCCTACATGAACCGTCACGACCTCCCCTACCATCCAATGTTCGAGCAAGGATACCGCTCGATCGGTGACCACCATTCTACGATTCCGACGACGGCGGACATGGATCCCCGCGACGGCCGGATCCTGGGCAAAACTCGGGAATGTGGGCTTCACCTCCCGCTCACCGAAGAGCAAAACCAGAGCCTGAAGTCGAGCGGCTTGTAAGAAGCTGGCCCATCACAAGCCCGTCTGCGTAACCTCAATTCGAGGTAGCGAAACGTGACCTTGCTTCGGATAGTGATCAGCGACCTGCATCTCGGGACGGGAACCCGACGCGGGCAGTTGAACCCGCTCGAAGACTTCATTCACGACGACCGCTTCGTCGAGCTCCTGACCTTCTACCAAGCTCGCTGCGACCCCGAAGGGAGCATCGAGCTGATTCTGAACGGGGACATCTTCGATCTCTTGAAAGTGAAGATTGCCGACCATTGGCCCACCGAGGTGACGGAAGAGATCGCGGTAGCCAAGCTGCAGCAGTGCCTGGAGGGACACCCGAGGTTCGTCCTCGCGCTTCGCGAGTTCATCCAGAAGCCCACCAACCGGGTGACCTATCTTCCTGGGAACCACGACATCGATTTCTGGTTCACGGGCGTACAAGAGCTCTTTCTGCGCTACGTGGCGCCGGGTGAGGCCGCCGAGCGCGTCCACTTCGTCACATCCTCCGACACCTATTACCTCCCCGAAGGCATCCAGATCCGGCACGGACATCAGTTCGAACGCATTCACCGGGTCGACTACGCACAGATGACACGAACGCGTCGGGACGGAACCGAAGTGCTGGCCTTGCCGTGGGGTAGCCTGTGGATTCTCGAGGTGATGAACCCGCTCAAAGAAATCCGAAGCCATATCGATCGGATTCAACCACTGAGGCGATTTCTTTGGTCGTCCGCGCTGCTCGATCCGGGCTTCGTACTCAAGTTCCTGTGGCGCTCGACGATTTATTTCCTTCGACACCGCGTCTTCACGATTCAAGCTTGGCGGGAACGCATCTTGAACTTTCCGCGGCTGGTACGGGAAGAGGTGCTCGAAGTCACGAGCGGCGGCTACGATGAGCGAGCGATTCGCGCACTCAACAAGACCCGCGGCGCCCACACACTCATCGTCGGCCACAGCCACGGCCCACGATTTCTCCAGCTGCCCAACGATCGCATCCTGGTCAATACGGGAACCTGGGTGAAGATGATCAACTTGGACCTGCAGTACCTGGGCCAAGACAGCGGATTGACCTACGCGGTGATCGCGTACGATGTCGACGGCAAACCGGAGACGACCTTGATGCGATGGCAGGGCGCCCACGACCCCTGCGAGGCGATTCCGTACGCCGACTGAATCGGCGGTCCAGTGTCCCCTTGCAAAGCCGACCCCAGCAATATACTGTTCGTGCGTTCAGTGCCGCGCCCTTCCGACAATCCGCCCAATCGCTTCCAAGAGGCTCACGTCGACTGGGAAGGAGACGCTCCGCCCGCCGATCTCCAGGTCCATGAGGAGCAGGCGAAGAGCGCGCTCTCGGAGAACACGAGCCCGGACGTTGGCTTCCGATGGAGCGTCAATCCGTACCGCGGCTGTTTTCACGGCTGTGCGTATTGCTACGCGCGCCCGACTCATCCGTATCTCGGCTTCGGCGCGGGCACGGATTTCGAACGGCAGATCGTAGTGAAGGTCAATATCGTCGATCGCCTGCGAGCAACTCTTCGCAAGGCGTCGTGGAAGCGGGAGCTCGTTGCCTTTTCAGGAAACACCGACTGCTACCAGCCGATCGAGTCGCACTACCAGCTCACGCGTCGCTGCCTCGAAGTTTGCGCCGAGCACCAAACCCCAGTGACGATCATCACGAAAGGCAAGCTCGTCCGGCGCGATGTCGATGTGCTGCAGACACTTCAGCGCGAGTCGGGGTGCCGCGTCACGCTCAGCATCCCTTTCGCAAGCGACGCACACGCGCGGGCGATCGAGCCCTTTGCAAGCCCGCCCAGCAAGCGTTTCGAGACGCTGCGCATCCTCTCCGAGGCGGGGGTCGATACGGCCGTCGCGGTTGCTCCGATCATCCCCGGTCTCAATGACGACCAAATCCCTGAGATCCTGAAGCGCGCCCGAGATGCCGGCGCTTCGGCTGCGTTCAAGATTCTTCTACGGCTCCCACGCGAGGTTGGCCCGGTCTTCTCGGCGCGGCTGGCCGAGGCCTTTCCGCTGCGGCACGCGAAGGTCATGAGCGCGATTCACGACATGCGCAAAGGTCGGCACAACGATGCGCGCTTCGGCGCGCGGATGATCGGTCAAGGCCCGCGCTGGGCGATGACCGAGAAGTTGTTTTCGGTGCACTGCGACCGACTGGGCCTCGAGTACCTCGCCGGCGAAGCAGCCCGCCCGGCGCGGGTCCGTCCGCC
>CAJIBW010000207.1_pt1 | contig 11361 bp, 10 predicted proteins | sample 9199441 | NCBI WGS metagenome assembly CAJIBW01 (sample SAMEA7708313, study PRJEB35096) | sediment metagenome | biome: marine neritic benthic zone biome [ENVO:01000025]; feature: sediment [ENVO:00002007]; material: shallow marine sediment [ENVO:03000034] sea grass bed [ENVO_01000059] ... | reverse complement strand
TTTGCCCTCGGCCATGACCCGGGTCACCAGGTCGCGCTCGGAGACGATTCCTTTCATGGCTCCGCCTTCGACGACCAGGACCGCACCCAGTTCATTCTGCGCCCTGAGCCGCGCGGCGTCGGCGACGTTGTCGGCTGGCTTCACTGTGATCATTTCGGTCTTCATCAACGAGCGAATAACTGCCATGGCTTGGCCTCCTGTCGGTGCGGGCGAAGCCTACCTCAGCTCCGCAGGATCGGCATCCGATGCACCGCGAGCAAAGGTGATGGCGCTATAGGCCATTGAGCGCATCGACCACGTCGAAGAGGTCGCCGGAGTCGTAGAAGTCGACCGCAACGAAGTTTGGCAGAGCGCTGCGCTCTTCTTCGCACTGGCGCGCACGGTCGATGAAAAGCGGATTGAAATTGACCATCTCGGCGAGATCTGGATCGCCGCCTACGGCGGTCGTCAAGAAATGATTGAGAAGGAAGAGCGGGTTGGCCGGGTCGCCGCGATTGGGATCGCAGTCGAAGTCTTCCGGCGTGGCAAACGAGAAGTCGGTCTCGCCGGCGTGGTCCCAGATGTTCATCAGCCACGGAAACTCGACCGACTGCGGCAACTTCTCTTGAAAAACGATCAGGCGGGTGCCTGCGTCGATGAGCTCGCCGAGCGTCGGCCATGGCGCATCGACCTCGTGCGCGTACACGAAATCGACCAGCCCGGCTTCGTCGAATGCGCCGGCGGTTTGTGCGTGCGTGATGTAGTTCTCGAAGATGATCGACAGCAGCTCGCGGGGATTGGCATCGAGGAAGCCCCTGATTTCTCCGAGTCCTTCGACTAGGGGCTGATTGCCCAGACCGCAGAGCACGTGACACAGCAGCAGCTCCCCGTCTTCGTCGTAGGTGTCGAGCATGAGCCCGCGAATGCCATCGTCGAGCTGCCGCGTGATGCCGAAGCGCTGGTTGGGGATGCTCCAACCGGCCTCGGCGTTCGACATCGCGTTGTGCGTCATGGGGATTGCCAGATCGTCGAATCGCCTCCCGCAGAGCTCCTCATGGCCGTTGCACGTCGGGTTCAGCGCCCCGCCGTCGGGGATGGACGTCGAGCTTTCGCTGCTGCACGCGCCGAAGAGCACTGCAACAAGCGCCAGCGGGCCCGCGATGTGGATTGCGTTCACGAGACGCTCCCTGAGCGGGCTCGCACCAGGCGGCCCGGTCGCGCTTCGGTGAGCTCGCCGCCGCGCGCGATTACTTCGCCGTTCACGAGCGTGGCGATGTAGCCCCTCGCGCCCTGCATCAGACGCTGGCCTCCGGCTGGAAGGTCCTGGAGCATGGTGGGGGGAAGGAGCTCGAGCCCATCGAAGTCGATGATGTTGACGTCGGCGCGCAGGCCGGGAGCCAGGCGCCCGCGATCGCGGAGCCCGAGGAATCGAGCGGTGTCATGAGCCTGCATTTGAATGATCCGCTCGAGCGGAATTCGGCCCCGGCCGCGGTCGCGCGCCCAGTGGGTCATCAGAAAGGTAGTGAAGCTGGCGTCGCATATGGTGCCCACGTGCGCCCCGCCATCGCTCAAGCCCGGAAGCGCAAGAGGGTGGGTGAGCATTTCGTGGACGGCGTCGAGGTTCATTCCGGTGTAGTTGTAGACCGGGAAGTAGAGCAGCGCTTTTCCTTCCTGTTCGAGCATTGCGTCGTAGATCAGGCTCAGCACGGGCTCGCAGCGGCGCATCGCGGTAGCGCCAAAGCTTTCGCTCGGCGCTGGCTCATAGTCCGGTCTTTCGCCGAGCCGGAAAAGCCGCATCGCCACCATGTCGAGATTCGACAAGAAGTAGTCGGCAAGGGGCGGGAGCATGCTGCCGTCACCAGCTACAGGCTCGCTCTTCTCCGCGATCATGCGCTCCTTGAGCGCGGGGTCGCGCATGGCTTCGACGCGCTCGGCGAGCGGCAGCCGGCTAATTGTCTTGTAGCTCGGGAAGCCCATGAACGGGTGGAACGTCGCCTGAAGCCCCAGCATGACGCCGATGCCGCGGGCGCCGACCTGACAGCGAACCTCGAAGCCCTTCTCGTTGGCCGTCGCAGCGCGGTCGAGGATCCATCTCCACTGTTCCGGGCTGTGGTCACGCTGCATCGTCGACACGCTCATCGGGCGTCCCCCGGCAGCCTGAAGCATTTGCTCCAGCACCGCCCATTCGGTATCGAAGTGATCGTCTCCGTGCAGGATGTTGAAGTCACTCACGGCCTGGAGCACTCCGTGACCAAGCCCGCGGAACGCCTCGGCGATCCCTGCCAGCTCCTTGCCATCCGCCTCCGATGCCGGCGTCCAGTCTCCAACCGCGCTTCGGTGATTGTCGCTCCGCCCCGTGCTGAAACCAATCGCGCCGGCTTCGAGGGATTCCCGAAGCAGTCGGCGCATCTCTGCGATGTCGTCGTCGGTCGCGGCCTCGTCGTGTACGGCGCGCTCACCCATCACGTACACGCGCAGCGCGTCGTGCGGCACCTGCGTTAGGAAATCGATGGTGTGCGGCATCGAGTCGAGCACCTCCATGTATTCGGGAAAGCTCTCCCAGCCCCAGCTGATCCCTTCGGCCAAGGCCGTGCCCGGGATGTCTTCCACGCCCTCCATGAGCTCCACCAGCTTGGCGTGGTCGGTCGGGCGCACCGGCGCGAAACCAACGCCGCAGCTGCCCATCGCGCAGGTGGTCACCCCGTGGATGGACGATGGAGCGAGCTCTTCATCCCAACTGATCTGCCCGTCGTAGTGCGTATGCATGTCGACGAAGCCGGGTGCGACGATCGCACCGTCGGCGTCGATGGTTTCGATCGCCCGCCCGTCGCACTTTCCGATGTCGACGATCTGGCCGTCTTTGATGCCGAGATCGGCCGCGTAGCGTTCCTTTCCCGTTCCGTCGACCAGCGTTCCGCCTACGATTTTGACGTCATACATGCAGCACCTCCGAGCTCCGCGCGGCTGCGCACTATATCGCACGGCGTTCGAGATGACAGTCAGTGGGAACGCGATCGCGAAGGTGGCTCGGAGACTCTGGTGCAGATCTTCCTACAGGGTTTGGCTGCATTCGTACAGCTTGGTGTTTCGACGCCGTTTGTGGCACGCATACGGGCATGGACTTGAGTTTCACCGAGGAAGAAGAGGCGTTTCGGCAGGAGGTTCGCGACTGGATTCCGGCAGCGATGCCCGAGGACATGCTCGAAACCGCGAGAGGAGCCGGCGACTTCACGCCAGAGGACTCCGCGACCTGGCACAGGATCCTATACGAAAAGGGTTGGGTTGCCCCGCACTGGCCCGAAGAGCTCGGCGGGACCGGCTGGGACGCTGCACGTCGCTTCATCTTCGCCGAAGAGATGGAGCTTGCCGGCGCCCCGCCGCTTTCGGTTTTTGGTTTGGGGATGGTTGGGCCGCTCATCGTCAGCTACGGGACGGACGCACAGAAAGAGCGCTTCCTTCCGAAGATTCTCAGCGCCGAGGAGTTCTGGTGCCAGGGGTATTCCGAGCCGGGCTCAGGGAGCGACCTCGCGTCGCTGCGAACCACGGCGGAAGACGCCGGCGACCACTTCATCGTGAACGGTCAAAAGACTTGGACTTCGTTCGCCCAGTACGCCGACTGGATCTTCTGCCTCGTCCGAACCGACCCGTCGGTGAAGAAGCAGGCCGGGATCACCTTCCTGCTCATCGATTTGAAGAGCCCCGGCGTCCAGGTGAAACCGATGATGACGCTCGGTCACACGCCGGCGTTCTGCGACACCTTCTTCGACAACGTGAAAGTTCCCAAAGAGAACGTCGTTGGTGGCATCAATCAGGGCTGGACGATGGCCAAGGCGCTTCTCGGCCACGAGCGAACGCTCTTGGCGATGATCGGACCGTCGCGAAACGTCCTTCAAAAGCTCAAGCGGATCGCCGCTCACAAGACGGTCAACGGCCGTCCCATGCTCGAAGACCCGGTCTGGCGCGCTCGCATCGCGCGCCTCGAGATGCGCTTTCGCGCACATCTCATGGTGAGCTACCGGGCGCTTGCCGATCAACAGAAGGGCAAGATGCCAGGCCCGGAGACTTCCATCTTGAAGCTCGTCGGGACCGAGCTCATTCAAGAGCTGACCGAGCTCGCCATGGAGGTCATGGGGGAGAGCTCGTTGACCTGGTACAACGAAGGTGTCTGCCTCCCGGTCGAGGAATCGATCGGGCCCTACTTCTGCTACGAGCGCGCTGCAACCATCTACGGCGGCTCCAACGAGATCCAACGAAACGTCATCGCGAAGATGATCCTCCAGCTGCCGAGCAGCTGACCGGCGAAGCCAACTCAGGAGTAATTCCAACATGGATTTTGAGCTCGACCCAGATCAACAAATGCTCGCCAAGACGGTGGCCGACTTCGCGAAGAACGAGTCTCCCGTTGCGCGTTTTCGGTCGCTACGCGACGACGAGATCGGCTACGACCCTGCCGTTTGGCAGAAGATGGGAGAGCTGGGCTGGCTCGGCATTCCCTTTTCCGAATCCCTTGGCGGCTTTGGCGGTGGTTTCGTCGACTGCGCCATCGTTTTGGAAAACCTGGCCGCGACGCTCGTGCCCGAGCCCTATCTGGCGTCGGTCGTCCTCGGAGGGATGACCCTGGCGCGGGCCGGAAACGCATCCCAGCACGCGGCCTACCTCGCGCCCATGATCGAGGGCGAGACGAGCTTGGCGCTCGCGTATTCGGAGGCGCAGAGCCGCTATGACGTCGGCGCCGTAGAGACGACGGCCGCACCGGATGGCGCCGGCTATCGGATTGCGGGAGAGAAGGTTTGGGTCCTCAATGGGCACCACGCCGACCAGCTGATCGTGTCCGCGAAAGCCCCGGGAGGAGTCTCGCTCTTTGTCGTGCCTAGGGAAGCTCCAGGCCTTCGTGTGAAGGTCGCGAAGACGATCGACGGCCACAAAGCGGCGTTCATCCGGTTCGAAGACGTCACCGTCGGCGCCGACGCGCGCCTCGGCGAAGAAGGAAGCGGGACGGCAGTGCTCGATCGGACCATGGACTTCGCAGCCGCCGCTGCGGTCGCAGAGGGCGTCGGCATCGCCAGCACGATGCTTCAGATGACGGTCGACTACCTCGGCACGCGCGAGCAGTTCGGCGTCAAGATCGGCTCGTTTCAGGCGCTGCAGCATCGGGCGGTCGACATGTACGCGGAGACGGAGCTTCTTCGCTCGATCTCGATGGCAGCGATGGTCCGAGCCGACGACGATGATTCGAGCGTCCGACGCGGCGACATCTCCGCGGCGAAGTACCAGCTCGCCACCGGGGGCATTTGGGTCGCGCAGCAGTCGCTACAGCTTCATGGCGGCATCGGCGTCACCGACGAGCACGACATTGGACTCTACTTCAAGCGGATGTACGCCCTGAACGCGCTCTTTGGGGACCAAGAGCACCACGTGGCCCGCTTTGCAAACGATCCGGCTTTCGCGGAAGCCGCTGTTTGAGCCCATGGCAATCGACGCGAAGGCGCTTTAGAGTCGCCTGATGGCGGACATCGATTGGACCGACCTCGAGGCGATCAAGCGCCTCAAGTACAAATACCAGCGCTGCCTCGATACCAAGCGTTGGAACGAGCTCCGTGATTGCTTCACCGAGGACGCTCGAGCGGCCTACAGCGGCGGGAAGTTCTCGTTCGACGGCCGCGAAGCGATCATGAACTTCCTCGAGGGCGCGATGGGGGCCGACAGCTTCCATTCGAGCCACGTGGTCAGCCAGCCCGAAATCGACTTCATCGACGAGAAGCACGCGAGCGGTCGCTGGTGCCTTCAAGACTACGTCATCGATACCCGTTTCGACATGAGCATTCGGGGCGCCGCGTTTTACGAGGACGAGTACCGCAAGGGTGACGACGGCGTCTGGCGGATCTCCAAGACCGGCTACGAACGCACCTACGAAGAGATGGTTCCGCGCAAGTCGATCGAAGGCCTGACGCTCACCGAGAGCCGCTGGCAAGGGAAGGGCGGCTCAAACACCTGAGATCAGGTGTCGTCGAGGCAGTCGATCGACATGCGGCCGGCGCATGCATCGAGCGCGATGATGCAGGCGTCGTAGCCAGGACAGGTCAGGCACAGTGGCGTGCACGAGTCGCTTGCGCATGGCGTCAAGCACAGAGCGCGACTGCACCAGGCGAGGTCGCCGTAGCAGCTCGAACACTCGGTCGAAAGACCCGCCACCGCTCGGGCAACGCAGCCGTCGACACAAGATTTGAAGGCGAACTCTACCGCTACCTGATCGATACATTCGGCAGCCCCGCAATTGGCTGCGATCTGGCGTGCGTTGGTCGGCTGCAGCGCTGCCAGGGCGTTGACGTCACCCGTATTGTCGCAGGCGCCCATCGGAGGCGTCCCGCCTGACCCGCTGGATCCGCCTGACCCGCCCGAGCCGCCGGTCCCCGAAGTACCGCCCGTTCCCGCGCCTCCGCTGCCCCCGGCGCCACCGAGTCCAGCGGTTCCGCCCGTGCCACCGGTGCCGACGCTGCCGCCTGAGCCGCCTGAGCCGCCCGAGCCGCCCGAGCCGCCGGAGCCACCCGTGCCGCCCGTCCCACCGGTGCCGCCCGTCCCACCGCTGCCGCCGCCTCCGCCCGTCGATGGGGGCGGAACATAGTCGTCACCGCAGCCGCCGGTGAGGATCGCAGCAAGGAGCAGAACTTGAAGCGCAAATCGCATTCGGACCTAGTCGTGGACGGTGATCTTCACCATTTGGACCGGAGTGACCGGCCGGTCGCCGGGGCCGGTTCGGGTCGACTCGATCTTTTCGATCACGTCCATCCCGCTAGTCACCTTGCCGAACACGGGGTGCTTCGACGGACCGGGAGTGAACCAGTCGAGGTAAGCGTTGTGCACCGTGTTGATGAAGAACTGACAGCCGCCGCTGTTCGGACGGCCGGTGTTGGCCATCGAGAGCGTGCCGGGCTCGTTGGAAAGCTTGGCGTTGTCGGGATGCTCGTCTTCGATGGTGCCGTTCGGGCTCTCTCCAGTGCCGGCCCGGGGGCTGTTCGGGTCGCGGCTGTGTGGGCAGCCGAATTGAATCATGAACCCGTTGATGACGCGGTGGAAGTGAAGTCCGTCGTAGAAGCCGCTCTTGGCTAGCTCGATGAAGTTCCCTGCCGTCTTGGGCATGAAGTCGGCGAAGAGCTCGATTTCAACGTTACCGAGCGAAGTTTCGAGGGTTGCGGTCGGGTTGGCCATGGCGAAGGCGTATCAGCTTTCCATCCAGATGCCAGCCCTGCAGGCGTCCCGCTTGGCCAGAGGCTGCGCGTGTTGTACGTGCCACGCATGGAACAGCTCGCCGACAATCTTTGGGCTGAGGCCGCGCCTCAGTCGTTTTTTGGTTTGCACGTGGGGACTCGGATGACGGTCGTTCGTCTTCGGGACGGCGCATTGCTCGTCCATTCACCCATTGCGATGACGCCGGGCTTGAAGGCCGAGGTCGACGCGATCGGGCCGGTCCGCCACATCGTCGCCCCGAATTGCTACCATCACCTCTACGCCGGCGAATGGAAAGACGCCCATCCGGAGGCTCTGCTCCACGCGGCGCAGGGCCTCGAGAAGCGACGAAAAGACCTGGCGATCGATTCGGAGCTGGGCTCCGAAGCACACCCCGACTGGGGAGACGAGCTCGCGACGTTGCTGCTCGACGGCACGATGCTGAACGAAACGGTCTTCTTTCATCGCCCCTCGCGCTCGCTGATCGTGGCGGACGTCATCGAGAACTTCGAGACTTCCGCTCATTGGCCGACCCGCACGTACCTCAAGCTGGGGGGCATCCACGGGCAGCCCGGCCTCAGCCTTCCCCTGCGTCTGGTCTTCCGAGACAAGAAGCGCGCTCGGCGCTCCATCGACGAGGTCTTGAGTTGGGATTTCGATCGAATCGTGCTCGCTCACGGCGATGTCATCGAAAGCGGAGGACGCGACATCTTGAGGGATGCCTACACCTGGTTGAAAGGCTGAGCGCGTCGATCAGATCGCGTTGCACACGGCGAGCAGCTCGGATGCGGCGTTGCTTAGCTCGGCAATGCTGAGATCCGATTCTGCACGGTCGAGACCCGCACCGAGCAGCGTAGCCGACTGCTCGCTGAGGTCGCCATCTGCTACAGCGCGTTCGATGGCGGCGCGGCTCTGGTCGATCAGTACTTGGATCTGACGGATGTCTTGCATCGCGGACGCCGGCGCGCTGTTCGCAACGGCGGCCGCGTTCCGAGCGCGCACACCGGCGGCACAGCTCGCATCTCGAACCAGCAGGTCATTTCTAACCGGCTTGTAACGGCTGATGCCTCCGATGACGTCGGCGATGTCCACGTCCTCGAGATTGAGCGCCTTGCCGGAGACGCGCCGGACCGGTGAGCTCGCCGTATAGATGCCGCCTCGTGGACCGACGCTCGTCACGGCGATCGATTCCTCGCGCCCCTCGGTAAACGAGCGAAGCTCCCCGGTGTCTCGATCGAGCAGCCCGACGCCGACCTTCAACATGATGGTCGTATCGCCGATCAGGTATCCGCCGCCGACGCTGACCGCAACACCGTTGGCCGTGATCGTGGGGGTGAGGGCATTGAACTCGATTTCGATTCTAGGATCGCCGGCGAAGCCGTCTAGCGTGGCCGCCCAGTCGAGGCGCGCGCTGTCACCCAGGTCGGTCAGTTTGAAGACATCGTTGCGCGTGACCGCGTAGAGCTCGGCGTTGTCCGGCGAGACGGCGATGGACGCCGCGACCGCGTCGCCGACGTCGTAGCGCCAGAGCTCCTCGAGCACGCGGTCGAAGGCGATCACGTTCCCGGCGTTGTCCGAGACGTAGATCCGGCTGCCGTCCTCGCTGATGGAAGGAGTCGAGCCGGTCCCTCCCATGAACTCGGCGGAGTTGAGCATTCGGAAGGCAAGCGCGCCGTCGCCATCGTCGGCGAGCTCGAACGAATAAATCGCGCCGAACTCCGAAAGGCCGTCCATCGTCCCGTCGACTTCGTCAGGAGCCGTCGCGGCGACGACGATCAGACCCGTGTTGGGGTCGATCGCGAAGAAGTTGGTGACGACGGACCCCCCTCCAAAGATGACGTCGACGATCAGCGAGAAGAAGCTCAGCCCGCTCGGAGTGGTGCCGAAGACCGCGTCGGTGAGATCGTTGCTGGCGTCGATGACGAACTGGGGCAGCATTGGAACCTCGCTCACCGCCGGCGAGCCTGGGACCTGTCCCTTCGAGGGGATCTGTTCGCCGGTCAGCCGGTCGAAAGCCAGCAAGCGGCCGTCCAAGGTGAGGCCGACCAAGGAGTCTGAGGGTGGATGGTAGTTGAACCCGAACGAATGGCTGGTCGAGCGCTCACCGGGGACGACCGGCGGTAAGACCAAGCCCGTGTCTACGCGCCAGATCTCCGTTCCGTCGGGCCTGAGGGCCATCGCCTCGGTGTAGGTCATGTGATAGACGATCTGCTTCCCGGGGTCCTCCGGGTCGTTCAAGATCAAAATCGCTCCGCTTCCGGCGTTGCTCTCCCCCTCTCCGGGGTCGTTTGCATTGCCTTCGATCGCCCAGTTCCGTTCGCCGGTTTCGGCATCGAGCGACACGAGCGAGACGTTCTCCTGAGGGAAGAGGGGGCTGAAATACAGGTTCCCCGCGTTGTCGTAGGTCGGCCCTTCGGGGACGTAAAAGCTCGTCTCCGAAACCCAATCGAGCTCCAGCCGAGGCGCGACCGCAACCCAGACGTTGTCGGTGTTGTTAGGCCCCACGTGCATCGTGTGAAACGCGTTGGGCTGCGGGATGATTTGGTAGTCGTACTTGCCCACCGTCCGTGCGCCCTCCGGGGACCATTGGGTCACGCCTGCGGGGACCTGCTCTGGGCCGGGCGAGGAGGAATCGGACGAGCAGCCGGCCGCGAGGACTAAGAGCACCGGTACCAGAGCACGGAATCTTTCGGACCAAGGGTGAGTTGGATCGGGCATGTCGATGACTCTGCTCCGGATAGCACAATCAGACGAAAAAGCCGACCCTCCGAAGAGGGCCGGCCTAAACGTAACGATGGGGTTGTGAACCTGTTATTCGCTTAGAACAAGAAGGGGTCGACGGTGAGCGTGTACTCGATCAGCGTCTGGGTCTCGGGGACACCCTGGACGTAGACGCGAACGGCTTGCACCCGGTCGTTGCGGACCGTCACGTCGACGAAGCCTTCGTTGCAGTCGATGGGACCGCCGTTGGCCGCTTCGGATTCGCCGTTGCCGACGTTGAGGATCTCGACGCGCGCGAAGACCTCGGTGTCACCCTCGACGATGCAGTCGATCGCAACCCTGATATTCTGGTTCGGGTTGCTGTTGTTCGGAAGCTCGAACTGGACGAAGTCCTCGGCGTCGCCTTCCTCGACGGAGATCAAGTCGCTGTACACGAGCTCGCGGTCACCGGTGATGCTGAGGAACTCGTCCATCGACGGATTGGCCGCGCTGTCGTTGTCGAACGGCGCGATGAGGTCGAGGGGGTCCACCGCTACGCCGCCCGTACCGCCAACGCCAGGGTCCTTGTCCACGTTGGCAGTGCCAGCCTCGCCGCAGGCGATGGCAAACACGGAAAGCAAAGTCACGCAAAGGATGGTTAGTTTATTCTTAGTCATTGGTCTTCTCCTCATTGGGTCGGTTGGTCGAGTTACTGTTGGGGGCCTTTACGCCCCGCGAGTCCCAGCGGAGCAAATCCGCCTTTCAAACAGCCCTACGCCGTTGACCTGCGCTTGGATTAAGAGAGAAGCGGTTTTTTCGAGACCCTGGCCTAAATGCCGCTTTGCGGGATATAAGTGCCCATGGATTTGAGAGTCGGCCTGCTTGGAGGGGGTTCTTGGGGGACCACGGTTGCCTCGCTCGTGGCGAGAAATGCGCCTGTCACCCTTTGGGCTCGCAATCCGTCGACCGTCGACGAGATCAATACCCAGCACTCGAACAGCAAGTACCTTCCCGATGCCACTCTTCCGGAACGCTTGGTCGCGACCGCGGAAATTCATGAAGCCATCGCGCCCGCCGACCTCGTCGTCATGGGCATTCCCTCTCAGAACTTTCGTGGGGTGCTCGAACGGGTGAAAGAGCACATCCGGCCCTGGGTTCCCGTCGTCAGTCTCACCAAGGGGCTCGAGCTTTCGACGCGAATGCGGATGACTGAAATCATCAACGAAGTCTTGCCGGGGCATCCATCGGGGGTGCTGACCGGTCCCAACCTCGCCCGCGAAATCATGTCGGGCTATGCGGCCGCCAGCGTCATCGCCATGGAAGACGAGATCATCGTCAAAGAGCTCCAGAAGGTCTTTCACAGTGGCCTATTCCGCGTGTACACCAATCACGATGTCATTGGCTGCGAGCTCGGCGGCGTCCTCAAGAACATCATCGCGATCGCTGCTGGCATGGGCG
>CAJIBW010000341.1_pt1 | contig 11607 bp, 7 predicted proteins | sample 9199441 | NCBI WGS metagenome assembly CAJIBW01 (sample SAMEA7708313, study PRJEB35096) | sediment metagenome | biome: marine neritic benthic zone biome [ENVO:01000025]; feature: sediment [ENVO:00002007]; material: shallow marine sediment [ENVO:03000034] sea grass bed [ENVO_01000059] ... | reverse complement strand
GTATCGGAGCCGAGCGGAAAAGGACTACATCCTGCAAACGCTGGATCAGGTGGGCTGGAACATTTCGCGCGCCGCGACAATTTTGGGGGTGGAGCGCACCAACCTTCACAAGAAAATGCGCAGCTATGGTATCCGTCGAGAAGAGGAATGATTCGACGGACCATTAGGCTGGTTTGGACGGGCGCTGTCCTGGCGTTTCTGGCCTACCTGCTCTTCTTCGTCAGGCTAGGCGAACGTACGCCTTTTCAACACCTCATGCGCGTCGCAGGCACTGAAGAGGCCCAGGAGCTCGGACGAGAGGTGGGGGCCGCGACCGAGCGAATCACAAAAAAAATCGGCGACCAAGTGCACGAGGCGACCAAACCCCCCGAACATGACGCTGGGGCGGGCCATGTTCCCGAGAAGATTTCGGACAAGCTCGAAGGCATCATGGGTGACGCGCAGGAGCGAGCAGAGCGGCTCGAAGCCTCTAGCGCAAGAGATCTCGAGTAGCGCGCTCAGGGCCAGTCGAGCTGCAGGCGCTTCATCTTGCGCCAGAGTGTCGTTGGGCTGAGCCCCAGCAGCTCGGCTGCACGCTCCTTGTTGCCATCGACGTGGCGGAGCGCGCGTACGATGGCGTCGCGTTCGACTTCTTGCACGATATCGGCGAGCGATTGGCGCGCCGGGTTCGGTGTGCGGGCTTTTCCATTGCCGCTCGCGTTGGGCAGGATGTCCGACAGATGAACCTGGCCGTCCTGTGCGAGCGCGACGCCTTGCTCGATGAGGTTTTCGAGCTCGCGGATGTTCCCCGGGAAGTCGTAGCCGAGCAGATGGTCCATGACGCCGGGCCCGAGCGTTGCTTGCCGCCCCATTTTCTTTCCGTACTTCTCGAGGAAGGTTTCGACGATGGGCGGGATGTCTTCTTTGCGCTCACGAAGCGGAGGCAGCTCGAAGCGCGCGACGTTGAGGCGGTAGTACAGATCCTCGCGGAATCGCTTCTCTTCGATTTGGCGCCTCAAGTCCTGGTTGGTGGCCGCGATGATGCGTGCGTCGACGTTAATCGAATTGTTATCGCCGAGTCGCCGGATCTCCCCTTCTTGAATCGCGCGCAGCAACTTCGCCTGGAGCGACGGCGGGGTCTCGGCGATTTCATCGAAAAAGAACGTCCCGCCGTTCGCTTCTTCGAACAGGCCCTTGCGAGTTTGGACCGCGCCCGTGAATGCGCCGCGGACGTGTCCGAAGAGCTCGCTCTCCAGGAGCGTTTCGGTCAAGGCCGCGCAGTTGATCGAAACGAACGGCCGCTCGGCGCGCAATGAGTTGGCGTGAATCGCGCGCGCAACCAGCTCTTTACCGGTGCCGCTCTCGCCGGTGATGAGCACGGTTGCGTCGGTCGGCGCGATACGAACGATACGACCCAAAATGTCACGAATCTCGGCGGACTGGCCGATGATGTTTCCGAAGTTGTATCGTTCTCGGAAGTCCGAAGCGACGGCTCTCTCGGCGGCCTCAAGAGAACGCGTCCGCGCGGCTCGCGCGACCTTGGTCAGCAGCTCTTCGACGACGAAAGGTTTTTGAACGAAGTCGTGCGCACCGAACCGCATGGCTTCGACGGCGTCTTCGATCGTGCCGAAGGCGGTCATGACGATCACGTGTGTGAGCGGCGAGGCTTCCCTCGTGCTTCGCAAGACCTCGAGGCCGCCCACCTCTCCCATGCGGAGATCCGTGATGACGAGATCGTAGTCGTTGTCACCCACCATCGCGCAGGCCGCCTCGCCGTTTTGTGCCTGGTCGACCTCGTAGCCCTCCGCCGACAGCATCTCGGAGAGCATGCTGCGCGCATTGTCCTGATCATCGACGATGAGAATCCTGGCCATCCCCCAACCGGTTCCGTCAGCTCAGACCTTACCGCAAAATGCGCGTTGGTGCTTGGAGGGTCAGCCGAGGACGTCGTGGATGGCCTCGAGGACCTCGCCCCGAAACTCCGCGGGGAAGATCAGGCGCGGATGCTCGATGTGCTTGTTCCGAAGCTGCCCCAGAATGAAAGAGGCGTCGCCGAGGCGCTGAAGGGGCTGATGGCGCAGCGTCACCCACATCCCATCGGTGTTGCTGTCCGTGGGCTCCCGATAGGGAACGTCATCGGCAATGTCGAGCCAGACCGTGAGGTCCGGGCGGAGCCCCCTGGCCGCGATGACCTGGTCCGCGCGCGCTTTCGCCTCCTCCCATTGCGCGCGGCGGCCCTCCGGGAGCGGTACGGTTTTCGGAAGATCACGGCAGCGCAGCCGCTTGCTCAGCTCGGCGAGCGTCGGATCGGAGCCGCGCTCCCACGCGCTCAGACAGGTCAACAGCTCGGCGTCATCCATGCGAAGGTACTCCTGAAGAGACAGCGACTCGCCCAGCGCTGCGGCCCGAAAGGCGGGCAGCAGCGGGTCAGGTGGCGCTCCGTCGAAGATCAGCTCGCTCACCCTCATGAAGATCGCGCGCACCAGCGCGTCCGCCGCGCGCGTCGCCTTGTGATGATAGACCTGCTGATACATGAAGTGCCGCCCGAGAAAGAAACTCTCCGCCGGAGGCAAGCCCTTGCGACCCTGAATAGCCAGTACCCAGCGGCCGTCGACACAGGCGAAGCTGAGCGCCTGGAGCAACCAGTCGAGGTCGTAGAGCCCATAGCGCACGCCGGTCATGTGACTGTCGCGCAAGAGATAGTCGGCGCGGTCGACGTCCAGCGTCCCGCTGACGCTCTGGCTGAGGTAGCCGAGACGGTAGTTGCCGCTCAGCAGGCCTGCGACCCGTTCGGACATTCCCGAGGAGATCGACTCCAAGGTCTGATGAACTTCGGTGGAAGGGTCGAGCACGATGTCCTGTGTCCAAAGCTCGTGGTGCTTGGCGTGGGGCAACACCTCCTCGAAAAGGTGCGAAAACGGCCCGTGGCCGAGGTCGTGCAAGAGCGCGGCGGCAAGTGCTTCCGACCTCGCGTCGTCGTCGAGGCGCTGGTCCGGAGGAAGCTCTTCGCTGCACGCGTCGATTCTGTGCAGCAGCGCCTGCATCACGTGAGCCGTCCCCACCGCATGCGAGAAGCGCGTGTGCTCCGCGCCAGGAAACACGAGCGAGGCAAGCCCGAGTTGACGCACGCGGCGTAGCCGCTGCACCTCGCGCGTATCGAGCAATGAACGAATGACCCGCTCCGCCATGCCCTCGAACGCGATTAAACCATGGACCGGGTCCCTGAGGATCACCCTGCACGGTACCACCGCGCGTTCAGAACGCCAGTGTCCCGAAGCGACCGTCGCGGGGGACATCGAACTGAGAACCGCGTCTGACCACCGCGACCGTGTCGGGTTGCCAGAGCGGCAAGACGGGCACGTCGCGAGAGAGGATGCGTTGAACGCGTTCGTACGCTGCGCGGCGGCCGGCCCGCTCGACGGTGCTGCGGCCAAGCTCGAAGAGGCTGTCGAGCTCAGGATTTCGATAGCGCCACCGGTTGGCGCCCTCGCTTCGGGGGCCGGGGATTCGGGAGGAGTCGAAGAACCAGCTGAGCACGTTTGGCTCGATCACCTCGGGCACCTGAAGAAGCGTCATCTCGAAGCGTCCACGATTCAGGTCGGCGATCAGCGTCGCCGCTTCGGAGGGCCGAACGTCGACCTCGACGCCTACGTCGTTGAGCATCGCGGCAATCGCGCGCGCGACCGACTGGCGAAAGCGCTCGGAGGTCGTTCGAAGGACGAGTCGCATGCGTGGCTCTGGGCCTGACGGATCGGGAAACCCCGCTTCGTCCAAGAGCGCACGTGCGCGAACGGGGTCGAAGGCGCGCGGCGGCTTGGCGGCAAGCTCTGCCCAGTGCCCGTGCGGAATCCAGCTGTCCGTCACGCGAGCGAGGCCTTGGTACTTGGCATGGACCAGGAGGTCTCGGTCGATGGCGTAGCCAATCGCGCGTCGCACGCGCACGTCCTGAAGCTTCGACGAGCTGGTTTGAAAGCCGAGGTAGATCGTGGAGATGCCGGGGACGCTTCGCGTCTCGAACTGCGCGTCTTGCTCGAACAGCGGCAGCAGCAGGGGCGGAATCGAGCCGACAGCCAGGTCGCCCTGCCCGGCTAACATCCGTAACGCCCGCGTGTTGTCGTCGCGGATGACGACCATTCGTAGGCTCGGGAATTTCGGCGTCCCGCGATGCCAATGCCGGTTGGCGCGGAGCTCGAGCACGCCCGGCTCCCGCTCGACTAGACGGTACGGGCCGGCCCCAATCGGCAACGGCACTTCGGGGGTCGCGATTCGTCGAAAGGCATCTTGGCGTCGGACGATCGGAAGCTCGAGGTCAGTGAGGAATGTGGCGTGCGGCTCCCGGAGGATGAACACGATGGTGCGTGGGTCGGGGACCTGCATCTCGGAGATCCGTCGGTAGTTCTGGGCGTAGCGACTGCGTAGGCTCGGGTCGACGACGCCTTCGAAGGTCGCGACGACGTCGCGCGCATCGAGCGCGCTGCCGTCGCTGAAGCGCAGGCCGCCCCGGAGCCGCACTTTGAACTGGGTCGGGCTCACCGCTTCCACGGACTCGGCGAGGTCGGGAATCACCTCGAGTGTTCGCGGATCGATCGTCACCAGGGAAGCAAAAATCAGCCTCGAGACGCGAAGACCATACGGGTCGCCCACGAAACGCGGGTCGAGCTGCTCGGCGTCCCGAGGGAGCATGACGACCAGGGCGTTGGGGTCCCGCTCGGCGGGTCGAGCGCACCCCAGGCCGATCACTAGGAGCAGCGCGAGGGCGCTGCTAGGGTGCAGCCGATGGCGCACAGAGCGCTCCTCGGTATCGCGATTGTTGGCCTGCTGGCCCTGAGTCCGGGTGCGCGCGCCAAGGGGCCGGAGCCCGTCGGACAAACGATCGCAGGCCTCGTTCGGCAGGCGGCGCTCGGCGATGGAATCGGGATTCATGTGGTTCGGCTGCACGATGGTCAGGAACTGTACCGCAATCGAGCCGAACGCCCTCGGAATCCGGCGTCGAACCAGAAGCTTCTGACCTCGGCGGCCGCCCTGTGGCGTTTGGGTCCGAGCTTTCAGGTGGCGACCCGCGTGGAGGGCAGCATCGAGAACGGTCGGGTGGCCCGCTTGCTGGTCCGGCCCGCGGGTGACCCGACCCTCGGCTACGCCATGCTTGCGGCGCTGGCTGAGAACGTGAACCTCCGTGGCGTGGAAGCGGTCGATCGAATCGTGATCGACGACGGCTATTTCGATGACCAGATCCTTCCCCCGGCCTTTGATCAGCAGCCCAACGAGGCCTCTTCTTTCCGCGCGGCGATCTCGGCCTTTGCGGTCAACCGAAACAGCTACATCGTACATATCGCTCCCGGGCCCCAGGTTGACGGCCCGGCGCGCGTGCGTGTTCTCGCCGAGGACTACGTACGAATCGACAACAGGACCGTGACCACGGCCGCAGGGCCCCCCTCGCCCCGCATCGACCACGCGGGCACCGATGACGGACATCTGGCCGTGAAGGTCGAAGGCGCCATCCCTGTGCGCGCGCGCACGATGTATTATCGGCGCCGGGTGCCTGCGCCGCGCGCGTACGCCGGGAGCCTCTTGGTTCGGGCGCTTCGAAGGGCTGGCATCGAGGGCGCCATGTCCGTCGAGCACGGTCCGGTCGGCGATCCCGAACCGCTGCTCGGCGAAGTGCAATCGCCCCCGCTCAGCAAAGTGCTCTATTCGGTCGGCAAGTGGAGCGACAACTTCACGGCCGAGATGCTCTTGAAGCTGATGGGCGCGCAAACGGAAACGCCCGGCACCTCTGCGCGCGGCGTGTCCGTGGTTCGTGAGGTGCTCGGTCGGAAGGGAATCAATACGGACGGCCTCGTCATGGTGAACGGCTCGGGCCTGTTCGACGGGAACCAGGTTGCACCGCAGCACCTGACCCAAACTCTGGTCGCAGCCTATCGGGACCCTGCAATCGCGGCCGAGTACGTGGCGCACCTGGCGGTGGCCGGTTCCGATGGAACGCTCCGGTCGCGTCTCGGGGACCTTCCGCGTCCGCGGATGGTGCGCGCGAAAACCGGCACGCTGAGAGACGTCATCGCTTTATCGGGGTATGTGCTCGGAGAGCCCGGCCATTCGGTCGCGTTTAGTTTTCTCGCGAATGGGATCGCGGGGAAGCAGGCAGAAGCGAGACAACTGGCCGATGACATCGTGAGAGCGCTCGCCCGGTATGCTGTCCAGTCCGATCGGCGCCGCTGACACGGACTCCGTCCTTGCTACGAGCTCGAATCATGCCGCGCATCTTCCTCCTACTCATCCTCACGGGTTGTGCCACTGTCCCCAAGCCCTCTCCCGAGCCGACCGATATGCCGCCGCCCGTTGCCGCAAAGAAGCCCCACAGCGTCACGCTGCACCGAGACACGCGCGCCGACGACTATTTCTGGCTCCGCGAGAAGGGCTCGGAGGACGTGACCGCGTATCTGGGCGCTGAAAACGCGTACGCCGACGCGCAGATGGCGCCGACCGCCGAGCTTCGAAAGACACTTTACGAGGAGATCGTCGGGCGGATTCAGGAGACCGATCAGAGCGCTCCGTACCGCAAGGGAGAGTTCGAGTACTACCATCGCACCGAAGAGGGGAAGCAGTACCGAACCTATTGTCGACGTGCGCCTGGAAGGCCCGGGAGCGAGCAGATACTCCTCGACCTGAATGAGCTCGCCCGAGGACGCCCATTCCTCGGGCTCGGGGCATACGAGGTATCTCCGGACGGTCGCTACCTCGCGCTCTCTCTGGATGAGACAGGCTTCCGCGACTACACGCTGCGGGTCAAAGATCTTCGGTCGGGTGAGTTGCTTTCCCTTCGAATCGAAAAGGTGAAGTCAGTCGCCTGGGGGAGCGATAGCGAGACGCTTTTCTACACGGTCGATGACGAGACTAAACGGGCCCACCGACTGCTGCGGCACCGGCTTGGCTCAGCGGGCGACGATGCGCTTCTCTATCAGGAAGACGACGAGAGATTCCGCGTCGCGGTCTGGCGTTCGCGGAGCGGCGAATACGTCTTCATGGGCGCGTTTAGCCATACGACGAGCGAGGTTCAGTTTCTCCGGGCGTCCGAGCCACGGGGCGACTGGCAAATGATCGCCGAGCGCAGGCAAGACCACGAGTACGACGTTTCACATCGCGGCGGCGACTTCCTGATTCGGACGAACGACCGCGGTCGCAACTTCCGCGTCGTCCGGGCTCCGGTCGACAGCCCCGGTCCGTCGTCTTGGAAAGAGATGGTCCCGCATCGCGACGGCGTGATGGTCGAGGGGCTCGACGTGTTCGAAAGCTTCTATGTGCTGCTCGAACGCGAGGCAGGGCTGCCCTACGTTCGTGTTTCGCGCTTCGAAGGTGAAAGCTCCCATCGTATTGGGATCGCGGAGCCGGTGTATGCCGTCTATCCGGGCCGCAACGAAGAGTTCTCGGCGAGCGCCTATCGATTCCGGTACGAGTCCCTCACGACGCCGGATTCCGTCTTTGACTACGACGTTGCATCGAAGGGCCGCAAATTGGTGAAGCAGCTCGAAGTGCTTGGCGGATACGACCCTGCCGCCTACGAATCGGAGCGACTCTGGGCGACCGCCAAAGACGGCACGCGGGTCCCGATTTCGCTCGTCTACAAAAAGGGGGCGCCGCGAGACGGCTCGGCGCGGATGCTGCTCGCGGGATACGGTTCGTATGGCTACCCGTATCCGACCGGTTTTTCGCATTCCCGCGTGAGCCTGCTCGACCGAGGGTTCACGGTCGCCATCGCGCACATCCGCGGTGGGGGCGAGCTCGGGAAAGCGTGGCACGACCGGGGCCGCATGGAGCACAAGATGAACACCTTCACGGACTTCATCGCGGTTGCCGAGCATCTCATCGCGAAGGGGTATACGAGCAGTGACCGACTGGCGATTCAGGGCGGAAGCGCCGGCGGCCTGCTCATGGGCGCGGTCAGCAACCTCCGGCCAGACCTGTTCCGCGCAGTCGTTTCGCTCGTTCCATTCGTGGATGTGCTCAACACGATGCTCGACGACAGCCTGCCGCTTACCGTCGGCGAGTACGAAGAGTGGGGAAACCCAAATGAGCGCGACGCGTACTTCCGTATCAAGGCGTACTGCCCTTACACGAACATCGAGGCGCAGGCCTACCCGGCGATGCTGATTCGCACGTCGCTCCACGACAGTCAGGTGATGTATTGGGAGCCTGCCAAGTACGTGGCCAAGCTGAGGGCGCACAAGACCGATGGCAATCCGCTCTTGTTCAAGATCAACATGGACGCCGGGCACGGCGGCGCGTCGGGGCGGTATGACTATTTGAAGGAAACCGCGCTCGATTACGCGTTCGTCCTGACGGAGTTGCAGTAGAGGCAAGACCGGGGCGCAAGAAACGGCGCGACACGGGGCTGCGTCGAACGGGGCGGCTTGCAAAGCTGGCCGGAGAGGCTTGGGGCGCGAGGCCACGCAAGCCGATCCAGGGAGGACTACGGGTGGATGTGGACCCGCGAACGCCGGCTAGATCCTCTCGTTCGACGAACCCGCGGTCGCCGATGTCCGAATTCGTCCATGTCTGGAATCCACGGTCGCCGGCTTCTCCTTCATCTCCGGCCCAACCTGTGATAACCCTATCCGCGTTTGGTTTTGGGTCTCGGAGGTGTGCATGCGTTTCAGCACGAAGCGACTCGTCGCGTGTGTGATTTGTGTTTACTGGGTCTTTTCTCTTTACGGCGTAGGCTGTGAGCGAGACCTCCCCACGTACGCATCGATCACTTCGCCGACCCAAGGCTCGGCGGTAGCTGCGAACGGCACCTTCACGGCGTCGGTCAACTTCCCCAGCACGCTCACCTCAGCTTCGATCGTGCAAATGGAGATCCAATCCGGCCCAGGTACGCCGCTCGATATCACCTCGCTGTTCTTGCCCTCTGGGCAGTCCGACTTCGACGGCGCGTCGAGTGCCTCCGCTGCTCTAGATGCAATCACGCTTGGCCTGACCCCAGGTCCCCAGACGCTCTACGTTCGATTGGACGAAGACGGTGCCGGCGGCAGCGGCACCACGACCACCCTGGTCAGCTTCACGTGGCTTCCCGTCGACCCGTGCGAGGACGCTGCCGGTGCTGCTCTCAGTCTGTGCTTCATAGCAGCGAGCGACGCGACGCAGCAGTGCTACATCGATACTCGAAGCGCTTGCAGCCCATCGGATCCGGCGCTGGTGGCTGCCGAGAGCTCCTTGCGGGCGACCGTCACCAGTGCATGTGACGACGGCTCGCCGGGCAGCGCTGCTGCAGCAACCGCCCTCGCCGATCAGCTGATGGAGCAATGCCTCGGAAGCCCCGCCACGCTCGCAGCGCGTGTGTTTGGCGGACCGCACGCGAAATCATTGGCCGGGACGACGAGCGGCGACGCCTTTGAGACGTGCCTCGATTCGGCGTACGCCGAAAGCGCAGACCTTCTCGACTTAGCGTTCAACGCACAGCGGGCTTGCGTGGTCAGCGGCGCAGCCTGCGCGACGGTCGATGCGGACATTGCCACGGCTGAATCGCAAGCCGTAGCCGCCGTGGAAGCCGCTTGCTCGGGCGGAGGTCTGCTGGCCTTCGTCGCCGGAAGCACCCCCACCGTGATGCTCGGACGAGTCAAAGAGCAAAGCGACTGCATGATGGCCGCTGCCCACACGAACACGTCGCCACTGAATCTCGGATGCGGGCCGCGGCCTGCAGTCACGGTGCCCCCGCGCGGCGTTCCAACTCAAGTGATTCTCGATAGCACCGAATGGAGAAGCCGCTGCGGCGACGGCTCGGACTATGCGTTCTATCTTCGTCTCGCGCCTTCAGGCGAAGCGATTGAAAACCTGATCGTGCACCTCGAGGGAGGTGGCATCTGTCTCTTCGAGAGCGATTGCACTTCGCGGTTCAACAGCTCGCCCGGTTTGTTCAATGCGCAGGACAACACGTTCCCGGACAGCGGGTACTTGAACACCGATGACACCGTCAACCCGTTTGGCAACTGGTCGATGATGTTCCTGCCGTACTGCACCCAGGACATCTTCACGGGTGGTGGAACCACCGAAGCATTCCCAGGCGGCCTGTCGGTGGATCGGCACGGCGCGCTCAACGTCCGCGAGGCGCTACGCTACGCGCGCGACGCCATCTGGGCCGAGCTTCGGAGCTCCGGACAGGACTATCGCGCCGACCAGATGAAGGTCATCTTCGCCGGCTCTTCGGCAGGCGGTTTCGGCGCGCAGTACAACGGGCACTACCCGCTCGATGAGCTGCGCTGGATCAACACCACCCTCGCGCCTGACTCGTCCTTGGCTCTCGCGGGCGGCCTGCAATCGTTGCCGGGGCTCGTCACGCTCAAAGCGCCGGAGAACGTTTGGAACGTGACGCCTTTCCTCGCGCCGTACTGCTTCGCGTCCGACTGCATTCTTGGCGAGGTCATGTTCCCCGCGCACTCGGAGCGTCTCGGCGCGACGCCGATGCAGCAACTCCTCAACATTTCGCCGCAGTGGGACGACACGCAGACGAGTACGACCTACTTCGCCGACGAGACGACCTGGACGAATGCGGCCCGTCAGACCTACTGCGATCTGCAGGGAACGCCCAACGTGCACTACTTCATGCCGGCCAATCTTTCGCCGCAGCACACGTATCTGAGAGTCGAGAACCTCTTTCAGACGCAGACTGCAGCGGGCGTGACCTTGAAAGACTGGCTCGCCGACGCCATCGCCAATCCTGCGGCCGTCGTTGACGTAGTCGAGGAGGGATCCCTCACGACAGTCCAACCGGGTGTGAACGCGTTCACCTGCACGGTTGCCCCGTAGCGTTGGACGTCCCGTCATTCGGGACTAGGGGCTCCGCCGCATCGCCTCGGATGAGGGACACCGCCATGACTAGGGTTGCGAAAACGACGAGTATGATGCTCGTCGTGCGAGCCCAGGACTACGGAGACAGGGCGAACTGCGCTCCTAAACGGCAGGCGTAACCCGGCTCCCCAACGGCAGGCGGAAGCGCGAGCCCGCAGGGCGAAGCCCGGCGCGAATGCGCCGGCAAGGCAGAGCGAAGCGAATGCCGCGCCAGGCACGCTGCTCACTCGCGTGAGAGTGACATCAGCACTACGGGTGGGGGTGGGCGGGCGGTGTAACTAAACCTGACCACGCACCCAACTCAAGATCCGCCCCCCAACACCCGCGGCAGCACAAGCCGTTCGGCGACACCCGCCCCCCCAACATCCGCGGCAGCGCCAGCGCCAGTGTCAGCGCCAGCGCCAGTGCCAGCGCGAGCGCCAGAATTGAAAAACGCCGGCGGGTCTCCCCACCGGCGTCTCGGTCATGCGAGCGCTTAGCTCACTCCTTGATCTGTCGCCGAATCTTGCCCAGCGCCTGCTCTTGCAGCTGCCGGATTCGCTCGCGGGAAAGATTGTATTTGTCGCCGATCTCTTTGAGCGTGAGCTCGTCCTCGTCGTCGAGGCCGAAGCGCCAGCGGAGGATGCGTGCCTCCATCGGGGTCAGCGTGTCGAGAAGCCTACGCACTTCGTCGCTCCACTTCCGGGAGACGAGCTGCTCGTACGGCGTCGGGACGTTTTCCTCCTCGAGGAAGTCGATGAACTTGCGGCCGTCCTCGTCGTTGACCGGACGGTCGAGGGAGAACGGGGT
>CAJIBW010000453.1_pt1 | contig 11672 bp, 9 predicted proteins | sample 9199441 | NCBI WGS metagenome assembly CAJIBW01 (sample SAMEA7708313, study PRJEB35096) | sediment metagenome | biome: marine neritic benthic zone biome [ENVO:01000025]; feature: sediment [ENVO:00002007]; material: shallow marine sediment [ENVO:03000034] sea grass bed [ENVO_01000059] ... | reverse complement strand
GGAAGGTGTACGTCCCGCCGCGCGGAGCCGACCCCATGACGGGCAACCCGACCAACGAGTATGTCGAAGTGGCGGACGTCGGAGTGCTGACCACCTTTGCCATCATTCGGATTCCTTTCGAGGGCCAAAAGCTCAAGCCGCCGTATTGCTTCGGCGCAATCGTGCTCGATGGCGCCGACAGTCCGATCTATCACCTGATCAGCGGTGTCCCGCACGACGAGATTCGCATGGGCATGCGCGTGAAGGCGAAGTGGAAGCCCAAAGAGGAATGGGAGACCTCGCTGGAGAACATTCTCTACTTCGAGCCCACCGGCGAGCCGGATGCGCATTTCGATAGCTACAAGGAGCATCTCTAGTGCGTGACGTCGCCATCGTTTCTTTTTCGCAGCTCCCGTCAGTGAAAGCGATCGATACTACCGACGAAGCGGAGCTCGTTCAGCCGGTGACCTCGGATGCGATGAAGCAGGTGGGTCTCACCCAGGACGACATCGGTTTCACCTGCTCGGGGAGCACCGACTACTTGCCGGGGCGTCCGTTTTCGTTCGTCGCTGCGGTAGACGGCCTCAAGGCATGGCCGCCGCTTCGCGAGTCACACGTCGAGATGGACGGAGCGTTTGCGCTCTACGAGGCCTGGGTCCGTCTCATGCACGGCGACATCGACACGGCACTGGTGTTTTCGTTTGGGAAGAGCTCACTCGGCTCGGTTCCCGATATCCTCAATCTGCAAAACGACCCGTACTACGTGCAGCCGCTCGGGCTCGACTCGATCAGCGCCGCGGCTCTCCAGGCGCAGGCGATGATTGACGCAGGAAAAGCAACCGAGCGTGACTTTGCCGAGGTCGCGGCTCGCAATCGAAAGAACGCCGTCGATAACCCGAACGCGCAGATCAAGGGCGACTTCAGCGTGGAACAAATGCTCGAGGAGCCGTACATCAGCTCGCCGTTGCGCAAGAGCTTCTGCTCCCCGATATCCGACTCGGCCGCGGCTATCGTGCTTGCCGCGGGGGATCGGGCGCGGGAGTTGGTGAAGCGACCCGCCTGGATTCGCGGATTCGATCATCGGACGGAGCCGCATTCGCTTGGTCAGCGGGACCTCACGACATCGCCATCTGCCAAGCTCGCTTCCGAGAAGGCAGGCCTGGTGCAGGGAAGGGTCGATGTTGCCGAGCTGCACGCACCCTTTGCACATCAGGAGATCATACTGCGGGAAGCGATGGGGCTCGGTGACGGGGTGAGCATCAATCCCTCGGGCGGCGCCCTCGCAGCCAACTCGCTGATGACCGCGGGGCTGATTCGATTCGGCGAAGCGGCAAGCCGCCTTCTGTCCGGAAACGCCGGTCGTGCTCTGGCGCACACGACCAACGGTGTGTGCCTTCAACATAATCTGGTTGCCGTTTTGGAGGGGGAGTAATGGCCGAGCCATGTGCCGTCATCGGGATTGGCCAGACCAAGCATCGCGAGAGCCGTCGCGACCTGTCGATTCCGGGCTTGGTCCGCGACGCGGCGATCCGCGCATTGCAGGACGCAGACATGACCTGGAAGGACATCGACTCCATCGTGATCGGAACCGCTCCGGACATGTTCGAGGGCGTCATGATGCCGGAGCTCTGGTTGTCAGACGCACTCGGCGCAGCTGGAAAGCCGATTCTGCGGGTACACACCGCGGGCTCGGTCGGTGGCTCCACGGCCGTGGTAGCCGCGCATGTCATTCAAGGCGGAGTTCACGAAAAAGTTCTCACTTTGGCGTTCGAGAAGCAGAGCGAGTCCAACGCCATGTGGGCGCTCTCGCCGGCGATTCCTTTCCAACCGCAGCTCGTTGCTGGTGCCGGCGGCTACTTTGCACCGCTCATTCGTTCGTACATCCGTCGAGCCGATGCGCACCCCGATACGGGTTGCATGGTGGCCGTGAAGGACCGTCAACACGGCTTGCTCAATCCGAACGCACACCTCCACCTCGACCAAACGCTCGAGCAGGTGAAGGCGTCGCCGATGCTTTGGGACCCGATCCGCTACTCCGAGACCTGTCCTTCCTCGGACGGGGCCGTGGCGATGGTACTCGTGAGTGCGAAGCACGCAGGGCGGGTCCGCAACCCAGCCTGGGTAAAGGGCACCTCGGTCCGGACGGAACGCACGTTCTTTGCGGGCCGCGATCAGGTGAACCCTGCAGCCGGCAAGCTTTGCGCCAAGGACGTCTACGACGAGGCCGGCATCAGCAACCCGCTCAAAGAGATCGACTGCGCCGAGGTCTATGTTCCGTTTTCTTGGTTCGAGCCCATGTGGCTCGAGAATCTGGGCTTTGCCGAAGAAGGCGAGGGCTGGAAGATGACGATGGAGGGCAAAACCAAGCTAGGCGGGGAGATGCCATGGAACATGTCCGGCGGCGTCATGTGCACCAATCCGATTGGGGCCAGCGGTATGCTTCGATTCGCGGAGGCTGCGCGCCAGGTGCGTGGGACGGCGGAACGGCACCAGGTCGACGGTGCGAAGGTCGCCGTCGGGCACGCCTACGGAGGCGGTTCACAGTTCTTCGCGATGTGGGTCGTGAGCTCGGAGCGCTGAGCGGGAGGCACGATGGAATACAACCTTGCAGACCTCTACGAAGCGATTGCGGACGCAGTGCCGGACAACGTGGCCCTTGCCTCGGGCGACGTTCACCGAAGCTACGCTGAGCTAGACAAGCGGGCGAACCGTTTGGCCCACTACTTCAGTTCGCGCGGTATTGGTCCAGGCGACCACGTCGGGCTGCATCTCTTCAATGGGCACGAGTTCGTCGAAGCGATTTTGGCGCTTTTCAAGATTCGGGCGGTCGGGATCAACATGAACTACAGGTTTGTGGGACCCGAAGTTCGGTACATGATCGAGAACGCCGACCTCGTCGGCATCATCACCCAGAGACGTTTTCTGCCAGTCATCGACGAGGCGATGGAAGGTCGCGACCCGCTGAGGGCGCTCATCGTGATCGAAGACGGTGCCGATGCCGGCACCGATCATGAGTCCATCGAGTACGAGGCGGCGCTCGCGCAGGGCTCCGAAGAGCGTGGTTTCGGGACCAGGTCCGGCAAAGACCTCTACATCATCTACACCGGTGGAACGACGGGGATGCCGAAGGGAGTCATGTGGCAGCATGAGGACCTGTTCTTCACCGGCCTTCAAGGCGGGTCCCCTGGAGGTGATCCCGTCGAGTCGCCGGAGCAGCTGCTCGAACAGGTCAAAGAGGGCTGGTACACCGTCACGATGCTCCCGTGCGCGCCGTTCATTCACGGCGCCGCGCAGTGGACCCAGTGGATCTGCCACACCACCGGCGGGAAGTTGGTGCTTCAGGACGGCCCGAGCTTCGACGCGAAGCGCATTCTGTCTCTCATTGCCGAGGAGGAAGTCTCGACCATTTCGCTCGTAGGGGATGCGATGGCCATCCCTCTGATCGAGGAGCTGCGCCAAGGCGACTACGACATGTCCAATTTGGCGGTCATCGCATCTGCGGGTGCGATTCTTTCAGCGAGCATCCAGGACGAGCTCGAAGCACTCCTCCCCGACGTGATGATCATCAACAGTTTCGGGACGAGCGAATCGGGCGACCTGGGTCGGGCGGCAGGCGATGAGGAAAGCCACGAGAATCGCCCCTCGTTTTACATGGGCGATGAGGTTACCGTGCTGGACGAGAACGGCGAGCAGATCGAGCCGGGTTCTGGGGCGGTTGGCCTGGTAGCCCGCTCGGGCCGACTGCCGATCGGGTATTACAAAGACCCTGAAAAGACCGCGGAGCGATTCAAGGAGTTCAAAGGCAAGCGCTGGGTCGTGCCCGGGGACTTCGCCACCATCGAAGAAGACGGCCGCATCACCTTCCTCGGTCGCGGCAGCAAATGCATCAACACGGGTGGGGAGAAGGTCTTTCCCGAGGAAGTGGAAGAAGCTTTGAAGGCGCATCCGGAGGTCATCGATGCGCTCGTCGTGGCTGTTCCCGATCCTCGCTTTGGGTCCAAGGTTGCTGCGGTCTTCAACACACGCGGCAATCAACAGCTCTCTTTAGAAGACGTACAGCAGCACTGCCGCAAGCACATCGCCGGGTACAAGGTCCCCCGACAGATCACGATTACAGAAACGGTTTCCCGCATGCCGAGTGGAAAGCCCGACTACAAGTGGGCGGAGGAGATCGCCCGAAGTCACGCGAGCGCCTAGACCGGGGCAATCGAGTCAAATCAGCCGAGGAAGCATGTCAGTAGCACAGCAAGAAGAGGAGCTCTTTCCCGGCTATCCACGTGGCTGGTTCGTGATCGGCGTGTCGGCCGAGCTCGCCGTGGGCGACGTGCGGCCGATCAGGTACTTCGGCAGGGAAATGGTTCTGTATCGCGCCGAAAGTGGCGCGCCTATCGTGCACGATGCGTTCTGTCCTCACCTAGGAGCGCACCTCGGCCACGGCGGCAAAGTGGTGGGCGAGACGATCCAGTGCCCGTTTCACGCCTGGCGCTTCGACGAAACCGGTAAGTGCGTGGACGTCCCTTACGCCAAACGGATTCCCCCGCGCGCCTGTGTGAAGAACCGGCCGGTCCAGGAGCACAACGGTTTGATCTTCATGTGGAACGCGAACGCCGAAGACGAAAAGCCGACATGGGAGATTCCCAAGATCCCCGAATACGGAAGCGAGGGCTGGACCGATTGGGGGTCGGCCTTGATCGACATCAAGACGCATCCAAAGGAAATCGTCGAAAACCTGGCAGACAAGGGGCACTTTGGTCCGGTGCATGGCACCTGGGCCAACGAATTCGGCAACGAGTTCAAAGGACACATCGGCATTCAGCGCGTAAAGGGGGTCGCGTACCCGCGCGGAGGCGGTGAAGATCACTTCGAGCTCCAGTCCACGTACTACGGGCCTGGATACATGCTCACGGAGATGCAGAGCGTGCTGCCGAACATCATGCTCCTGTGCCATACGCCGGTCGATCAGAACCGGGTTCACGTTCGAATAGGCGCGATGATCGACATCTCGAACGTAAAAGAGGGCAAAGAGCAGTTTCTGGAAGGGTACCGCGAGAACATCATCGTCGGCTTCAAGGAAGACATCGCAATTTGGGAGAATAAAAAATACCGAACGCGACCGATTCTCTGCGATGGTGACGGCGATGTGGGGGCCCTGCGGCGCTGGTACCAGAAGTTCTACATGCCTCAGGCAGAGGTTGGATATTAGCCATGGATGATCGAGCCAAGCGCATCGTTGAAACAGCCGTCGCACTGGCGGAGCGAGACGGATACCAGGCGGTTCGCCTGCGGGACGTTGCGGCCAGTGCCCAAGTTGCGCTGGGCACCGTCTACAAGCGCTTCGCGAGCAAGGAAGAGATCCTGATTGCCGCCCTCGAGCAGGAGAGCGAAAAGCTCGTGGCCAAGATTGGCAGAAAGCCCGTTCCCGGCGACGGACCCCGGGAGCGCGTGCACTTCGTCTTCTCGGCGCTCACCAAGGGGCTCTTGCGGCGACCCAATCTCGCAAAAGCGCTCGTCCGGTCTCTCGCTTCCGGTGATCCGAACATCACGGAGCGAGTTGCGAGCTTTCATGCGCTCATCACCGCAATGGTCATGGCTGCAATTCGCGGTGAGGCCGCATCAGAGCAGGCAGAATGGGGTGGGGACGTCGACGAAAGCGAGCGCACGATTGCCTCGATCTTGCAAAACGTTTGGTTCGCTTCGTTCGTAGGCTGGGCCGGTGGCCTGCACGAGGCGTCGCAGCTTCTCCTGGACATCGACAAGACGACCGAGCTCCTCTTGGCGGACTAGGTGAGGGCGCATCAACTCTGCTCCGCGATTTCGATGGGTGCTTCCTTGCCCGAAGGGCTGCGAGAACGCACTGGCGCAGGAAGTCAAAGACCTGGATATCGAGGTTGCGGACGTGCGCCCGACCGCGGTGCACGTCTTGGCGAGCTTGAGGGAGGGCTATCGCCTTTGCTTGTGGTCGCGGGTGGCGTCACGCGTTCTGCTCCCGCTTCTCGAGCTCGATGCCGACGATGATACGGCGCTCTACGAGGCCCTGAGAGCCGTTCCCTGGTGGGAGCATTTCGACGCAAAGCAGACCTTTGCCATTGGCACCTCACAGGCCCCGAAGAGCTCGTTCCCCTCACACTACTGGGTGCAACGCGCAAAAGACGCGATTGTCGATAGCTTTCGCGAACATGAAGGCGCGCGTCCGAGCATCGATAAGAGAGCACCGGCGATTCGGCTTCACCTGCACATCGGCGAGCGGCGGCACGAGCTTGCTCTCGATTTCTCGGGGGAGGCCTTGCACCGGCGCGGCTACCGCAAAGCGGGAGGGAAGGCGCCCCTCAAAGAAAACCTGGCCGCTGCGATTCTCTACCTCGCCGGATGGCCCGAGGCCGCTCGGCAAGGGCTTTCCCTCATGGACCCAACCTGCGGCTCCGGTACGTTCTTGATCGAAGCGGCCCTCATGGCGACCCGCTGCGGGCCGGGGCTCCTGCGCGAGCGTTTCGGCTTCGAGCACTGGCGCAAGCACGATGCTTTGGCATTCAAAGCCGAGCGGGATGCGGCGCTCATGGCTCGGCGGACCTCGTGTCCGGCTCGGATCTTCGGCTGCGACGCATCCGAGCAGGCCCTGGCTTATGCTCGGGAGAACCTCGCCGCGGCGGGCGTCGAAGAGCACGTTTCGCTAGCGCTCAAAGAGCTATCCGACGTCCGAAGGCCGACGGACGCGGGCATCTTGGTGTGCAATCCCCCGTACGGTCACCGATTGGGCGACGAGGGTACTCTCTTTTTGTTCTACCAGTCGCTCGGAGACGCTCTCAAGCGAGCCTTCGACGGATGGACGGCCTACGTGTTCGCCGCTCATGGAGGCAACCTCAAGCATCTCGGCCTCCGTCCTGCGCGCCGGCACGTCCTCTACAACGGTGCAATCGAATGTCGCTTGGTGGAGATCCCCGTGAGGGGAGCGACGGCAGGCGAATCTGCCAAGCCACCCGCCTGGAGAAAGCCGAGCGACAAAGCGTCGATGTTCACCAACCGAATACGGAAGAACAAAAAGAAATGGGGACGCTGGGCGAAGCGCAACGGAGTCGAATGCTACCGGATCTACGACGCGGACATCCCCGAATACCACGTCGCGGTCGACCTCTACGGACCCAGGGCCGTGGTGCACATCTTCCAGAAGGAACGAGACGCAGACGATGATCGGGCCAAGCAGCGGGTGCAGGATGTCCTTCTGACGCTTCCCGAGGCACTAGGGATCGAGCCCGGCGACCTCGTGGTAAAAGTGCGACGCAAGCACGAGCAAGGCGACCAGTACGCACGCATCTCGCAAGGAGACGGCGACATGGTCGTGAGCGAAGGCGAGCTTCGCTTCGTCGTCAACGTGGAAGACCGGATCGATACGGGGCTATTCCTGGATCACCGCACCGTCCGCGCCTACGCGCAGGCGCGCTGCGAGGGCAAGCGCATGCTGAACCTCTTTGCGTACACCTGCTCGGTGAGCGTGGCGGCGGCTGTGGGTGGAGCCAGGCAAACCAGCAGCGTCGATTTGTCCAACACCTACTTGGACTGGGGAAAAAAGAACTTCGAGGCCAACGACATCGATCCCGCGATGCACCGATTCATTCGCGACGATGCTACCCGCTGGATCGCACGTGACCGCAACAGCTACGACTGGATATTCATCAATCCGCCTACGTTCTCGCGCTCGAAGATGAGCAAAGGCGCTTTCAACATCCATAAAGACCACAAAAGCTTGCTCGGCAACGCCATGAGCTCCCTCGACACGAAAGGGGAGTTGCTCTTCACGACCCATGCGCGGGCGTTCGAATTGGACGAAGCGATCAGAAAGCGTTTTCGCGTCGAGGACGCCACCAAGGAATTCGTGCCGCCCGATTTCGTGAGGTATCCGTTCCAGGCGTTTCGTATCAGGAGTCGAGCTTGAACACGCGCATTGCATTTTCGCGCAGGAACTTCGGCCAGACCTCGTCTTTGAAGGGCACGTTCTGCATTTCGGTGAAGATCCGCTCGAGTGAGAGCCCCATCGGGAAATAGCCGGCGTACATGATCTTGTCGGCGCCGCGGGTGTTCGCGTAGTCGACGATCGCCTTCGGGTAGTGCTTCGGGGCGAACGCGCTCGTGCTGTAGTAGAGGTTGGGATACTTGAGCATCAGCTTGACCGCGAGGTCGACCCAGGGCTCGCCCCCGTGTCGCATCACGAATTTGAGCTCTGGGAAAAACCAGCACACCTCGTCGATGTGCTCGACCTTTTGCGGCGCCATCGGGATTCTTGGGCCGGGGACGCCCACGCAGAGGCAGATGGGGATGTCTAGGTCAACGCAGGTCGCGTAGATCGGATAGTACTTCTTGTCGTTGAGCGGGACCTGTGGGCAGAGGCCCGAGGGAAAGCCCGTCACGGCTTTGAGGCCGTGGTCCTTGTGGAGTTGCCGAATCTTCCGGACCTCATCCATCCCGTTGTTTGGATTCGCGCCGTACGAGGGGAAAAAACGATCCGGCCGGTTCTGGCACGCCTCGAGGTTCGCGGAGTTGGGTCCGGAAATGCCCAGCATGGCTTGCTCGACCCCCCACTTGTCCATTTCTCCAATGGCGTACTGGACATAGTCCTTCTGATCGCCGATCTCCGGGATGTCCTTGAACATGTACTGGGCCGGCATCTTGAAGGCCTTCCGGCTCTCCTCATCGAGCAGCAGCGGCTTGATGAACTCGTACCAGGCCGTCGGATCCCCGTCCGGGATGTTCATCATCAGGTCGATGGCTCTGAGACCGGTCGGTATCGGCATGAAATAGCGTCCTTTCGGTGTCTCCCGCGGAGCCCTATGATGAAAAGCGGCCCACTGGACATGTGCCCGCCCGTGGGCTAGAACACGTTCTAGTTTATGGACCGGCGCGCAGCACCTGTAAAGCAATGAATGTAGACACCATCACACGCCCGCGGCTCGAGCCGATGGCCCCTGGAGAAAGCATCATGGACGGAGATCATAGCCCCATCCCGACGCGCGACGAGCTGATTCAGCGTGCCCGAGATTTGGCGCCGAAGCTGCGCGAGCGCTCCCAGAAGACCTCCGAGCTGCGGCGGCTCCCGGATGAGACCATCGAGGACTTCCATCGCCTCGGGTTCTTCAAAGTCGTCCAACCCAAACGCTACGGCGGCTACGAGATGGACCCGTCCATCATCTTCGACCTGCAGCTCGAGCTGGGGCGCGGCTGCGCTTCCAGCGCGTGGGTCTACGGTGTGCTGAACGTTCACTCTTGGCAGCTATCGCTTTTCCCGCAAGAGGCTCAAGACGAGGTCTGGCGTGCGAATGCGAGAACGTTGATCTCCTCGTCGTACATGCCGGTCGCCGAGACGGAATGGGTTGACGGTGGCGTCAAGCTCAGTGGTCGATGGTCGTTTTCAAGCGGCTGTGATTTCTGTGAATGGGCGTTCCTTGGCGGCTTCGTGCCGACGGAAGAAGGCAAGCCTCCCGACATGCGAACCTTCCTCGTGCCGCGCTCGGACTACGAAATCATCGACAACTGGCACGTCTCGGGCTTGCGGGGCTCTGGCAGCAAGGACGTGCTGGTCGACGGCGCCTTCGTGCCTGACCATCGGATGCACAAGTTCTCCGATGGGTTCAGGCAGAAGAGCCCCGGCAACGAAATCAATCCATCGCCTGTCTACAAGTATCCGTTCGGCCAAATCCACGTGCGTTCCGTGTCGACCCCTGCCGTTGGGGCCGCTTTTGGCGCGCTCGACGCATACGTCGATTTCATGAAGACCAAGGTGTCCCAGGCGACCGGCGGCAAAGCAAAGGACTCGTTTACGAACAGCCTCGTTGCAGCGGAGGCCACGGCCGCGCTCGACCGAGAAGTTTTGGCGTTGCGGCGTAACTTCCAAGAAATGTTTGGCTACCTCGAAAACGGAGAGAAAATCCCGCTCGATCGACGCGTGCACTTTCGAAACGACTCAGCCCGCGCGGTCCGAGTGTCGACCGAGGTAGTAGAGCAGCTCTTCGTTGCCTGCGGCGCCCGCGCGGCCTTCGAAGACCACCCGGTCAATCGTCACTTCCAAGATATCCACGCGATTCGCTTGCACCATGCGAACGGGCCCGATGGACCCGCGGCCAACATGGGTGGCGTGCTCTTCGGCCAGAGCAACTCCGACTTCTTCATCTAGCAGGCATGAATGATGCGGCGAGACGACAAAAAATCGAGCAACTCGGAGACGAGTTGTTCGAAGCTTTACGGTCCCGTCGAACGCTGACCCCACTCACCGAACGCTGGCCGGACATGCGGATCGAGGACGCTTACCACGTATCTCTCCGCATGTTGAACCGTCGTATCGAGGACGATGGCGAAAGAGTGATCGGCAAGAAGATTGGCGTGACGAGCCGTGCCGTGCAGGAGATGCTCGGCGTCTTTCAGCCCGACTTCGGTTACCTCACAGACAAGATGCTGGTTCCGAACGGCGGGCCAATGCCGATCAGCGAGCAGCTCATCCAGCCGCGCGCCGAAGGGGAGATCGCCTTCAGGCTCAAAAAAGACCTCGTGGGCCCCGGCGTTACCAACGACGATGTCTTGGAAGCGACCGACTACGTGATGGCTTGTTTCGAGGTCGTCGACAGCCGTGTTCACGACTGGAACGTGAAGATCCAGGACACGGTGGCCGACAACGCCAGCTGCGGCCTATTCGTGCTCGGTGATGAGCACGCAGATCCGCAGGCGCTCGATTTCCCGAATCTCAAAATGCGAGTCTACAAGAACGGCGAGCTGCTGAGCGAGGGCCTGGGCTCGGCGGCGCTCGACTCGCCTCTGAACTGCGTGAGCTGGCTGGCCAATACCCTTTCGGAGTTCGGAATCAGCCTAAATGCGGGCGATCTCGTGCTCTCGGGATCGTTGGTGCCCCTCGAGCCCGTGGTCGCAGGCGACGAGATGCGTCTCGAAGTCGAAGGGGTCGGGACCGCTTCGGTGCGGTTCACCTAGGGGAGCGGGCAAAGATGACGACGAAAGTGAAAGCAGCGATCATCGGTTCCGGGAACATCGGCACCGACCTCCTTTACAAAGCGCTTCGAAGCGAAATCATCGAACCTGTCTGGATGGTGGGCATCGATCCTCAATCCGAGGGGCTTCGGCGAGCCAAAGAGCTCGGCCTCAAGACGACGGCCGAGGGCGTGGAGGGCATGGAGCCCCACATCGCCGAGGACAAAGTACAGATCGCCTGGGACGCGACGAGCGCCTACGTACATGAGTCAAACAACGCCGCGGTGAAGAAGTACGGCGTGAAAATGGTCGACCTCACGCCTGCCGCCATAGGTCCTTTCTGTGTGCCACCAGTCAACCTCCGCGAAATGGTCGGGCGCTCCGAGCAAAACGTGAACATGGTGACCTGCGGGGGGCAGGCGACCATCCCCATGGTTGCAGCCGTCAGTCGCGTTCAGCCCGTGGAGTATGGAGAGATCATTGCTACGGTCTCCTCGAAGTCCGCCGGGCCTGGAACGCGTAAGAACATCGACGAGTTCACGCGCACCACGGCAAAAGGCGTCGAGGTCGTGGGCGGCGCGAAGCGCGGGAAGGCCATCATCATCATCAATCCGGCCGATCCGCCTCTCATCATGCGGGACACGATTCACTGCCTCACCGAGGGCCCCCCGAAGCAAAACGAGATCATCGAATCGGCGAGGCAGATGATCGCAGAGGTCCAGAGGTATGTT
>CAJIBW010000418.1_pt1 | contig 11704 bp, 10 predicted proteins | sample 9199441 | NCBI WGS metagenome assembly CAJIBW01 (sample SAMEA7708313, study PRJEB35096) | sediment metagenome | biome: marine neritic benthic zone biome [ENVO:01000025]; feature: sediment [ENVO:00002007]; material: shallow marine sediment [ENVO:03000034] sea grass bed [ENVO_01000059] ... | reverse complement strand
GGGCCGGCGCCTAGTCGTAGGTCGACTTGCGCACCCGTGGCGACGGGGCGCCCAATCGCGAGCACGCCCGTCGCGAGCCGCTCTCCGATCGTACGGTCGACTCAAGGCCCATGACGCACTTTTTTCCGCGCCCCGATCGTCACACGGCTACGACTTCCACCCAAATCCCATTCAACTTCGCCATCCCCGAAAAATACTCGAGCTCTTCGGGCCCGTCGGCTGCGAGCAGGTTCACGTTCACACCGGTCGTTTGGCTGGCGACGCTCAGGCCGTCGGCGGATTGGTGTCCCCAGCCGTGCGGCAGGGCTACGGCGCCGACCATCATCTCGTCGGTGAGCTGAACCGGCAGCCGCACCGACGCGACGCTGCTCCGCACCTCGACCATGGCGCCGGACTCGACGCCGACTCTCCCCCCATCTTCGGGATTCATGTACAGGTAGTTCGTCGAGCGCTTGCCGTCGACGAATCGCGGGAAGTTGTGCATCCAGCTGTTGTGGCTGTGCGTCTCCCTCTTGCTGATCAGCTTGAGCTTGCCACGCTGCGCCCGCTCCGCCTCGAACGCTGCTTCCAGGTCGGCGCTCGCCCCAACGAATTCCGCCGGCGCCAAGTCGACCAGCCCGTCGTCCGTGACCACGCGTCGACCCAGGAAGTCGTTTCCCTCGTGCGGTTCGAGTAGGCGGCCGTGGGGCTCCTTGCGAAGATCAGCGAGCGAGCCGACACGAAACGCGCGCGCCATCAAAGCAAGGAATCGTTCCGGCGTCAGTCCGACTCGACGGCCGATTCCCGGCACGCTCCCAAGGCTGCCCCAGGCACGCAAGAAGCCGTTCGCCACCCGGGATCCGAAAAGCAGGGACCCGCATGCGCGGGCGAGCTGCAGCAAAATCATCGTCTCATCGCGCTGCTCATCCTCCAGCGGCAGGAGCGCATCGGTGAACTGCACGTATGGAACGGGCTGGACACCCATCAAAGACTGAAACACGAACGGCAAATCCGGGCGCTGCAGCGCGCTACTTCCAGGAAGAATGTAGTGCGCGTGATTGGCGGTCTCGTTGCGAAAGATGTCGATCACGACGAGGAGCTCCAGAGCTCTCAATGCCTTTTCGAGGCGCCCATTGCTATTGGGCACGGTGAGCAGGGGATTGCCCGACAGGCAAAACAGCGCCCGCACCTGCCCTTCGCCTGGAGTCAGGATCTCGTCAGCCATCAGCCCCGCAGGAAAGGTGTCGGCCACGGACGGGAGCTGCCCGATGCGCGACAGGTCCTTACGCATCGTGTGGCCGCCTCTTCGCGCATGCCTCGGGAAATCCTCGATGAAGCCGTGGCCGACGATGGTGCCGCCTAGCCGGTCGAGGTTCCCCGTGACGGCGTTGATCGTTTCCTGAATCCAGAACGCGAGGGTCCCATGGCTCCCCTGGTTGACCCCGGTGGAAAGAAAGATCGCTGCGCCGTCCGCCGCTAAATAGACCTCGACCATGGAGCGAAGTGTTTCGGGCGAGACTCCGGTCACCTCTGCGCTTCGTTCGGGCGGCCACGCCGCCGCGACCATTCGAAGCGATTCGAGCCCCTTCATATGTCGGCTCACCCGCTCGTGTGCGATCGCATCCCTGCTCAATACCTCGTGAAGAAAGCTCAGCAGGAAATAAATATCCGTGTCCGGACGAATGAAGACCTGCGTTCCAAGCTGCTTCGCGGTCTCGGTCCTACGCGGGTTCACGTTGAAAACCTTGCCACCACGGTCTTCAATCGCGCGCAGGCGCCGGACGGGGTCCGGAAGCTGCATGAAGCTCGACCGAGAGACCGCAGGGTTCGAGCCGATGATGATCAAACACGCAGTCCTGTCGATGTCGGCAAAGGGCTGAATGAATGGGAAGCCGTACAGGCGCTCGGCCGCCGCGAACTTGTTGTTGCAGTCCTGCGAGCCGGTTTGGAACAAGTTGCGCGATCCGAGCCCCTGAAGGAACGCTGCAATGAGAACAGGAGGCAGCAGGCTGAACGAAATTGGATTGCCGAGATACGCGGAGACCGAATCGCCTCCGTGCTCCTTCACCAGCTGACGCACCTTGGCGCCGATCTCGTCGAGCGCCTGCGCCCACGAGATCTCTTCGAACCGGTCGCCGACGCGCTTGAGAGGAACGCGTAGTCGGTCCGGAGAATGGTGGATTTCGTGGTACCGAAGGCCCTTGATGCAGGAATAGCCCTTCGTGACGACGTGGTCCCGGTCCGGCTCGATGGCGACGACATGGTCACCCTCGATGGTCGCCCTCAGGCCGCAGGTCGCTTCGCAGATTCGGCAGAAGGTGAGCTCGGTTCGGCGGGACACGGCCGCAAAGGTGCCAGGGTGGGCGTCGGACCACAAGGCTGGTGGGACGGTCTCTTCGATTGCTGCTAGATCGGCCGGAGGAGGCGACGAGCATGAAGAAGCGTTTCTTGGTCTTGACCTTGGTCTCGTTTGCGGCGGTCGGCTGCGGCACCAGCAGCAGCTCGTCGAGCGGCGCGGGCGGCCAAGGAGGCACGGGCGGCCAAGGAGGCGCGGGGGGCGCCGAGCCCAAGTGCAGCACCCCGCAAGAAATGCTCCGATGCGACAAGGTGCTCAACATCGCCCATCGGGGCGGTCGGCGAATTCGCCCCGAGCACACACTGCTGGCCTACGACCAGGCCCTCGAAGACGGGGCCGACATCCTCGAGCTCGACGTGCACGAGACGAGCGACGGCGTCCTCGTCGTGATGCACGACGCGACGGTCGACCGCACGACCGACTGCAGCGGCGCCATCAAAGAGATGACGTTCGCGGACCTTCGCAACTGCGACGCCGGCTACGACTTCAGCAACGACGACGGGCAGACCTTCCCGTACCGCGGGACGGGCCTGGTCGTGCCGACGATGCAAGAAGTATTCGACCGCTACCCCGATACGCCTTTCATCATCGAGGTGAAGCAGTCGGACCCTTCGATCGTCGACCACTTCGTCCAAGTGATTCGTGAAAACGGAGTCGAAGACAAGATGACCGGCTCGGCGTTTTCAGATAGCTTGCTGCTCGAGCTCCGCACGGCGGCGCCCGAGATCCCCACCAACATGGGCACCAACGAGACCTTCGTGTTCTGGGGCTTCTCGTTCAGCCCGCTCGACCCCGAGTATCAGCCGCCCGCAGAGTTCCTTCAGGTGCCGCCCGAGTTCGACGTCGGCGACCGCATCGTCGACGTCTTGCACCCCGGCTTCGTCCCGCGAGCTCATGAGCTCGGCATGTATGTCCAAGTCTGGACGATCAACGACGAGGAAGAGATGCGCTTTCTCATCGAGACCTACGGCATCGACGGCATCATGACCGACGACCCGCCGCTTCTCACGAAGGTGATCAACGAGCTAGGCGTCGGCGACTGAAGGCTCGGCGTCGGTGCAATGCATCGACGCTGCGAGCTCAGGCGTTTGGGAACTTCTCGACGAGGAGCGCCAGCGCATCGTGGGTGGTCAGAATGCCGACAATCTTGTTGCCTTCCACGACGACGGCTGAGCCGTACTTGTGCTTCAGCATGTCGTTGAGCACGGAGAAGAGCGGCGTTTCCTTGGAAACGGTGTACGCTTCTTGCGTCATCGCCTCTTCGACCGTCGTGGCGTCCGGATTCACCTCGTTGAGGCCTGCGACCATACCCAGGTCGCGGTCGCTGACGATTCCGAACAGCTCGCCACCGTGCAGCACCGGCAGGTGACGAACCCCGTACTTCTGCATGAGCTTCTGAGCAAACGTAATCGTTTGCTCGCTGCCCACGGTGTGGGGCATCGAAGTCATGAAATCGGAGATCGGCGCGGTCTTGTCCATGGGCGAATCTCTACCACAGTCAGGCGGTTCCGCCACGCTCTGAGTCCAGCCAGCGCCGGCAGATACGACCGATTCGAGCGATCGCCCGCGGGCTGTGGCCCAGCGAACCGTCAGGCCTCGCTTCCGAGCCAACCGCGTCGACCGAGCCACTTCGTCAGCTCGAGGACCGGCGAGATGGTCAGAGCCGGGCAAGACGCGATCAGCCAATCCGTCAGAGACAGAGGGCTCACCCCAAACGGCTCTCGTAGAGGTGGAAAGGACACGATGAAGACCAGCAGCCCCATCTCCCAGAGGAGCGCCAAGTTGAGCCACTTGTTGGCGAACGGACGATGCAGGACCGACCGGCGGTCCGACCGGAAGTTGAACGCCTTGAGGAACTCGATCAAGACCAAGGATACGAAGGTCATCGACACGGCGTAGGCAAGACCACCGCCCGATTGGAGCGCCCAGATGAAGAGACTCAGGTTCGCGGCCGTGGACCAGAGCCCTCCGACGATCATGAGCGTGACGACCCTGCGCGTGAAGATTCCGGTGCGCGCGTCGCGCGGCGCGCGTTCCATGACATCGTCGTCGGGAGGATCCACAGACAGCGCAAGCGCGGGCAGGCCATCGGTGGCGAGGTTGACGTAGAGGATCTGCACGGCGGTCAGGGGCAGCGGCAGACCGGCGAGCACGGCCCCGGCGATGAGGCCGATCTCCCCGATGTTCGCCGACAGCAGGTACATCAGGTACTTCTTGATGTTCTCGAAGATCCCGCGCCCTTCTTCCACCGCGGCGACGATCGACGCGAAGTTGTCGTCGATCAGGGTCATCGCCGCGGCCTCTTTGCTCACATCGGTGCCGGTTATGCCCATCGCGACGCCGATGTCGGCCTTTTTTAGAGCGGGTGCATCGTTCACTCCGTCGCCCGTCATCGCTACGATGTGACCGCGCTTCTGAAAGGCGGTGACCACCCGCAGCTTGTGGGCCGGGGAGACGCGCGCATAGACCTCGATGTTTTCGACCTGCCGCTCCAGCAACTCGTCGCTCATGTCCTCGAGCTCTTCACCCATGACCAGATGGCCCTCCCCGAGCAGGCCGAGCTCACCCGCCACGGCCTGAGCGGTGAGTGGATGGTCTCCGGTGATCATCACGACGCGAATGCCGGCCCGCTCGCATTGCTCGACCGCGGCTTTGGCTTCCGGACGTGGAGGATCGATCATGCCCACCAGGCCGAGGAAGGTCATGTCGCGCTCCGCATCTTCGAGCGTTGCGTCCGCCTTCTTGGCGACGCCGAGCACGCGTAGAGCTTCGCCAGCCATCTCTCGGACCCCTTCGAGAATCGCTTCTCGATCGGCGTCCTCGAGCGCCACCTCCCCCTGGGTCGTCCGTTGTCGAGAGCACGAGTCCAAAATGGTTTCGGGCGCTCCTTTGGCATAAGCAACCTGAGCGTCCTCCACGGAGTGCAGGGTCGTCATCCGCTTGGATTCGGACGTGAAGGGGATTTCTCCCACCCGTGGGAAGCGCAGGTCCAGGTCGTCCTTTTGCATTCCAGCCTTTGCGGCCGCGACGATGATCGCCCCTTCGGTGGGGTCTCCCTTGAGGTGCCAGCTGCCGTGCGTATCGTCGCGAACGACGTGCGCGTCGCAGACCAGAGCCGCGGCGAGCAGCAAGTCCATCTCCTCGGCCGAGGGCGCGACAACCGTGTCGCCGAGCAAGAGCTCGCCTTCAGGGTCGTACCCGCTTCCAGAGACGCTGGTCGTTCTTTGGAAGGTATGGAGCTTCCGGGCGGTCATCTCGTCTTTGGTCAGCGTGCCGGTCTTGTCGGAGCAAATGACCGACGTACCCCCGAGGGTTTCGACGGCCGGCAGGCGCCGTACGAGCGCGTTGCGTTTCACCATCCGCTGCACGCCAATGGCCAAGGAAATGGTGACCACCGCCGGCAGGGCCTCGGGCACTGCGGCTACCGCGAGGGCGATCCCGAAGATGAACATCTCCAACAAGGGTTGGTCGCGGAGCACGCCCACGGCGACGACTGCAACGACGACGACCAGGGCTGCTTGCCCCAAGACGCGACCCACCTTGTCGAGATTCTCTTGCAGCGGCGTCCTGCCGATCGCAACGGACTGCAGCATTTGGGCGATCCGGCCGAACTCGGTGGCCATCCCCGTGGCAACGACGACGGCACGGCCTCGGCCGTAGGTGGCAATGGTTCCGCCGAAAACCAGGTTGTCGCGATCACCGAGGGCGATGTCCTCTCCGGGAAGCGCCTCGGTCTGCTTGGCGACGGGTACGGACTCTCCCGTGAGCGCGGCTTCATCGACCTCCAGGTTGATCGACGCGAGCAGTCGCGCATCCGCCGCGACTTTGTCTCCCGCGTGCAACAGAACCAGGTCACCTGGCACGAGCTCGCGCGCCGGAATCTCGATCTCTTGGCCATGGCGTATGACGGTCACGGTGGGCGCGGCCATTTGCCGGAGCGCTTCGATCGCGCGTTCCGCGCGGTACTCCTGTACGAATCCCAAGACCACGGCAAAGAGCACGATGACGGCAATGGCGATGCTCTCGACGCCCTGTCCGAGGAAGGCGGAGATCCCCGTTGCGATGAGCAGAATGATGATCAAGACGTTTTTGAATTGCTGAAAGAGGATGGTCCATGGGGAGACACGCCCGGCAGCTTGGAGCTCGTTGGGGCCGTATTGAGCCAATCGGCTCTCGACTTCGGCCTCCGCCAGACCGTTCGCGGAGGACTCGAGACGCGACATGACCGCATCGGCGGATAAGGTGTGCCACGCGGGCGCGGGGCTAGATGCGGGCTGCGACATCGTTGATTGCACCTTCGAGGCTGGTCATCTTGCCGTAGTCTTCTTCCGGGATCTCGAGGCCGAGTGCCATATGGATTCCTTGGAATCGGTCATGATTGTTCTGCCCGGCGCGCCGCGACAGCGCCACCGAAATTGCACAGCAGCTGGAAAACCCTGGAACCATGCTCCTGGGGCTCGCGCCAAACCTGCGCCTTTCGGCCGGGAAAACGAAGAATGTGCGCCTCGCCCGCGACCGAACCTCGAAAACCAAAGACCCGCGTTTGGCACGTTCGCTGCACTGCTGGTATCAACCCTCTCCCCGCAAAGGAGTCGACCATGAGCGCCGAAGAAGCAGACAAGACATTGAAGCAAGACCTTGAAGCAACCCGGGACGACCTAAAGCGTGCCGCCGACGAGATCAAGCTCAAGCTGCACCTCGCTGGAATGGACGCAAAGGACGCCTGGGACGAGATTCAGCCACGCATTGCTGATTTCGAGCGGCGCTTCGATTCGAAGGCCGACGAAGTCGGCGAAGAGCTCAAAGCGCTCGGCCAAGAGATCAAGCAGCGCCTCGCCAACATCAAGTCGAAGATCGGCTAGACATTCACGCGGCGCCGGCGCCGGAACCACCCGCCTGTTAGGCGTCGGGTTCAGTAGGCTCTCGAACGACGAACACGCTGCAGGGCGCGTGTCGTACGGTTGCTTCGGCGACACTGCCCAGCAGCCGACGCAGCACGCCGGTTCGTCCATGCGAGCCGACGATGATCAGGCTAGCCCTCGTTTCCTTCGCGATCCTGCAAATCTCGATCGAAGGATGCGAGCTCGGGATCGCATCGTATTGCACATCGGTGTCCGGCAAGTCCCCGAAGTGCCGGTGGCGCGCTTCTCTGAGGCGCTGCATCGAGCTCTCGTCCCAAGCCTCACGATCGCCTTGCCCCACGGACGGGCCTCCGAAGCCTGTCGCTTTCTTGGGCTCGTAGGTGTGAATCAAGAACACACGCGCTCCGTCGCGCCCTGCGATTTCGGCGGCTCGCTCGATCGCGACCTCCGAGCAGGGCGAAAAGTCTGTGCATACGACGATCAGTGGCTTCATTTCTCTTGACCTAGTTGAGGTCGAGCAGGATCTTCCCTGCTCGCCCGGGCCTTCGCGCGTGCGCGAGCGCCTCGTGCAGCGCATCGAGTGGATAGACCCGTTCGACCGGGGTGCCAAGGACGCCGCTTCCGATGAGCTGCGCGGTCTTGCGTACCAGGCCTAAGCGCTGCAGGAGCGTTCGCTCCGCCAGATACGCAGCCAAATAGAACCCTTCGACGCTCGTCGTCGGCATCATGATGTCGCGCGGCGGCAGGGAGATCGGCTCGCGGCTCAAGGTTCCATAGCAAACCATGCGCCCGCCCGGGGCAAGCGCTCGCAGCGCCTCGGACCCGGTGGGTCCGCCCACGCAGTCGAGGACGAAGTCCACGCCGCCGGGCACGATGCGATGAACGGCATCGAGCAGCTCCTCGTCTTCCAAGGCCACGACGTACTTCGCATTCGACCGCCTCAAACGCTCGGCGCCAGCCCGGCTGCGCACCACGTCGATCACGCGAAAGCCATCGTCACGGGCGAGGTTCCGAACCATCTGCGCGAGCGCCGAGCCGGCCGCGGTTTGGAGCAGGACGGCCCCCCTCGGAACCTGGAGCAAGTGCCGAACCAATACCAGCGCGGTGAGCGGGTTTACGAAAAAGGAACACGCCTGCGCATCGCTCAGGGAGCGCGAAACCGGAAACGCACGGCGTGCGTCGATGAGCGTCTGTTGCTGCCAGGTCCCGTTCGGCGGCCCGCTGACCACGGCGACGCGCTTGCCAACGAGACGCCCCCCGAGAAAACCGCCGCCTGATTCCTCGACGACGCCTACGCCCTCGACGCCGAGGGCATAGGGCGGGCGCGGAAAGAGCTCCCCCGAGCCAGGACGGTCGGTCGGCCGGTCCGCTTCACGATTCCAGATCATTCGAGCAAACGAGCGCTCGTAGATCCCATCCATGTAGTTGAAATCCGACGGATTGACCGGCGCCATCCGCATACGAACGCGCACTTGACCCGCTGCCGGCCTCGGCACGGGAGCTTCACGAACCTCGACGGTGCTTGGATCGTCCGAAAACGCATCGATGCACGCAGACTTCACGGTTCACTCCGCTTTGGGGCCGCTGAGCCCGCTTGGCATGGCGAACGGCCAGTTTGAATCGACCGTGCCGCCGTCGACTTCGAGAACCTTGCCGGTCACCCAGCTGCCTGCCTCGGAGAGCAAGTAGAGCGCGGCCGCGCCGATGTCCTCGACGGTGCCAAGGCGGCGCATCGGCGTCAGCTCCTCCATCTGCTTCATGAGCGCTTTGTCGGCCGTCACCATCGCCAGAGCATCGGTTTGGGTCGCGCCGACCGCAATGGCGTTGACCCGGACGTGAGGCGCCCACTCGTGCGCAAGCAGTCGCGTCATGTGCGACATCGCCGCTTTCGCCGTCCCGTACGCGACGAAGCCATGGTCCACCAAATGGGAAAGACCGGAGGTGATGTTGACGATCGCCCCGTGCCCCCGCTCCGCCATCGACGGCGCCAATGCGCGCGACATGTGAAGCGCCGTAGTCACGTTGAAGTGAAACGCCTTGTCGAGCTCCTCGTCGGTGCAGAGCAAGGCCGGCCCCGGCAGGGTTCCTCCAGCGTTGTTCACGAGGAAGTCGACGCCGCCAAACTCCGCTAGCGCGCGCTCCACGAGCGTGTCGAGCTGTTCGGGCACCAAGACGTCGGTGGGAACCACCAGCGCACGCCGGCCGTTTTCCTCGACGATGCTCGCAACCTCTCGAAGCGTATGCTCGCGGCGTGCTGCCAGGACGAGATCGGCCCCGGCCTCCGCCAAGGCGATCGAAACACCACGGCCGATGCCGCGCCCAGCGCCGGTCACTACCGCGACGCGACCTTTTACTTTGAAGCGATCTAAAATCATCGGCCGTTGATCTCCGCCGGGTACTTTCCGGCATTCCTGCTCGTTCTGCAACGGTTGACCTCGCTCGCCCACTACCGTAGCGTCCTGCGAATGACCTACTGCGTAGCCGTCAAAGTCGACGAAGGGCTGGTTTTCGTCTCGGACTCCCGAACGAACGCCGGCGTCGACCACATCAGCACCTATGCGAAGATGCATACTTTTTGCGGCGATGGCACGCGGTTCTTCACCCTGCTGAGCGCAGGTAACCTCGCGACGAGCCGCGCGGTCGTGACCCGCCTGCGCCACGACATCAAAGACGGTGCCGAGCTGAGCCTAAACACGGTAAAGCACCTGACCGGCGCTGCAGACTACATCGGCCGCGTCAGCCGCGAGGAGCAGCACAAGCACAGCAAGCGGGTGAAGGACGAGAAGTTTCAGGCCGGCGCGAGCTTCATCCTCGGCGGCCAAATCCAAGGCGGGGGCCATTCGATCCTGCTCATCTACCCCGAAGGCAACTACATTCCGGTCTCGCGCCACTCGCCCTACCTTCAAATCGGTGAGGACAAGTATGGCAAGCCCATTTTGGATCGCATCATCGAGAAGGAGCTCAGCCTCGAGGTCGCGGGCCGCTGCGCGCTCGTCTCGATGGATTCGACGATGCGAAGCAATGCCAGCGTCGGTCCGCCCATCGATCTCTTGCTGTACTCCGCCGGGACTCAGCGTCCGGGCAGCCAGGTGACCTTCGGCGAAGACGACGAGTTCCTGCGCCAGCTCAGGCGTGCCTGGCAGGACAGCCTGAAGGCCTCGTTCCTCGAGTTGCCGAAGTTGCCTCTTCCTTCGCCGTCCGTTCGTCTGGTCGACGGCTAGTCCGCGAGCTCAATCAGCGAGCGCTTGCCGGCGAAGGTCGAGCGTGTATTGGCTTTCGGGGGCATAGTCTGGCTCGCTAGGAATGCGCTTGGCGCCCAGGCGGTCATTCGACGTCCGCCACCTCTCGAGTCGACGTCGCCGAGCCTCGTCGCGATCGGCAGGCGGGCCGTCATAGCGCGGAGCGTCGGGGTTCCAGTAGTAGTATCGACTCGCCGCGAGGACGCGATTCGCGCCGTCGACGAGCTCGAGCGCCAGAGGCGACTGCACTGGAATGTGTGGGTGAAAGGCAGGCCAGCCGCTCGCCGACTTGTAGCGCACACCCCCGACGAGCGTCCCGTCCACCTCGCGCATTGCGAGTGCAATGCCTTCAACGACGACCCTGCGCTTTCCAAACGCCTCGGGATTCGAGACTGAAACCTCGATGCGGTCGGTGGAGTTGTCGACGACCCGCGAAGTGGTTCCTCCGTCCGCGATTTCCGCCATCAGCGGCCAGGGTTCGAGCGCCTGCCGCACGAGCACTTCGCCCCCGTCGAACGCAAAGCGACCGAGCACGGGGAAGCGCTGCTCGAGAAGCGGCAGCAACCAGCCGATGTCGAAATCGAGCCCAGCTGTCAGCAGGTCCTTACAAATCGCTCCAAGGTCCTGCAAAAGTAGGGTCGGAAGCATGTAGGCATCATGGAGCGTTGCGCCCCAGCGAATGAGCGGCTCCGTGCAGGGCCTGTCTGCGAGCATTGCGAGGATAGCGCGAACGAAGAGCGCTGCGATCGACTGATGGCCGACCTCAGGCATGGTTTCGAACGCGCGAAGCTCGATCAAACCTTGGAGGCCCGTCGGAGAGTCGAAGTTCCAGAGCTTGTCGACGCAGAGCTCGGCCCGATGGGTATTGCCCCCGCTGTCGGTCATCAGATTGCGAAACAGGCGATCGAAGAAACTGCGGTCCGGAGGGGCCTCGAGCGAATCGATGCCGAGGCAGGCGGTCTCGAGCTCGTACAGCTTGCCGACCAGGGTCTCGTCTGCTCGTGGCGCCTGCGACCCCGGACCCACGTACTGGCCCGAAAAAAAGTACGAGAGCGACGGGTGCCGCTGCCAGTAGCGGATGATGCTGGCGATCAGGTCAGGACGCTGAAAGAACGGGTTCTGCTCGAGGCTTGGACCTCCAAAGAGAACGTGCGCGCCGCCGCCCGTCCCCTGAACCTGGCCGTTCAGATGACGGCGGAAGGTGAATAGCCCCTCCTGCGCCGCGGCCCGCGTGACGGCGCGAAGGATGTCATCGTACTGCTGCCACG
>CAJIBW010000419.1_pt1 | contig 11852 bp, 8 predicted proteins | sample 9199441 | NCBI WGS metagenome assembly CAJIBW01 (sample SAMEA7708313, study PRJEB35096) | sediment metagenome | biome: marine neritic benthic zone biome [ENVO:01000025]; feature: sediment [ENVO:00002007]; material: shallow marine sediment [ENVO:03000034] sea grass bed [ENVO_01000059] ... | reverse complement strand
CAAGCGGCAACCAAGATGAAAGGAATCGAGACGGGGAGCGACCGCATTGCGGCAACGGTCGCCCGCTTCGCGACGCTTGGCAAGAGGAGAGAAGCCGCGTAAACGGAATCGACGCATGAGAGCCCCGTCGCGAGCCTTGCTTCCTCCGGAACGGGATCACAGCGCCCTGCCCCCACGAGGCAGCCGCAGCCGGGGTCAACGGGTAGGCTTGATCCTCGGCCCTGCCTTCTTTGCGCTCATGCTGCTCTTGGATCTCGATCCTGCTCGTCCCGAGGTCACGCGGATGGCCGCAGTGGCGATCCTGATGGCCACGTGGTGGATCACCGATGCGATCCCTCTGTTCGCGACGGCGCTCTTGCCTCTCATTCTGTATCCAGTCCTCGGGATCGCACGTACGTCGGACACCGCGCCCGTCTATTTCAACAGCACGATCGTGTTGTTTCTCGGCGGCTTCATGATCGCGCTTACGATGGAGAAGTGGAACCTGCACCGCCGCATCGCGCTCTGGATCATTCGCACCGTTGGAGGCGGCGCCGATCGCATCATCCTCGGTTTCATGTTGGCTGGAGCGTTCCTGTCGATGTGGATATCGAACACAGCGACGGCGATCATGATGATCCCGATCGGGCTCGCGATCGTAGTCCGTATGGAAGAGGACTTCGGGCGAAAGAGCACGCACACGTTTTCGGTCGCCGTGATGCTCGCCATCGCCTACTCCTGTTCTGTCGGCGGCATCGCAACCTTGGTCGGGACCCCGCCGAATCTGTCTCTGCAGCGAATTTTCGCGATCACGTTTCCAGAGGCGCCCCCCATCGGCTTCGGGCTTTGGTTCGCCATGGCGCTCCCGATTTCAATCCTTCTGCTCCTCATTGCCTGGCTATTGCTCACCCGGGTTTTCTATCGAATCTCTGACGAAGTGATCGTGGATCGGTCGATCGTCGACGAGGAGGCCCAGAAACTGGGTCCGATGCGCTACGAGGAGCGAATCGTCCTCGCGGTCTTCGTGTCGACGGCCCTGCTCTGGCTGTTCCGAGCGCCCCTGGTCCTTGGTCCCCTCACCTTGCCCGGATGGTCGAAGCTGTTGCCGTACGGAGAGCTCTTCGACGATGCGACGGTCGCGATCTGCATGGCCTCGATCATGTTCCTGATTCCGACTCGCTCACCCGGTTGTGAATCGGCGACGATCATGGAGCCAGGCGTGATTCGGCGGCTCCCTTGGAACATTGTCTTGCTCTTTGGGGGCGGCTTTGCGCTGGCGCAAGGGTTTCAACTCACTGGGCTCGCCGCATTCATCGGCGCGCAGTTCACGGGGCTCGCTGGCGTGTCTCCACTGATCATCGTCTTCGCGACCTGCCTCGGCCTCACGTTCCTGACGGAGCTCACATCCAACACGGCGACCACGGAAATGGTGCTCCCGGTCCTCGCGTCGATCGCGGTAGCCACGGGCATCCACCCTCTCCTCCTCATGGTGCCCGCCACGTTGTCCGCCTCTTGCGCATTCATGATGCCGGTGGCGACCCCCCCGAACGCCGTAGTGTTCGGAAGTCAGCGGGTAACGATCCCGGAAATGGCGCGGGTGGGTCTGGCGCTGAACCTGATCGGCGCCATCGTAATCACCCTGGTCTTCTACGCTCTTGGAACGACACTCCTCGGAATCGAGCCGGGGGTGCTCCCCGACTGGGCGATGACCCCGCCGAGTCGTCCCTGACTACGATCCGATGCGATCAGAAGGGTGACGGAGCGCAACCCGGTCCGCCGCTCCACGCGCAGAGCTCGTTCTGATCCGCGTCCGTTGCCGTGACCTCCCAGTAGGTGAACTCGTCGGTGATTGGGATTTGCGCACTGAGAATGAGGTTCGTCACGAACAACTCGCCGCTCACTCCCCCGGCAACCGTGATGGGCCCACCCATCTGACCGGAGACCGACATCGGGCCCGACTCGAGGAACCCTGAAAGCGTCCCGTTGACCGTGATTCCCCGCATGATGCAGCCGTCGAGGCCGAGGGTTCCAGTCCCGGTTCCACTCTCGGTCCAGGTCGCTCCGCCTCCACCGGGGCATGTCGTCGAACGCTCCTGTTTGACCGCGAGGGTCTGGAGCGGAGGCGCCAAATCGGCCATGACCTGCGCGAGGTCGAGCGCGACTGCGCCCATGAACGCGCGTAGCCCCTCGTTGCTGTTGACGGCACCGCCGGTGCCACTCGAATCGCCGCACGCCGTAACACCAAGAGCCAGCACTGCGACCACCATCCAGAATTTCAGCTGACGCATCGAAACCTCCCATTCTGCGGATTCCGCGCCCGCAGCAAAGAACGAAGCAAAGAGGATGCCAGGCCTCCGAGCGCGATATTGCAGGCTTTTTTGCAAAGCGGGTGGCGCAAGCGATGCGCGTCGGAAACGCCGAACGCATTTGGTGCGAATGCCGACGAGCATTCGAATCTGTCAGCGACAGGGGTCGCGGAGGTCAGAACTGACAGCCGCCAGGCGACAGAAATCCGGTGATGGTCTGACCGCTCTGGGTCATGCAGGTGCACGCAAACGGCTCTCCACTCGGCTCGCAGGAGGTCGAAACGTCTGGCGCGCCGCTTGGCCCCGTGTTGAGCCCGACGCACGCATCGCATTCGCCGCCGTTGGCGCTGCGGCACTCACAAGTCGATGTCGAAACCTCGTCGTTGTCACAGGTCAGGGGAGCCTCGCAGTCCTCGTCTACGGCACAACCGTCGGGCAAGGCGTCGGCGCCCTGGCAAACGTTCACGCATACATTTCCATCCGCCAGAGAACAGAATTGCGCGAATCCGTCACCCGGCGGGCAGCCCTCGATCGGGTCGCACGTGATGACGATGGCGTCGATCCGCGGTGACGGCGAACTGCAGGCGCTGAAGAGGAGCGCGAAAACGCCAACGGCAAGCGACCGGGTCCAGAGGTGAAATAGGATCTGTTTCATGCGACGACTCCTTAGTTCAGCAATATCAAGTGGATGAGAGGCGCTTGGTCAAGCCCATGTAGCCTGCACAGGAGCGTTGACACTAGCATGAAGCGATTCGGACCTCGTTTCTCGCACGAATGCTGCGCGGGGCGGCGACGCTGGCTACTCTGTGCACTATGGGGGAGAGCAGAGTTCTTTTGTACGGCCGCGCGCTATCGCTGTGCTTCGGCTTGGTATTGGTGGCGGCTTGCTCGTCGAGCTCCAATCCTCGCTCCGGCGTCGGAGGGTTTGGCGGCGGCGCTGGGGTCGGGGGCGGCGCGGGTGGAAGCGGTGGGGTCGCGAACCCTTGCCCCTGCCCCGCGGGTGAAGTCTGTGTTCAACAGGAGTGCCTTGCTGAGCAGGGTGACTGCGCGAGCGATGACGACTGCAGGGGCGACACGTATTGCTGCACAGCCGGCTGCTTGTCGGACCCGAGCGATTCGCCGACCTGCATTGCCTACGGCAGCGGACCGCGGGGCGATGTGAACGAGCTCTGCCTCGGCGACATCACCATCGGGCTCTTCCAAGCCGATGTGCAATGCGAATGGACCGGGCCTCCGCCTGGCGATCCTTTCCCCGACCACGTTCAGGTGCTGACGACCCCCTTGGTCGCCGACCTACCCTTTGATTCGGGCGTCGCAAAAGAGATCGTCATCGTCACGTACAACGGCCTCGACGGTGGCTCCCCGGCCGCGGAAGGCACCGATCCGGATCGTTTCGGCGTGATTCGAATCCTGAACGGCCAGACCTGCGAGCAGATCGTGAACCTCGACGACCCGGCGAATCGTGTCATCGCAGCCTCGCCTCCGGCGATCGGCGACATCAACGGCGACGGATTTCCCGACATCGTGACGCATCGCGCGCTAGGCGGGGTGATCGCATACGGCTGGAGCGACACGTCCGAAACATACACGGGCCTCTGGGTGGCCCTCGAGACGGACATCAGCGGACAGCGCTGGGATGGCCTCGCCCTGCACGACCTGAACGACGACGGTATTCCCGAGGTGATTTCGGCGAGCGAGGTCTACGACGGACCGACGGGTAGCCGCTTGAACTCGGGTCAGGTCTTGTCGGCAGCAGGCGCCATGAGCGTCCCTGCCGTAGCCGATGTGGACGGAGACGGCGAAATTGAAATCACGGCCAGCGACATCCACCGTTGGAACGCGGGCACCAATCAATGGGACCTCGCCTACCCGCTCGGCCATAGCGCGCAGTTCTGGGCGGTTGCAGATTTCGGAACCCCTGGCGCGACGCCGGCGGAGTTCGATGCGAACAGCTTCGATGGGATTGCCGAAATCGTGTCGACCGGCAACGGCAACGCTCGCTTGATGACGCTCTCCGGCCAAGTGCTCTTGAACGTGAGCTCCGGCATTCTCGGCGGCGGTCCGCCTACGATCGGCGATTTCGACGACGACGGACGCCCCGAATTCGCGTCCGCAGGAGGGAACTTCTACCGACTCTTCGACCTCGACTGCGCGTCCGATCCATCGTGTTTGACCAGCGAGATACGCTGGTCCACCTCGTCGCAGGACCTCTCCTCCAATCGCACGGGCTCTTCGATTTTCGACTTCGAAGGAGACGGCGCCGCCGAAGCGGTGTACGGGGACGAGTGCTTCACACGGATCTACGAGGGTTCGACGGGAGAGGTGCTCTACTCCGCCTTCCGCACCTCCTGCACTTGGTTCGAAAACCCTGTCATCGCCGACCCGGACGGAGACTCGAACACCGAGATCCTCATCGGCTCGAACGCCAACTGCAATCGGACCTGCCCGGCGATCGATCCCATTCACCGGGGAAACCGATGCGAGGCGGGAGCCGACTGCCTGTCCGGACTGTGCGATGAGGGCTTCTGCCGTTGCGCAAACGACTCGGAGTGCCGTGAAGGCTACTCGTGCGAAGCGCCGATCGCCGGAACGCCGGGCAGCGGCGACACCTGCCGGGCCGAGCATCCGCCGGGTGTCGGGCAAGTGGGTCTACGCGTGCTGCGCGACGCGCTCGATCGCTGGGTCTCTTCGCGCCCCATGTGGAACCAGCACACCTACTCGGTCACCAACGTCAACGACGACGGGACGATCCCCATGACCTCGGAGTGGGTCGCAAACTTCAGCGACCCGACCCTCAACAACTTCCGGCAGAACGTGCAGGGCGAAGCTGCGCCCGGCACCCAGCCCGACATCACCGGAGACGTCGACGAAAGCGTCTGCCAAACCTCCGGCGAGGAGCGCCTTTTGACCGCGACGGTGTGCAACCGGGGAACGCGAACGGTTGGCGCTTCGATGCCGGCTACGTTCTATGTCGGTGACCCCGCGGACGAGAACCTCCTGTGTGTTTCCTTCACCGAGGGCCCGGTTCCCGTCGGGGGCTGCCTCGAAGTCTCCTGCATCATCGACGTAGACATCCAGGGCACGATCACCATGGTCGTCAACGACGACGGTCAAGGCGGTCGAACGACCACCGAGTGCAACGACAACAACAACTCGGACGACGTGACGATCATCTGCGTCCAGTGATAGCGGATCGACGAGGGCGCTCTTCCGATTGAAGTCGTTCTAGGCTGCTACTCAGGTGAGCAGTGTTTGTTACGCCTGCGAATGATAGCTACCCTGTACTCTATATGGTTGGGGGAACCATGATGGAGGAGCAGTGCATCCTGTTGTTGGATGACGACACCGAGTTCCGGGCGCTACTCGGCGCCGTGCTGAACGCGCGCGGTTTCCGAGTCCTCGAAGCGGCGTCTGCTCAGGCTGCAACGACCGTGCTCCTCACCGAAAGCCCCGATCTCGTGATCGTCGACGGCTTGCTTCCCGATCTTCCGGGCGTGGAATGGATTGAGAGCATCCGTCAACGCGATGAAGACACCCTGATTGTGTTTCTGTCTGCTTTTTGGCGCGATCTCGCGACGTTTCAGCGGCTTACACAGGAGCTGGGTGTGTCACTCGTAGCGTACAAGCCGATTGACCCACTGGTGTTCGCCGAAACGATCGGGCGATTGCTGAGGCTCGAGCCCAGGCGGACTGACAGCGTCCCTCCGACGGTCGGGAACGCTCCTGCCGAACCTCCCGACACTCTTCGAGCGCGAATGGCCCAGCTTCGGGAAGCGTACACCCTGGAGCTCCCAGGGAAGCTCGACGAGCTGGAGGCACGGATCGACGAAGCCCGGCAACGACCCGACGCTGCAAAACAAGCGGCGAGCAGTGCGCATCGACTCCGAGGAACAGCCGGAGCCTACGGCTTCAAGCTCGTCGGTGTTCTGGCAGGCAAGATCGAAGACCTCCTATCCGAGTCCCAGTCGTCGCCGCTACGGGTCCGACGTAACCTCTGGACGGAAATCAGCCGTGCCCTCGAGGACGCTCGTCTGGCCGCGCGGTCCCACGGATCGACGTCGCGGGCGGGCCTCCAGTCGATGGATACGGTTTCGGCGGGCACGATTCTTTTCGTGGACGACGACGCGGACGTGCGACGCACCGCGACGCTCTTTCTTCGAAAGCAGCTGCTCGACGTATGTGTCGCGGGGTCGGCGCCGGAGGCTTTGCACAAAGCAGCGTCGATCAAGCTCGCCGCAGCGATCGTGGACGTCCACTTGAAAGAGTCGAGCGGATTCGACCTGTGCCGGGAGCTTCGCCAGCTGCCCGGGAAAGAGAATCTTCCGCTGGTGTTGCTGTCTGCAGACCAAAGGCTCGAAACACGCGTTGCAGCGACTCAGGTAGGGGCGTCACTCTTCATCGAAAAGCCGCTCCGTGAAGACGTTTTTTCGATGGCCGTTCAGCAAATCGTCGACGAAACGTCGGCCCGCCATGGCCGCGTCCTGCTCCTCGAAGACGACCCCGACTTCGCTAGGCACGCGGAGCTCTTGCTCCAGGCCAGCGACATCGAAACCCGCGCGATTGAGACCCCGGCCGAGCTGCCCTCCACGCTCGAGGAGTTTCGGCCCGATCTCTTGCTGCTCGACATCGACCTCCCGAACACCAGCGGTGTCGACGTATGCAAAGCGCTTCGCATGTCGGTCCAGTGGCAGACGCTTCCGATTCTCATGATCACCGCTCACATCGACGATGAGACGCGAATAGAGGCGTTTCGCTCCGGCGCCAATGACTTCATCTCAAAACCAGTGCTCGAAGAGGAGTTCAACGCACGGGTGGACATGCAGCTGATGCATGCGCGGCTGTTGCAAGAGCGCGCGGAGCGGGACCCGCTCTCTGGGCTCATGTTGCGGCGGCCTTTTCTCGAGGCTTTGGAGCAAAGGCTTTCCGAGGCACATCGAAACGATACCCCACTTGCCGTGGCGCTCATCGATATCGATCACTTCAAGCAGGTCAACGATGGCTTCGGCCACACCTACGGAGACACCGTCATCGCAGGGCTCGGCCGGCTCCTACGTCAGCGATTCCGTCACGAGGACCTTCGATGTCGCTGGGGCGGCGAAGAGTTCATCGTCGTCTTGCCAGGACAGCAAGCAGAGTTGCTCGAACGGGCGCTTGGCCGGGTGCTGAAAGAGCTCTCGGAAATGCGCTTCGAGGCGAGCGATCGCACGACCTTTTCGGTGACCGCATCCGCTGGTGTCGCGGCGCGCCCGGATGACGGACTCTCGGCCGAGGCCCTCATTCGCCGAGCCGACAGGCGCCTTTACCAAGCAAAGAGCAATGGGCGTAACCGCATCGTCGGACCGTCCGGTCACAACCCAGACGAAAGCCGCAGCGGCTTCAGAAAGCAGCACATCGCATGAAGGTTCTAATCGTGGACGATGAGGCGGATATCCGACGGATCGGCGAGCTCAGCTTGCAGAGCGTGGCTGGCTGGGACGTGCTGCTCGCCGAAAGCGGCGCCCAGGGGATGGAGACCGCGAAAGCGCAGAATCCAGACCTGATCTTGATGGACATGATGATGCCCGAGATGGATGGGCTGACCGTCCTTCGCCGGATCCGTAAGGAACCCGAGCTCGCGGGCACGCCGGTCATCTTCATGACCGCCAAGGTACAGCACGACGAGGTCGCACGTTATCTGGAGGCCGGCGCGCTAGGCGTCGTCCACAAGCCCTTTGACCCGATGACGCTTCCTGATGAGATTCGAAGTATCTTGAACGACTAGGACGCGGCCGGAAGGACTCGGTGTATCGCCTCTCGTAGCGCTGCCTCCGTGACGCGCGACTTGACCAGGGACTCGGCGATGCTTTCGTCGGCTCTTGCATCCGCTTCGCGCGCGGAGAAGACGATGACCGGTGTGTTACCCACGAACGGCAAGAGCTCTGTGCCGTCCCCATCGGGCAAGCCCATGTCGAGAAGGACGAGATCATAGCGCTCCCTGTCGAGATGCTCCCGCGCCTCTCGAAGCGTTCGTACATTGGTCAGGGCACCGAGGTCTGACAGAAGGGCACTCACCATCTCGGACAGGTCGACGTCGTCCTCGACGTGAAGAAGGCGTATTTTGCCAGGGCCGTGAATCGAGCCCTGGATCGAGGTGAGCAAACACGTCTCGTCGATGGGTTTCGTGATCCAGTCTACGATCAAAGATGCCCCAGAGTTGAGCTCTCGACGCACTTCGTCGGCGATCGCGGACACCACGACCACCGGAATGCTTTCGTCTCTGTTTCGGATCTCTTCGAGCAAATCGAGGCCGTTCTCCTCGCCGAGCCTCAAATCGAGGGTCACCGCGGCATACTCGTACTCACCTAGCAGGGCGGTCGCGGTGGCAATGTTGGAGGCGACGTCTACTGCATAGCCTTCGATCGCGAGGATTTTCTTGAGAAGTAGCGCGATGTCGGGCTCGTCCTCACAGACGAGAACCCGGCGCGCTCCGATGGGTGCATCACGGACGACGGCCTTTGCAATAGGAAGCTCGATGTAGAAAAGGCTGCCACCACCCGAGGCCCGCTCGTACCCAATCGTGCCGTTCATGCGCTCTACGATCGCCTTCGAAATGCTGAGCCCCAAACCCGTTCCAGAGATCTGTCTGCGATCGGAGGCATCCGCCTGCGCGAAGCGCTCAAACAATCGATTCTCGAAACTCTCGGGGACTCCAGGACCTCGGTCTCGCACTTCGACCCTCACGCGGTCCGCCGCTACGCGCGTGTGAATGTCGACGTCCTCGCCCGCCGGAGAAAACTTCACGGCATTCGAAATGAGATTGGCGAAGATCTGCGCCAAGCGATCCGAATCAGCGTACACCAGAACGGGCTCGGGCTCGCCGTGAAGAACGATTCGGGAGTCGTGCTCCAAAGCGAAGCCGTCATTCGCGGCCTTTGCATCTTTGATGACCCGAGAGAGGTCCAATCGCTGGATCTCGAAGTCGAGCCTTCCGGATTGGATCTTCTCGACATCGAGGATGTCGTTGATGAGACGGACCAGCCTCCCACTGTTGTTGAGAGCAATGTTGATCATCTCCTTTGCTTCAGCGGAGATCTGACCAACACGTCCTCCCGCAACGAGGCCGAGGGCTCCTCGGATTGACGTGAGCGGCGTGCGAAGCTCGTGGCTTACCGTCGAGACGAACTCGGACTTGAGCTGTTCGACTCGCTTGCGCTCGGTGATGTCGCGAACGATCCCGGTAAACATTCGCCGGTCGCCGAGCCGCATTTCGCTGACGGACATTTCAACGGGGAACTCGTTTCCATCCTTTCGAACGGCGATGGCTTCCTGCGCGGCCGCGACCAATTTTGCGGCAGGGTCGTTTGGATAGTTTCGTAGATACTCCTCGAGCCTCTTCCGATGCCGGGGCGGCATCAACATCGAAATGTGCCGGCCCTCGAGCTCTGCGGGCCCGTAGCCGAACGTTCGCTTCACCACCGCGTTGACGCCTTCGATGATACCCGATTCGTCAATCGTGACGATCGTGTCGACGGCGGTTTCGAAGAGAGCCCTCAGCTGCTGCTCGTAGTCTCTGGTCAGCAGGAGTTGCCTCCGAAGCTCGAGTTGGTCCGCCACCTGTCGCCCGAGGATGCTCAGAGTGTCGAGCTGATAAGCGCTGATCTGCCGTGCCTCGTGGTCGATGGCACAGAGAGTCCCTAGGACATGACCATCGGGCGTCGTCAATGGAACTCCGGCGTAGAAGCGAACCCTGGGGTCGCCCGTAACCAACGGGTTGTCGTGGAAGCGATCGTCCTCGAAGGCATCGGGGACGACCAAGAGCTCTTGCTCCGCGACTACATGCCCACAAAAGGAAACGTCGCGGGGCGTTTGTGGTGCATCGAGGCCGTATCTGGATTTGAACCACTGTCGATCAGCGTCGACCAAGGATACGAGCGCAATCGGCACATCGAGGATTCGTGCCACGAGCGTGGTAAGATCATCGAACGAGCTCTCGGGTGGCGTGTCCATCACCCGGTAGCTCTCGAGCGCCCTCAGACGCTCGGCTTCATTCTCGGGAATCCGCGGCGCCTTCATTGCGCAGACTCCACCCCATCGCATGCTCTCACTGCGTTACCCCCCTGGTTCTCCCAACCAATCCAGACAGTGTAGCGAGCGACCGAACACGGTGCGACAGAGGCACAAAGGATCAGCATCACACTTGCACCTACAGTCACGCGGCGCCGGGAGTGCTCCGCCCTGACAGCACACGGCGTAGGAATCACCCTCGCGAAAACCTTGGTTGGTTATGCATGTTGCGAGCGCGACGTGAACCAGTAGGCTCAGGCCCGATGAAGAACCCCCAAGAAGCTCGAGTTGGAGTGCAGCAAGTAGGGTTTACTGCAGTCATGTTTTTCCTAGTGGCTGCTTACGGCCTGTCCGCTTGCTCGGGCGAAAGCGCAGCTCCCGTCAGCCCGACGGAGCCGAGCTTGTCGTTCTTCGTGACGAGCGTCGGGACCGGTTCGATCGGGGGAAATGTCGGCGGGCTCACGGGCGCCGATGCGCTCTGCCAGACCCTCGCGGCCGCGGCCGGAGCAGGCGTTAAGACCTGGCATGCGTATCTGAGCAGCTCGAACGAAGACGCGCGGGATCGGATCGGTGCCGGCCCTTGGTACAATGCGCGACTCCAAGAGGTCGCCGCGAACGTCGATGCGCTTCACCAAAACGGAATCCCGCGTTTGCTCTGGGGCGTGACCGAAGATCCCGATGGCGAAGGCCTGGTCATCGACGAGAACGGTGACCTCGTTCCTCTCGCTGAGCACGACATCGTGACGGGAAGCACCGCAGAAGGGACCGTTTCCGAGGGCCGCACCTGCCTCGACTGGACCTCAGCCAGCGAAAGCGATGTCGCACAGGTGGGCCACAGCGATATCGCACCGGCAGGCGTCACCATCGACGGCGTCGACATTCAGTCGTGGAACTCCGCACACGAAAGCGCGAGCTGCACCGAAGAGGGTCTCGCCGAACGCCAGGGTGCCGGCCGCTTCTATTGCTTCGCGATCGATTGATCGACGTTGTCACGATTGCGAATATCGATAGAATGCGGGGCATGAGACCGCTTGGCCTTGGCATCCTCTCACTCGCGCTGTCGGTGGTCGCTTTGGAATCAGGCGCTAACGCAGACCAGCCGATCATCACCGAGGCGCCGGCGAGCTCGAATCAGCTGGGCTACGTGACGCAGCCTTCCGCGAGCTACGACGAATTCAGGCAGCGCGAGCTTCATGAAAGCTCGCGGCGCTCGCGCAATGCGCTCATCGGCTTGTCGGCCAGTGCTGCCCTGGGGACCGCTCTCGTGTTTCCCGGTCTGATTCGCCAGTGCTACTTGATCGAGCTCAATAGTCTTTCGGGGACCAGCGAGGAGCTTCGCTGCACCTCCGCCGGCAAGGCGCTCGTGGGCGTCGGTTGGCCGCTGTTCTTCGGCGGACTAACGGGCGTATTCATCAGCGGAATCATGTTCGGGGTCCGTCAGGGCAAGCTCCGCCGGCTCGAGGATCGAATGGCCTACGAGAAATCGCGCGCGTTCCGCTGGGATCCTCGCAGCTCCCGCTTCGT
>CAJIBW010000110.1_pt1 | contig 11909 bp, 12 predicted proteins | sample 9199441 | NCBI WGS metagenome assembly CAJIBW01 (sample SAMEA7708313, study PRJEB35096) | sediment metagenome | biome: marine neritic benthic zone biome [ENVO:01000025]; feature: sediment [ENVO:00002007]; material: shallow marine sediment [ENVO:03000034] sea grass bed [ENVO_01000059] ... | reverse complement strand
CAAGCTTGCGGATGGACTTAGATGACGTTAACCAAAGGTATGCACCGGTGCACGGCATTGTTGCTTTCGTTTGTGCTGGTCTCCGCCTGCGCTCGGAACCGCTATCCCCAGACGCCGACCACGCCGTTCGACGACCCGTCCTTCTCGGCGCCTGAGCCGATCGTCCTCCCGGGCATGGACTCGGATCCTCCCCGGGCCCTGCGCCTCTTTCCGGGTGATGTGGTGCAGCTCACGACGGTCTCCGCCCAGACCGCGACCTATGAAGGCCTGATCGTCGACGCGATGGGTCAGCTTCACGTGCCGCTCGCCGGCGACATTCAGGTTGGGGGCCTGACGCTCGGCCAGGCCGAGCAGGCGGTCGAAAAGGGCCTGCGACGGTACGACCGGTTCGTTCGAGCAAATCTCATCATCACCGCGCTCGACGGCCATGCGGCGGTCGTCATCGGGGCAGTGACCACACCGGGCCGCGTGAGAATATCTCCCGGCACCAGGTTGGCCGACCTCCTCGCGCAAGCGGGCGGCGTCTTGGTTGGCCGGGTTGAATACATACCGGAGCGGCTCGGCGATTTGGAGCTCGCGCGGCTCGTTCGGGACGGTGAGACGCTGCCGGTGAGCCTGCTACTGGCCATGGAAGGGGACGTCAAGCACAACATTCGCGTCCGGGCGGGCGACCAACTCTACGTTCCACCGATTACCAAGAACGCGATCATGGTCCTTGGCGAGGTAGGCCGTCCGCAGCCCATGGCGTACCGCCAGGGCATTCGGCTGACCGAGGCGCTGGCGCGCGCCGGCGGCATCGTCATGGCCCGAGCCGACCGCAAGGACATTCGCATCGTCCGCGGCCCGCTCAACGAACCGCGCGTCTATACCACCAACCTGAAGGCATTGACCAGTGGCGAGGCAACCGACGTCGTGCTCTGGCCGGGCGACATCATCTGGGTGACCAAGTCCTGGTACGCGAGCACGGCGGACGTGATGAACGGCCTTGCGCAGATCGTCTCCCTCGCCAATACCGCCGCCATCCTTGCTCTTGCCTACGGCGTTGGCGCCACCCCCAGGTAGATGCACCAGCCATTGTTCAGACGCTTGCTCGGTCCCGCGGTGGAGACCGAAGAGGTTGACCCGCACACGGTCCAAGCCGGGCTGCTGAAATCAGAGGCGGCGCTCGTCGAAGGCGCTGCGCAGACACGCGTCGAGCAGTTCGCTGCGGGCCGCGTCTGCAGCCGGATCGCCCTCGGCCGCCTTGGCGTGGCGGCGACGACCCCCATCCTGCGCGGGGAGGATCGAGCGCCGATGTGGCCGACCGGCTTCATTGGCAGCATTTCGCACACCGACACCTGGTGCGCTGCCGCGGTGGCGCGAACCGAGGATGTTCGATCTCTCGGAATCGATCTGGAATCGTCGACGCCCCTGAAGGAGACCCTGCTGAAGCGGGTCTGCACTCCGAAAGAGCGGGCTTGGTTGCGCACGCTGCCCGCACCTGGAGTGACCGGTAAAATCCTCTTCAGCGCCAAAGAGGCGGTCTACAAATGCCAGTACCCGCTCAGCGAGCAGTTTCTCGGTTTTCACGCCGTCGAGATCGAGCTCGGCGACGAGTCGTTCGAGGCGGTCTTCCAACAAAAGGCCGGTTGGTTCAAGCCCGGCGACGTGCTCTCGGGCCGCTACCTGGTCGAAGAGGGGCTGGTCGCCGCCGCGTGTGAGCTCGCCCGATGAGCGGCGACGATCTCACGGTCGTCATCGACGTGCCGCGAGGCAGCTTCATCAAGAGGGATGACCAGCGAAACCTGGATTTCCTCTCCCCGATTCCATGCCCGTTCAACTACGGCCACGTCCCGGGGACCCGTGCAGAAGACGGCGAGGCGCACGATGCGGTGGTCCTGGGTCCGAGACTGCCGCTCGGCAGTACCGCCACCTTCACCAAGCGGGCCCGCGTCGACTTCATCGACGGCGGACGGTTCGACCCCAAATGGGTCTGCGCCGACGCGCCGCTCAGCCGTTTCCAGCGGCTGCAAGTTGCCGGGTTCTTTCGCTGCTACGCGGTCGCGAAGAGCTTGATCAACCGAATTCGCGGCAAGCAGGGGCCCACGCGCTACCGCGGCTGGATCTAGCAGCCCGCGCAGTGCAGACTCCCTCATCCGCTTGCGTGAGTCGATCGACATACGAATCTCGTCGTCTCTGGCGTCGATAGACGCGGACGCGTGGGATCAGCTCGTCGGAGACGACGATCCGTTCGTCGAGCACGCGTTTTTGTCGCTCCTCGAAGAAAGCGGGTCGGTCGGGCGAGGCTCTGGCTGGGAGCCGACGCACGTCACCGCATGGCGTGGCAAACGACTCGTGGGCGCCTTGCCGCTTTATCTCAAGACCCACAGCTACGGCGAGTACATCTTCGATTGGGGCTGGGCCGACGCAGCGTCGCGATTGGGGCTCAGCTACTATCCAAAGCTGGTGTCGATGGTACCTGTCACGCCGGTGACCGGACGCCGTTTCCTCTTCGCTGCGGACGACGATCCAGCTGAAATCGTCAAGCGCCTGATCGACGGCTGTCACGAGGCCGCAGAGTCGAGTCGGGCGTCGTCCATTCATCTTCTCTTCCTCAATCCCGAAGAGCACGACTGGGTTGCCCGCGACGGTCGACTGATGAACCGGCTCTCTTTTCAGTTTCACTGGAGGAACGACGGATACGGGGATTTCGAGGACTTCGTCGGCAACTTCCGTTCGTCGATGCGCAAGAAGCTACGCAAAGAGCGTCGGGTCGCAGCCGAGGCCAAGCTTCAAATCGAGGAGCTCCGCGGCGACCAGCTCGGTGTGGACGATTGGCTGGCCCTCGAGCGCCTTTACCGCGCCACCTGCGGCCGCAAGGGCTCCTACCCCTATCTGACCCCGGCCTTCTTCGAGCTGGCCCCATCCCGGCTCGACGGATCGCCCCTGGTGTTCACTGCGAAAGACGAGGGCCGCATCGTCGCTGCGTCGATCAACTTCGCCAAGGGCGGACATCTCTACGGTCGATATTGGGGAGCGACACAGCGCCACGACATGCTTCATTTCGAGCTCTGCTACTATCGTCTCATCGAGCACGCGATCGACCACCACATGCGCCGCTTCGAAGCCGGAGCTCAGGGCACACACAAGCTGAGGCGCGGATTGATGCCGGTCCCGATTCACAGCGCGCACTGGATCCGCAACCCCGTGCTGCAGGAGGCCGTCGCCGATTTCCTCCCGAGGGAGGCGTTTTCGGTCCAACAGCAGATCCGCGAGCTCCGACACCACGGGCCCTTTCGGCGGGCTGGTGACGAAAGCCTGAGGCCAAACCGGGCCTCCGGATGACTCTGCTCTTCGTCTACGCCGGGATTGCGCTCAGCGTCTCCTTCCTCTGTTCGATTCTCGAGGCCGCGCTGCTCAGCGTGACGCCGTCGCACCTTGCCAAGCTCGAACAAGATCGTCCCAAGGTCGGCGGGCGCCTGCGCGCCCTCAAGGCCCATGTCGACAGGCCGCTCGCAGCGATCCTGACCCTCAACACCACCGCGAACACCGTCGGCGCGGCTGGGGTCGGCGCCGAGGCGCAGCGCTTGTGGGGCTCCGAGGTCTTGGCGATCACGTCCGCCGCCTTGACCTTGCTCATCCTCTTTCTGGCCGAAATCATTCCCAAGACGCTGGGCGCGATGTATTGGCGACGTTTGGCGGGCTTCATGTCAGCCGTCTTGCCGCCTCTGATCTTGATCCTGCTGCCGCTCGTCTGGTTGTCCGAGAAACTAACCGGCTTTCTCAAGCGACGGCGGGTCACGGAGAGGCTCTCGCGCGAAGAATTCGCGGCCTTGGCGCGCATAGGAGGAGAGCAGGGCGTGTTCGACAAATCGGAGATGAGAATACTCCGTAACCTTTTTCACTTCGGCTCGCTTCGGACCAGAGACATCATGACGCCCCGCACGGTGATGTTTTCCCTCGAAGAAAACACGAGCGTACGGGATGCGATCGCCGCGCGCGGCGCCATGGTTTTTTCGCGAATCCCGATTTGGAAGAAAACCTCCGACGAGATGACCGGATACATCTTGAAAGACCAGCTCTTTTTGCGAGCCGCGCGCGACGAGCTGGACATACCCATTCACACGTTTGCCCGCGAGGCGTTGATGGTGCCCGACACGCTTCCGCTGCCGACTCTCTTCGAGAAGCTCCTCGACCACCGAGAGCACATCGCGGTGGTCGTCGATGAGTACGGCGGTGTGGACGGCGTCGTCACGATGGAGGACGTCCTCGAAACGCTCATCGGCCTCGAGATCGTCGACGAGATGGACTCGGTCAAGGACATGCGAGCCATGGCCCGCGCCAAGTGGGAGGCGCGGGCGAAGCATATCGAGAGCAAAGCGCCAGAACCGGCGAAGCTCGTGGATTCCACGGAGCGCTGATGAAGGCCTCGCTCACAGAGGGTGGACGCCCGAGCACGTCTGCTGCGCGCTGGTTCTACGCACTCAAGCCGGCGAGCTGGCCCAAGCTGTTCGTCCCCGCACTGTTCGGGCAGGTGATTGGAGCAAGTCCATCGCATGGGTTCGACGCGGCCGCGCTCGGCTGGGGCGTCGGCTTCACCGTCCTCGGGCTTGGCTTCATCGTCTTGCTCAACGACTGGGGCGACCGCGAGGTGGATGCGATCAAGCGAAGGATGTTTCCCGAGGGCTGCTCCCCCAAGACGATCCCCGACGGCATCCTCGATGCTCGGGCGGTCGGGGTCGCAGGGCTCTTGTTCGGCGCGGCCACGCTTCTGGTCGCCGCTGGCGCCGAGCTGGCGCTGGATCGACCTCTGGCCCTCGAAGCGGGGCTTTTGTGCATGCTCATCTTCGTCGCGTACACCCTTCCGCCGCTCCGCTTGAACTACCGGGGTGGAGGAGAGCTCTTGGAAATGCTCGGCGTTGGCATAGCGCTCCCTCTCTACAATAGTTACCTGCAGTCAGGGGCCCTTCCGCCGGGTGTCTGGCTTTGGGTCGTCGGATTCTCTCTGCTCAGCCTCGGGAGCGGCGTCGCCAGCGGCCTGTCCGACGAAGAGAGCGACCGTGTTGGAGGAAAGCGCACCTTCGCCTCCGTGTTCGGGAACGCCGCCGCGCGCAGGCTCACCGAGGCCTGCGTTTTGCTGGGGGCCGCGGTTTGGCTCGGCGGGTCCTTAGCGAAACCGCACTGGTTGCCGCTCTGGGCGGTCGCGCCCGCCGTGGCGATGATCCTGTGGAACTTCGTCGCGATGCGAAAGGTCAGCGCGGAGGCCGTCACGAATGCATTCGTGGCGCAGGGCGAGTACAAACGTTTCCTTCATCGCGCAATTTGGCATAGTACGATGGTTGCAGCGCTGCTCTTGTCGCTGCGACTGGGATGGACATGACGGCCCACGCGACAGACGAACTGATTTCCCCATTGCTAGAAGTCGAGGCGAGGATTCGACAAACCCGGTTTGGTGCGTTGAGCCTCGACCCGAGCCGCACGACCGCAAGCTCGCCGACCGAGATCGTCTCCGCTCTTGCCGACACGCAGCAGTTGCCGTACCTCGCTTCAGCGGCCTCGGCGGTTGCGGAGGCGCAGCTGCGTAGTTTTCCCGAAAACCTATTTTGGGACTTCGATTTCTACCTGGCGTCCATCCACCGCGACGCAGAGGCCGCGCCCGACTACGCGAGCTATCTCGAAGAAGTCACGCGCATCACGGTCGGCCTGATGACGATGTACGGACAGCAGTCGGTGATTCGATTTCGGTACGTCCACGACTTCATGTACGGCTTCGACTGGGCCCGCTGGGTTCGTCGCGAACCAGACGAACGAAAGGGCATCGAGCCGTTCGGCATCGGTTTCCTGCGACAGACGGAAAGCCGGGGGCGCGACATTCTGACCCTGATCAAAGAAGACGACGACGGGTACCCGAAGCTCGCCGAGGGCGCCGTCCGGAACCCTTTTCCGTTTTCCCGCGAGCCCGAGGAAGAGCTTTCGCTCTACCGACGACTGGCCGACCGAGATTGCGTTCCCGTACGGGCTTGGCGAATCGCGGGCCAAGCCGATGCGAGCAGGGATTTCGATGCGCTTCGCGAAGAGGTCGCGGCGTCGCTGGGCCTGACCGGCTAAGCCGTGAGCAGCATCGCAAGCATCCAGAGGCCCACGAGGAGGTTGAGCGCGATGCTCGACCACCAGGCGGCCCGAAACGGGTCCAGTGTGCGGGCGCCCGCCAAGAGGGGCAGAATGGGCGCGATCGCCACGCCGGCCTTCGCCGGGATCGAAACCAAAGGCGTCCAAACGAAGATGGCCAGCGCCGCAAACCCGATTCCTGCGGAGGCGAAACGCCGCGCCGAGGGCATGCCGTAGCGAACCGGCCAGGTCTGCTTCTGGGCTGCGACATCGTCCTCGACGTCGGGAAGGGCGGTAAGCACGTTACTGCACACGCCGAGGAGCGCGGCCGGACCCATCACCCAGCCCGGCGCGAAAACGATTTCGGTCTGCAGGTAGTAGCCGAGTGAAGGAAGGCCGACGCCGACTCCGATGCCTTGCAGCAGCTCACCGCCGCCTCGATAGCTCAGTCGAACCGGATCGAAGCTGTAGAGCCACATCAGGAGCAGTGCGGCGAGCCCGTAGAGCGGAGTCAAGCTGCGCCCGGCGAAGGCGAGCCCGCAGGAGTAGAGCAGCAGCAGCGACGCCGCCAATCGAGCAGCGTTCTTGACCTGCTGCGGGGAGAGCTTGCCGTCTGGAATCACACCCGATCCTCCGGAGAGCAGGGTGCGTCGGCCGCTGTCCGCTTCGTGGTCCGCGAAGTCGTTTGCGAACACCACGAAGAGGTGATCCAACACGCCCCAGAGAACGGCGGCCGCCAGCCAAGGCCAGGCAAAGCGCCCGGTGACGTGCCAGGCCGCCACTTGGCCCAGGACCAAGGGCACGGCGATGTTGATCTGGGCGAGCGGTCGTGAGGCTTGAATCCAAGATCTCATGGCGGCAGCTCCCTCGATAACACGTTTCGATCCTGCTAGGTCTGCGAGGTGCACGCGCCCAACGGGGAGCCCCTCACACGGCAGGTCCAGTTTTTCACCGGCAAGGGCGGGGTCGGCAAGTCCACCGTTCTCGCCGCGCTGGCGACGGCTGCCGCGCGCGCAAAAAAACGGCCGCTGATCGTCGAGCTCGGGACGCACACCTCGTCGTCGCACTTGTTTCACGGTCCCGACGTTGGTTATCTACCGTCAGAGGTCGCGCCCGGCGTACACGCGACCCGCGTTCAGTTCGAGCCGGCTCTGATCGACTACATCACTTCGCGGCTCAAGCTTCGACCCATCGCGAGCTTGGTCGCGAAGAACAGCTCGCTCCGCCGCTTGTTCTTGGCGGCTCCCGGCGTCGATGAGATCGTGACCCTGCATCGAGTGGCGCAGCTCGCAGCGGACCGGCGCTGGGGTCCCATCTTGGTCGACCTCGAATCCACCGGGCATGCGCTCATGTTCTTCGATCTGCCGACTGTCCTCGAGGTGTTTCTGAAGGACGGCCCTCTGCGACAGGTCGTCGATAGCGCTAGCCAGTTGCTTGCCGATCCGGAACGATGCGCGGTTCACATCGTGACCGTCCCGGAGCCTTTGGCCGTCAATGAAACGATTCACCTTCACGCCGAGCTGCGAAAACGCAACGACCTGCATCTGGGCTGCCTGTTCATCAACCGCGTCCCGCGCGCCTGGCTCGACGATGACGAGCATCGACTCGTGGACCGGGAGCTCGCAGGGGCGAGCGCCGGTCAGCCCTGGGCGCCCGACTTGGCGCTCGCCCAGTATCTCGCCAAGCGTCGTCAGACGGCCGACAAGTGCATCCGTGGGCTTCACCACGACATCGATCTGCCGACCATGACCTTCGAGGCGCGGGACGAAAGCAGCGCAACGATCGTCGCGGAGCTTTCAGACGCAATCGAACGAGCGGGGTTTGCGTGATCCCCCTTCCAGACGATTGCAGGCTGGCGTTTTGCGTCGGCGTAGGCGGCGTAGGGAAGACCACCTTCGCTGCGGCGCTCGGGCTCAGCGAGGCCTTGCGTGGGAGGTCAGTCCTCGTTCTGACAGCCGATCCGGCGCGGCGCTTGGCGGACGCGCTCGGCATCGGCGGCCTCTCCGACCAGGCATCCAACATCTCGCTTCCCGCGACCGCGCAAGCCGAGGAGCGCGTCCGAGGAGAGCTGCACGCCGCCATGTTGGAGACCAAAACCAGCGCGGACGAGATCATCCGACGCGCCGCCCACGACGAAATCAGGGCGCAGCGGGTTCTCGACAATCGGATCTATCAGGCATTCTCCAACACGCTCGCGCGCTCGCATGCGTACGCTGCCATGGAGCGAGTCCACGAAGCGGTCCACGACCCGCGCTACGATCTGGTCGTCGTCGACACCCCGCCTTCGCAGAGCTCGATCGAGATTCTAGACGCGCCGGCGCGTCTCGTGAGCTTTCTCGACCAGCGCGTCGTTCGATGGTTCCTGCAGGCCTCGGACGAGTCGCCGCAGCTACGCGGTGGCGCGATTGCGCAACGGCTTCTGCGAATCGTCGCCGGGGAATCGCTCGTTTCCGCTCTCACCGAGTTCCTCACCGAGATGGCCTTTTTGCGAGAGGGGTTCTCCGCGCGGGCGAAGGACGTCCGGGAGCTGATGCAGTCGACGAGCACCAACTTCGTCTTGGTGTCATCGGCGGACGCGATGGGCCTCGAGGCCGCCAGATCGGTTGCCGCGGAGGTTCGGAGCCGGGGCTTCGAGCTCGCGCAGGTCGTGTTCAACCGCGCGTTCATTTCGGAGGCCGCGCGTCCGAGCACCGATTTGGTGGCTTACCCCGAGCGACTCGCATCCCTTGCGCCAAAGCTCGAACGCATACGAGTGCTCCTGAACGCGGAGGAGGACCGAAAGCGCTCCAATATTGCGGCGTTCTGCAACGAATACGGCGTCGGCGCCTGGTCTCTCCCGGAGGCTAGGCGACCGCTTGGAGACCCTTCGGCTCTGGCAGCCTGGATCGAGCAGGCGCGACCGATTTCGCCCGGCACGTAGCGTGCCCCGGTGCTTTCGTGCAATCCTTCGCCGCATCGAGAGGCCTCATGGAGCACATCATCAAGCACGACCTCAGTCCGGAGCTGGCCAAGAAAGCTGCGGATAAAGCCGCGGAGCACTACACGCAAAAGTGGGAGAAGTACGACGCGAAGTCGACATGGGTGACAGACACCAGGGCCGAAATCACCTTCCACGTCAAAGGCGTTCACGTCGCTGCAACCGTCGACATGCTGCCTGGTCAAGCCGTCATCGAGATGCAGAAGGTTCCGCTCCTCCTGCGCCCTTTCAAGAACATGGCGCTCGACGTCGTGCAGCGGACGATGCAGAAGTGGATCGACAAAGCAAAGAACGGCGAGCTCGACTGAGCTCGGCGTTGCGTCCTCAAGCGCTGACGAACTGCTTCAGGGCAGCGTCGCCATGCACACTGCGCAGCTTCCGAAGGGCAAGCGCCTGGAGCTGACGAATGCGTTCTCGGCTGAGCCCGAACTCGCGCCCTATCTCCGCGAGGGTATGCGACTCTTTCTCGCCGATTCCAAAGCGCATGCGAATGATCCGCTGCTCGCGTGGGTTGAGCGTTTCCAACGCTCTCTCGACGGACTTCGAAAGATCTTCGCCGATCACGGTGTCCATCGGCGTTCCGGCCTCGTCATCGGCGATCAAATCCCGGAGCTCGCTGTTGCCGTCGTTGCCAACCGGCATTTCCAGAGACACCGTGTCGCGCGATATCATGAGAAGATTTGCCACCTGATCGGTTGGCAGCTTCATTCGCTTTGCAATCTCGGCAGCGCTCGGCTCTCGGCCGAGCTCGCCGGTGAGCTTTCGAGTCATCCCGGTGACCTTGGTCAGTAGCTCGCAGGCGTGAACCGGGATTCGGATCGTTCGCGCCTGGTCGGTCGTCGCCCTTGCCATCGACTGGCGAATCCACCACGAAGCATAGGTCGAGAGCTTGTAGCCGCGGCGGTAGTCGAACTTGTCGATCGCGCGCATCAGGCCCATGTTGCCCTCTTGAATGAGGTCCATGAAGGGAAGACCCCGCTTCAAGTACTTCTTCGCAATGGCGACGACGAGCCGAAGATTGGCTTCGACCATTTCCGCCTTCGCGCGCTCCACTTTGGCGTGGGCCGCCGTGACGACTTCATGAAGCTTGCGAAGCTTGTTCGCGGTCAACCCAGAGTCGGCCTCCGCCTTCTTGCGAGCGTTCGTTCCTTCGCCGCAGGACTGCACGTACGACTCGAGCGCGCAGAGCACCGCTTCGAACGCTGGCTCGATGGCCGCTTCGCGAACGGCTAGGTCCTTCGCGGCAACGCGTTCACAGACCTCGCTGAGGTCGTCCAGGTGAAGCTTGGCCTCGAGGACCGCGTCGTAGATCGTCTGGCGGCCCTTTTCGATCTGACGGGCGAGCTCCACTTCTCCCTCACGCGTCAGGAGGCTGACCGCGCCCATCCAGTCGAGATAGGTCTGCACCGGCTCTGCGCTCAGGACGTTGGTCTTCTCCGCGGGTTTCGCCGAGCGACGGCGATCCCCACGCCGGTTCTTGCCTTGCTTGACCGTGACCTCGACCCCGGCTGCCTCGAGCCGGCGAAGGAACTTCCGTACATTCCCCTGGGTCGCTCCGATCTCGGCGATCATCCCCGACGCTTCGTCGTAGGTGATCCACCCCCGGGCCTTCACCGTCTCGATGACTTCGTCCATCTTTGCGTTGTTGCTAGAAGATTGTGCTGACATTGGTGATTCTCTCGCCTCTCTAAGCGTGTGGTACCACCCAACTGGAAAAAGCGCAACCATATGATCAAAAAAATATATAAATACTGTGAATGGGGCATCACTGTTGGATTGCCCACATTTTCGGAGGAGCTGATTGAACCCTCATTCATTTTCTGGTTGCCCCGGCTCCTGGGCAGCCTCTAGGATTCGCGGGCATGAGCGAGCAGCGTTACCCGGTCCTGCGTTCGAAGGCCGATTCGAAGTCAGAGACCTTCCAGGCCAATCGTGAGGGCAACCTCGCCGCTCTCGCGGCCGTCGGCGAGGCGCTTGCCAAGGCCAACGGCGGTGGCGGCGAGAAGTACGTGAGCCGCCACCTCGCGCGCGGTAGGATCCTCCCGCGGCAGCGCATCGAGATGCTTCTCGACCGCGACAGCTACTTTCTGGAGATCGCTGCGTTGGCCGGGCACGGGATGAAGGGGGAGGTGAGCGGCTCTTCGGTGGTTGGCGGCGTCGGCCTGGTGAGCGGCGTGGAGTGCTGCATCACGGCAAGCGAGGCAACCGTGAAGGGCGGAGCGATCACGCCCATCAGCATGCTGAAGACCGGAAGGCTTGCAGAGATCTGCGAGCAGAACCGCTTGCCGGGAATTGCGTGTATCGAATCCGCCGGCGCAGATCTGCCCAAACAGGATCAGATCTTCGTGCCCGGGGGCGCCGGCTTTCGCCATCTCACGCAGCGGTCCGAAAACAAGATTCCAACCATCTGCTTGGTCTTTGGAAGCTCGACCGCCGGCGGCGCGTACATGCCGGGGATGAGCGACTATGTCGTCATGGTCAAAGAGCAAGCCCAGGTCTATCTCGCAGGTCCGCCTCTGGTGAAGATGGCAACCGGCGAAGAGACCGACCACGAGGAGCTGGGCGGCGCGGAAATGCACTCGGTGATCAGCGGCGTGTCCGATTACCTCGCCGAGGACGAAGTCGATGCGATTCGTCTCGGTCGGGAAATCGTGGCGCACTTTCAATGGCAAAAGCACGGCCGATTTCGCCCCCGCCCCGTCGAGGCGCCGATCTACGACGCCGAGGAGCTCCTAGGCATCACTTCTTCGGACGTGCGCGTGCCATTCGACCAGCGCGAGGTCATTGCTCGAATCGTCGATGGCTCACGCTTCAGCGAATTCAAGCCGCTCTACGGGAAAACGAT
>CAJIBW010000271.1_pt1 | contig 12091 bp, 12 predicted proteins | sample 9199441 | NCBI WGS metagenome assembly CAJIBW01 (sample SAMEA7708313, study PRJEB35096) | sediment metagenome | biome: marine neritic benthic zone biome [ENVO:01000025]; feature: sediment [ENVO:00002007]; material: shallow marine sediment [ENVO:03000034] sea grass bed [ENVO_01000059] ... | reverse complement strand
GCCCTGCGGGCTCGCGCTACCGCCTGCCGTGGGGGAGCCCGGTTCCGCTTGCCGTGGGGGAGCCCGGTTCGCCCTGTCACCGTATGGAGGGGCACGGAAAAAAACCCGTCATGGGGCGGAGTCGACGTAACGAGTGACAATCTGCAAGACAGCAACCACCACAGATTGGCGCGAGTTCCGAGGCGAGGCTTGCGTGGCCTAAGGCCCCAAGCCCCTCCGGCCACCTTTGCAAGCCGAGCCGTTCGGCGCAGCCCCGTATCGCGGTTTTTTCCGTGCCCCGATTAGAGCTCGAAGTCCCCGTACTCCAGTATCTCTGATACCCGGTACAGGAAGCCGTTCGCGTGCACGCCGTCGACGACGCGGTGATCGTAGGTCAGCGCCATGTGCATGACCGGATGGATCGCCATCAGGTCTTCGCCCTCGTGCTCGATCACGACGACCCGCTTCTTGATGGTGCCGAGGCGGAGAATCGCGACGTTGGGCTGCGAGATGATCGCACCGCCGACGAGGTTGCCGCGGCGGCCGGGGTTGGAGATGGCGAATGTCTTGCCGGCGAGGTCGTTCGGAGTGAGGTTGCCCGAGCGCGCCCGCTCCGCGACATCGGCCACCGCGCGCGCGACGCCTCGAATCGTGAGGTTGTCGGTGTTTCGAATGACGGGGACGACCAGGCCTTCGTCCGTATCGACCGCAATTCCGATGTTGACCTCGGCCAGCTTGACGAATGCGTCGTCGAGCACCCGCGAGTTGATTTCCGGGAACTCGCGCAGGGCTCGTGCGGTCGCTGCGATCGCAAAGGCGAGGTACGTGAGATTCACCCCGTCTTTTTTGAAATGCGCTTTGTGCTGGTTTCGCAGAACCGCCGTCCGGTGAAGGTCGCATTCGGCGAACGTCACGACGTCTGGGGCTGTCTGTTTCGAGAAGACCATGTGGTCGGCGATGATTCGCCGGCGACGCGTGAAGGGAACGATCTCGTCCCCAGGCTTGGGAACATACGGCGGCAGGCGAAACGCTCCGGAAGGGCCGCTGCCTCGGGCGGCCGCCGGCGCGGGCGGTGCGGGCGGCGCAGCGGGCTCGGGCGGAACCGATGCCGGGGGTGGCGGAGGGGTCGTTGCCATCCGCCCCGGGCTAGGTTCGCTGCTGATCGCGGCCATCACGTCGTCATGCATGATGCGTCCGCCGTCGCCCGAACCTTGGACGGCGGTGAGGTCCACGTCCTTTTCCCGCGCGAGCTTACGGACCGACGGCGAAGTCGGCGGCGCTGGACTAGCGGCGGAACTAGGCGCAGGCGGCTCGTTGGCCGGAGCTGCCTCCGCACTTGCCTGGGCGTCTTCGTCAATCTCGCAAATGGGTTCGCCGACGGCGATGATGTCGTCTTCGGCTGCAAGCAGTTGAGTCACCACACCTGCGACGGGCGCCGGGAGCTCACTGTCTGCCTTATCGGTAAGAATCTCGACGATAGGGTCGTCTTTGGCGACCGACTGCCCTACGGAGACGAGCCATTTGCCGATGGTGCCTTCTACGACGCTCTCGCCGAGTTGCGGCATCGTCACTTTGGTGGCCATTGGAGCCGCACCATAGCCCAAAACAAGGCGGGTGGTAGCTACTTCCAGTTGCGACCTGCGCCTAGTCGGCTCGATGTGTCCGAGAGCCCGGTGGAGCAGCGGGGCTCCGGGCGTGATCTCGGCTTTCCACTGCTCATGGGGCTCGATTCTTCGGGCTAGTCTTGGCGCCGCGCTCAGAGTAGAGTCCGGCGCATGTTGGACGCGCTCAATACGGAAGACAGACTTCAGCTCATGAGGTTTGTTTGTTCCTTCGCTTGGGCTGACCTCGAAGTCACCGACCGCGAACGTGAGTTCGTCGTCAAGATGGTGATTCGACTCGGACTCGACGAGGACGAGCAGCAGCAGGTCGCGCAGTGGCTCGAGGTTCCGCCCCGCGCCGACGACCTGGACCCGGGGGACATCCCAAAAGAGCACCGGCAGCTGTTTCTAGACGCAGCAAAGGCCATGATCCTCTCCGACGGAAACATCGGAGATGTGGAAGCCGAGAACCTGGTCATCCTCGACCAACTGCTGCGCTGACCGCCGTTGGAATAGTGGAGACATCATGGATATCGACCCAGGTAAGTACATCGATCTACTCATGGAGCACGGCCCGAAGGTCTTGGGCGTCCTGCTGGCGCTCTTCGTTGCCTTTGTCGTGGCGGGCTGGGCGGAGCGAGCCGTTCGCGGCGGGCTCGAGAAGCGGAGCTTCGACGCAACCCTGACGCGGTTCTTTGCGAAGTTCACGCGCTACTTAATTCTCGTTGGCGCCGTTCTCGGCTGCCTGGGGGTGTTTGGAATTCAAACGGCGAGCTTCGCCGCCGTCTTGGCCGCAGCGGGCTTCGCCGTTGGATTGGCGTTCCAGGGCACACTCGGCAATTTCGCGGCGGGCGTCATGCTTCTGGTATTCCGACCCTTCAAAGTGGGGGATTTCGTAGAAGTCAACGACGATACGGGCGTCTGCGAGCACATCGACCTGTTCACCTGCGAGTTCCGGACACTCGACAACCGTAAGCTGATCATCCCCAATAGCGCGGTCTTCGGAAGCACGATCACCAATTACACCGGCTACGAGCTTCGCCGCGTCGACGTGGATGTGGGCGCCGAGTACTCGGCTAGCATCGATGCGACCCGCAAAGCCCTCGAGGCCTCCGCCGCAACGATACCTGGCATCGTCACCGACCCCGCGCCTCAGGTCTTTTTGAAGTCGCTCGGTGGCTCTTCGGTCGACTGGCAGGTCCGCGTCTGGTGCAAGACAGACGACTATTGGGACGTCTGGCAGGCGACCGTGCGCGCAGCCAAGCTCTCCCTGGACGAGGCAGGCATTGGGATTCCATTCCCGCAGCAAGACGTGCATCTGGACGAGGCCGTCATCCAAGCCCTGTCGAACTAGCGACTCACGAATCTGGGATCAGGCACAGGGGTCGAGCAGCTCCGATACGGCGGGCCGCGCTGCGGCAAGGCTAGCGCCTAGCCCAACCACCTGCATCGGGTCCAAGTCCGACCGCGGCCGCTTGCCGAAGTACGATTCGATGTACTCGACGACACCCGGAAGGCGAGTGCTTCCGCCGGCCAAGAACACCGCCTGCATGTCGCGCGCCTTGAGGCTCGCCTGGGCGAGCACTTCATCGCAGATGCCGAACGTGGAGCGAACCAAGTCCAGGGTGAGCTGTCGCACCTCGTCGCGGGTAATCGGAATGATGCCGCAGCTCTCGGGCGCCGCCGGATCGACGCTGGGAATGGCAATCGCGGCCGCTTCGGCCTCGCTGAGCTCGCACTTTGCGACCTCGCATGCGTTGACCAGACGATCGAACGTCACCGCGTCGTTGCTCAAGTCCCAACCGTCTCGCGTAAGCGTCCTGTCGGCCACGTGAAGCGCGATCGTACGGTCTACGTCGTCTCCACCGAGATAGGGATCGCCGCCGTGGCCGATGACGCGAAATGGATAGGTGCTGCAATCGACCACCGCAGCATCGAAGGTCCCGCCCCCCAAGTCGTACACGAAGGCGTACTTCAAGCTGCTGCGGTTCAGGTACGCGAGGGCTGTCGCGATCGGCTCTTCCACGACCCGAACGGAGGCGAACTGCGCTTTGGCAACCGCAAGCGAGGTAGCATCACGGCGGCGTTGATCGAAACCCACCGGAGCGGTGACGACCGCGTGAACGTCGCGGACAGGGCAATGGGTCAGCTGGCACAGGCCTCGTAGGACCGTGCCACCCACATCGACGGGCGAAACGATGCCGGCGCGAGTTAGAATCTCCACACCACCGTCGGCGCTCTCGCGCATGTCATACGGATAGTGCTCGCGAAACTGGTGCGTGTAGGAAGAATGCCAGCGGGCACCCATCACGCGCTTTGCGGACAAGATGGTGTTCTTCGGGTCGATGGCGCGCCGACGGCGCGCGGGCTGGCCGAAGAGGGTCGCCCCGTTCGGCGGGAACGCAACGGCCGAAGGCATCACGTAGCCGCCGGTGTCGAGCTGCATGGCTTCGAAGTTCCGGGCGACCACCGTGTTCGTGGTACCAAGATCGATTCCGACGGTTTGTTTCCGGCGCACGGGCATAGGACGCCCCGGGGTGTGGGGTCTGATTTGATTGAGGTCCATGGGGGATTGGCCTCTCCGGATTAACCAGGCTACGTCATCGCGCGCTTCGCTGCCATAGTGACTGCGAGCGCTGGACCGCACGGCTTGCTGGCCCTAAAGTGGAACACGTTCTAGTTGGAGGCCTCTGCCGATGCCCGCGGACTTTCACGAGCTTCAAATAGCAGGAATCGTTCAAGAAACCCATGATACGCGCTCGTTCATCTTCGGCGTGCCGGACTCGCTGCGCGAAGCGTTCCGCTATCGCGCCGGCCAGTTCCTGACCTTCGAGGTGCCCTACGAGGGCATGCAGCTCCGCCGCAGCTACTCCCTTTCGAGCGCGCCCGAGACCGACGCCTGGCCCAAGGTGACGGTCAAGCGGGTCGACGACGGGCGCATCTCCAACTGGTTCAACGACGAGCTTCGCGTCGGCGACAGGATTCTCGTGCAGCCCCCCGAAGGGCGCTTCGTGTTGCGCTCGAACGAAGGAGACCACGGCATCGTCCTGTTTGGCGGAGGCAGTGGGATCACACCCGTGGTGTCGATCATGAAGTCCGCGCTCCGGACGACTGGGCGTCGCGTGAAGCTGATTTACGCGAACCGGGACGAGCGATCGATCATCTTCAAAGACGAAATCGATCTCTGGTTGGCGGAGTTTCCGGGCCGCCTTGAGGTCGTGCACCATCTCGACAGCGTGAGCGGTTTCATGTCGTTGGCCGAGATTCGCGAGCAGATTCGCAGCTGGGAAGAGGCGGAGTTCTTCGTCTGCGGTCCAACGGGATACATGGACTCCGTCGAAGAGGCGTTCAAGGCCTCCAACATCGATCCGGGCCGAACGAAGTTCGAGCGATTCATTTCGCCGATCGATCCAGACCGCAGGGACGATTCGGTGCGGGCCATCCCTGAGCAGTCCGCCGAGGAAATTCCCGCGACCTTCAAGATGGTGCTGGAGGGTCAGACGCTGGAGGTGCCGTACAAGAAGGGCTTGACCCTCCTCGAATCCGCGATCAAGGCCGGCCACAAGCCGCCTTCGTCCTGCGAAGATGGCTACTGCGGCTGCTGCATGGCCCTGCTCAAGGGCGGGAAAGTCGCAATGGCTGCTCACGATGCGCTCGAGCCAAGCGACATCGAGCAGGGCTGGGTCCTGGCATGCCAATCGCGACCGGTAAGCCAAGAGCCGCTCGAAATCGACTTCGACGCGGAGTACTAAGGCCGTTTGCGGTCAGGCCAGTCCCAATACGACGCCTTGCCGATCGTCCAGTCCGGGCCATCGCCCCAGTTCCTGCGTGTGCGTTTGTTCCGATGGTCGGCGTCGTGCTGCTTCAGCGCTTCTTGGTAGTCCCGCCACTGCTGGACGCCGAGCTTCTCGGCCCAGTAGTCCTCTTCGGCCGACCACTGGTTGTCGCCGGCGTACTGCAGAATCGTGATGCCGGGGAAATCCATGACGCCCTGCCCGCTCGGATGATCGCGTCGGTTGTTCATGCGAAAAACGACCCGTCCGCTCGGGTCGGCCGTGTGCCAGTCGTAAACGCCGTAAATCTCGCCGTACTGCTCCATGAGCGGGACAACCCAGGCCCGTACGGCCTCTCGGCCGTGCATCGTGCCTAGAACACGCTCTTCGTACACGACGTCTTCGGTGAAGAGGTCGACCCAGGCGTTCCAATCCTCGCGGATCATCCCCGTGTACCAGAACTGCCGAAAGGCTGCCTCGACCTCTTCGAGCTCGAAGCGAGACACTACTCCGCTGCCTGCTGGCCGTCGGGCCAGGAGTAGAACTGCGTGCACCAGCGGCGGAAGATGCCGATCGGGCCGTCCCCGTCACACAGAAGCGGTTTTTCGTATTGAACTTTGTTTTCCCAGATCGGGATGTCCTCTGCGAGCTGTCGAGCCACCTCGGTGACGAACGCATTGCCCACGCCTCGAGCCACCTCCGCGCCGCTCGTCTGCTTGACGGAGAAGTTGAAGCGCAGGTGGATGTGGTCCGCGTCGATCGGCGTCATCGTCGCAACGTTGAGGGTCTCGACGATCCCTTTGAAGCGAACGATCGCGAGCCCGAAGCCGTAGTTGAGGCTTTCGATCGAGCCATCGACGGTGCCTCGTGGAGTCTCCATGCCGGCGCCAGAGTACACGCGCAGAACCGCCCCATCGACCGAAGCCTCCGACTGCGGCATGTTGGTGGTTCCGTGTAGGTACCGGAAGTGCGCGGAGTCGACGGCGTTCTCCGCCATCTCTTGATTGCGGGTTCGAATCGTCCACTGTCGTTCGACGAACTCCGTCCAGTCCTCGTTGCGCACGCCATCGGCCGTGCCCCACTCGGGGATTTCGTCCGGTACGTCGAAGTTCGGGGGCGCGCCCTCGGCGTGATGCCAGCACAGCACCATGTTTGCGAGCTCTTTGATGCGCCAGGTATCCACCTTGGCTTTTCGGGGAACGTGCTCTGCATACGGGACAGCGGTGCAGCGCCCGTCGGTGCCGAACTGCCATGCGTGAAACGGGCATTCGATCGAGCCGCCTTTGACCTTGCCGCCGTGACCGAGATGGGCGCCGAGGTGAGGACAGAACGCGTCCAGAACCGAGAGCTCGCCTTCTTCGGAACGCCAGATGACGAGGTCGTCGCCGAAGTACTTCAGCGGCTTGACGTCTCCGGGTTTGATCTCGTCGGAGTAAGCGACTTGGAACCAGCCGTTCGGAATCGGCGGGGTGAAGTAGCGGTCGTCCATGGCTCGAAAATAGAACATGTTTCATTTTTTTCAAGTGGAAACGAGAGCCCCCAAAGCTGACCTTTTTCGCATCGATTGAGAGCGAACCCCAACGGACGGGCGCGGCTGCGCGTTCGGTGCATGGGTGCTACTTAGCCCGTTGGAGGCCGGATATGGCGACGATTGGTGTGGGCGCGAGCGCCCCAGACTTCAACAAGACCACACAGAACGGCGACGCGATCTCGCTCTCGCAGTTCCGCGGCGAGAAGACCGTCGTTCTCTACTTTTACCCGAAGGACGAAACCCCCGGCTGCACCGCGGAGGCATGCACGTTCCGCGACAGCTTCGAGGACTTCGTAGAAGCGGGCGCGGTGGTCATCGGCGTCAGCCAGGACAGCGAAGAGAGCCACAAGAGCTTCGCCTCCCATCACCGCCTGCCGTTCCTGCTGGTGAGCGATCGCGATAAGGCGCTGCAGAAGGCCTACGGCGTGCCCAAAACCATGGGCTTGCTCCCCGGGCGCGTGACCTACGTCATCGACCGAGAAGGCAAGGTGCAGCACGTGTTCAACTCGCAGCTCAACGCGAAGAAGCACGTTCGAGAAGCACTCGAGGTCGTCAAGCGGCTCGCGGCCTGAATCGACGGGCCAAGACGAAGAGCAGCAGCCCGATCGAAGCAGGCCATGAGCCCGTCGCGCCAGCGGACGCGCTGCAGCCCGTGCTTCGCGGTGCGAAGACGCCGTTCCCCGCCGAGGGCAGAGGCGCAGACCCGCAGGGCTCGCCTTCACAGGCTTCGTCGTCACAAAGGTCTTCGGCCTGCCAACCCTCGTCGCACAGCGCGGCGACGATCGGCGCTACGTTGTGTACGATCTCCCCGGCCGCAGAGTCCTCGTAGACCGAGACGCGGTTGCAGTCCTCGCCGTCGAGGGTGACGTAGTCCGGGGCGCGCCCTCCGATGAGCATGCCGGCGAGCCTGTTCTGCGAATCAAAGGTCGCGCTGCCCGAGTGCCCTTGGAACGCGTCGAGGTTGGCGACGAAAAAGTCGAGTTGGGTGGCCCGAGGGTCTGCGACCGATCCACCGTCATCGATCTTGGCCGGGAGACCGCTCCCGAAACCGATCATCGACAGCGCCTCCCGCTCGGCCAGCGCCCTGGCGGGCCGGATGGCGACCGGAGCGTGGTCTCCCTCAACGGCACGGTCGAGCTGGATGATGGCGAAGTCAGGCGCGAACGCTCCTGGCCCAGCGCTGGCCTGCGAGACGACGCGTCGGCAGCTGTAAACGTCGTCGTCGCGGATCGCGGCAAGTCCACCGGGCTGAGCGTAGTAGTAGTTGAAGACGTACGAATAGCTTTCGCACGGGGTGCGTTCGTCGATGCAGTGGCCTGCGGTCAAGACCAAATCGTCATCGATGAGAGTCCCCGAGCAGGACGCCGCCGTCGGCTGGTCTGCAAAGAGCTCGCCGTCGCAGAGGTTCCGCGAGTCTTTCAAGGAATTGGTGACGAGGCTGTAGGTTCCATTCGCCTCCGGGCTGATTCGGAAGCTCGGGATCAAGGCGACGATCGACTGCTCCGCGATGCGCCGCAGCTCTGCGCTGGGATGGTTGTACACCTCCACCCGGTCGTCCTCGCCGTACACGACAGGGGCAGTCAACCCGCTGACGAGCCCCTCTTCGGGAGACCCGCACGCCGCGGCGAGCCCCAGCAGCAAGGCCAAGCAAGCATAGGAACGCATCACTTTAACATCTAAGGCCAATTTGAACTGGACGCTACTCCGATACGCGAACCTGTATGCTAGTCACCAAATCCCCCGTCGAAGTAGCCACGTCCGAGACGACCACGACCGGCTCGCCCGCTTCGACGACCGAGCGCTCGCGTAGCTTGGCGAGCGCGTTCACGATGGTCTTCTCCGGGTCTCGGGACAGATTCATCCGAAACGGTATGACGCCGCGGAGGAGCCAGAGCTTGCGGCGGGTCGTGCTCATGTTGGTAAACGCGTAGATGATGGCGCGCTGAGGCCGATAGCTGGCGACGAGCTGCCCGAAGTAACCGCGCCGCGTCATGACGACGATCGCTTTGGCGCCCAAGGAGTCGGCAAGACGGCACGCGCCCTGGGCGATGTGGGCGCGCTGGTTCGTAGGGGCGGCGCGCTGCTTGTAGAAGTCGAGGCCCGGCCCCGTCTCGATCCTGCGGGCAATGGTGTCGAGCACCTCGACACATCGCACCGGGTACTTGCCGGCTGCCGTCTCGCCGCTGAGCATGATTGCATCGGCCTGCTCGTAGACGGCGTTTGCGACATCGGTCACCTCGGCGCGCGTAGGCAGCGGGTTATCGATCATCGATTCGAGGAGATGAGTCGCCACGATGATCGGTTTACCTGCAATCGCGCAGCTACGGACCATGTCACGCTGAAGGACGGGCAGCTCTTCAAACGCTACTTCGACCCCGAGATCTCCTCGCGCGACCATGATGCCGTCGGCCGCCTCGAGGATCTCTTCGAAGTTGTCGAGGCCCTCTTGATTCTCGATCTTCGCGATGAGACGTTGATGACCTCCCGCTTCGTCGACGATCTTTCGAACCTCCAACACGTCCTGAACGCCGCGAACGAACGAGAGCGCGATGAAATCGACGTCCTGTTCGAGGGCAAACCCAATGTCTTCACGATCTTTCTTCGTAATCGAGGGCAGATTGACCCGAACCCCGGGCAGGTTGACGTGCTTGCGCGAGCCCAGGGTGCCGCCGTCGAGGACTCTGCACTTGAGTCGATGCTCCAACACTTCGAGCACTTCGAGATTGATCAGTCCGTTGTCGACCGTCACTCGCTCACCGGCGCGAAGGTCCTTGACCAGGTCTGTGTAATTGACGTGGACGCTGCGCTCCTCGGCGTCATCGGCCAGGACGGAGAAGTAGAAGACATCGCCGGCTTTGAGGTCGAGGCTTTCGGCAAGCTCACCCGTCCGTATCTCGGGGCCCTGGAGATCCATCAAGATCGAAACCGGGTGAGCGAGCTTCTTGCTCAGACTCTTGAGGTTGCGGATGACCTGCAGATGAGAAGCATGATCGCCATGCGACATGTTGAGGCGGGCGAGATTCATGCCAGCCCGCGCCAAGCCGGCGAGCGCATCCCAGGAGCTCGTCGACGGACCGATTGTGCAGACGATCTTGGTGAGACGCGTTTGAGACGGTTGGGGGGGCAGCTTCATGGCTGCGCGGAGCCTAGGCCAGGCCTATACCCCTGACAAACGGCGCCTGAGCAACGCGAAGCCTAGCAAAAAGCCAAGAGCTGAAATCGGAGAGCCATCGCGATGGTCGGACCGGACTGCTGCGCACGCGCTTGCCCGATGAAGAGTGCCTCCTTTGGGAACGCTGATCGGGTCCGCGCCGTCCTCGAGGAACAAACCCTCGTTCGTGTTCATCGTGCGGCTAGGCTGAAACCGGTTGCCGGCCTGGTCCGCGATCCACGGGAGATGCGCCGAGAGCAAAGTGTAGACGCCGCCGTCGCCACAGTCCCGCTTCACGTCGGAGCGGCCACGGGAGACGAGACCGACGAGGAAATTGCCTTCCTCGGTCGGTACGTAGAGCGGGCCGCCCGAATCCCCGTAACAGGAGTCGCCGAGCTGATCGATTCGACGCGTCAGCAATTCCTTCGGACCCAAGATGTCGATCACCGCGTCGGAGATGTAGAGCTCACCGTTGAGGTTTTCCTCGAGGTCGTAGACCCCGTAGCCGGCAACGAACCCGACGTCACCGTGGCGGACGAGCTCTTGCTCACGCTCTTTGCTGAGGAGCGGGGCGTTGGGGATCTCGTCGAAGGGCGAGTCGAGCAGCAGAAGAGCGATGTCATTGGGTGAGCCGATGCCACCCTGTCCGGCGCCGCTGCGATTTCGTCCCATGATGAAGTCGTGGTCGTAGCCTTCATGGACGCGCACGTCGACGACGGGGCGAACCAAGCCTTCGTGCGCCGAGCGGCTCGCGAGATGGCCGGCCAAGACCTCGAGTGTCCTCGGCGCCGCCGCTCGAACCACGCCGACCTCGGGCTCGACGACAGCGCAGTGGGCAGCGGTCACGACGACGCCCGGTGAAATCAGCGCGCCGGAGCAGAAGCCCACGCTCGCACCGGCATGACGGATTTCGACGGTCGCGAAGATCTGCCGATCGTTGGCCGCCCAACCGCCAACGACATTTGCGTGAGTTCCAGCGATTTCCTCATCCCAGCCGGCCGTGTTCGGCATGTCGCCACAGCCAAGGGTCATGCCCAAAAGGGTTACAACTAGGGCCTTGTATGCCTTTGGAGGAAGCATCGGGAAAGGTAGGTGGGTGTATCATGTGTGCATCGGCCTTCATAGCCTGAACGGCTGCCGCGGACCCGCGATCTGACAGTTGTGTGAGCTGCCAAACCGTTGGCGGATGCGAAAAACTTGGTGCGGATCGCCTGGGAGACGAGAGTCGTTCGCGTGGAAAGCATGAACCGCCGAGCGCGCCGCAAAGAGGAAACCCTGCGGCGGATCGAAGAGGCAGGTTGGCGGCTCTTCACGAGCCGAGGCTACGACGCGACGTCGACCCGAGAGATCGCCGAAGCCGCCGACATCGCCGCCGGAACGCTCTTCAACTATTTCTGCGAGAAGCGCGGGCTCCTCATCCACTTGATGCAGATGAAGATCGACAGCGCGCTCGATGAAGCGTTTGCGACGCTCCCTGCGTCGACCCTCGAAGAAGAGCTGACGCACGTGTTCACCGCGTTGACCGACTGCTACGCGCGAGAACGGCGCCTGAGCCGCGTGTTCATCAAGGAGTTGCTATTCACCGACGGCCAGCGACGCGCCGAGTCTGCTGCGTGGACGTTCAACCTGGTACGTCGAGTTGCCAACTTGGTGACGAACGCACAGGAGCGCGGGGAGCTCGACCCTTCGATCGGGCCGATCGAAGCTGCGCAGCAGGTCTTCAGCACACACTACTTTGGTCTCGTGACCTGGCTGGGCGGCACCATCCCGTCGCGAGCCGCGCAGCAGAGGCAGTTTACGGACTCGTTACGCCTGCTTTTGCGCGGCCTGCGCCGAAGCGCGGCCTAGCCGAGCGTTCACGTCGAGCACAGCCGCCGCGATTTCTTCAGGCACTTCTTTTTGTAGAAAGTGGCCAGCCTGCGTTTCGGTCACCGGCGGGTCGCCCAGGAGCGCCCTGGTGCGCTTCAGCGCGCGGGCGAGAATCGGATCGCGTCGGCCCCAGACCATCGCCTTCGGCCCATCGAAGCTGCCAGCCAAGGCTGCACACTCCTGCAAG
>CAJIBW010000104.1_pt1 | contig 12244 bp, 7 predicted proteins | sample 9199441 | NCBI WGS metagenome assembly CAJIBW01 (sample SAMEA7708313, study PRJEB35096) | sediment metagenome | biome: marine neritic benthic zone biome [ENVO:01000025]; feature: sediment [ENVO:00002007]; material: shallow marine sediment [ENVO:03000034] sea grass bed [ENVO_01000059] ... | reverse complement strand
CTCGATCTCGCGGCCTCCGGCGTGACAGTCCGTCACGAAACCGAACTTTACTCACTAGTTCCGAGCGTTTCTCAAACTGCGTCTACAGAACCGTTCACGAGTTGTCGGAGAATGGATCTTGCTGTTATGGCTGGGAGTCCGCCAAACAGATGACCACCCGCCAGTTGTCGACGCCGGTGTTGCGAGTCGTCTCGACGTTGCTCGTGTGGCTCGCAGCGGTGGAGATACCAAAGGTGATCGCCGTTCCGTTCTCCGTGAGATCGAGCTCTCCGGTGTGGCCGAAACCGACCAGACTTACCCCTTGATACTGGTCCGCTTCACCGCCCCATTCTCTGGTCACCCACCGGTCCGCCTCGTTGATCAGCACCCTCTCGCTGTCGAACGCGGTAAAGAACCACCTGTCGTCTTGCTTGGCCAGCGGCCGAATCGAGGCTTGTCGGCTGCCGAACAACGCTCTCCCATCGTAGGAGTAGTGAAGCGAGTGGATGGCTTTGCCGGGCCTTGGGTTGTAGACGGCGTTGCTGTTGCCGTGTGCAACCTCGATGATCACCTGTTCATAAAGGGGGGGCTGGGGCACCAGCCTATGCGAGACGATGCGATACGGATCGAGGTTCCCTTCGCCGTCGATGCCCTGGCTCACGCTATATTCCGTGCCGTCATTCTGACGTACGGCGACGTGCTCCCAGTGGTCTTCGACAAAGGTGTTGTCCGAGAACTCCTCGCAATCGCGTTCAGGGCACACAGTTAGGCAGGTCATTGTGGCAGCTCCGCCGCCAGTGCCACCCGCGCCACCCGTGCCGCCGCTACCGCCTGTCCCGCCGGAGCCGCCAGTTCCCCCGGACCCCGCGTCCGGTCGTGGAGTTCCGCCGTCGACCCCTGCATCGCCTTCGGGTTCATCTGCTACTTCGCAGCCGACCCCCACAAAAGTACACAGCGCGCAGACGCACAAGAATGGCAATAAGTAGCGCACAACAACCTCCGACTCCGACCCGCAGATAGGGATCAGGGCCACCGTGTGTCGCCGGGCAGTGCCGAGCTATACGTAATTCTTTAGTGAAGAGCCGATTGTGCGCGCAGGCAAAGAAAAAGCCCCGAAAACCAGGGGCTTAGGGGGCTTCTTCCATTCACTGATTTTGCGCGGCGGACGAGACTCGAACTCGCGGCCTCCGGCGTGACAGGCCGGCGTTATAACCAACTTAACTACCGCCGCATCCACCTCAGGGCGTCGCCCCTCGGGACCGGCCTTTTAGCCTGGGGGGTAGGGGCTGTCAAAGAGCTGGGTTTGGCCCGCTCTCCTCACGCGGTTTGCGCGTTCCAGCTCGGGCGGACGACGGGGCGGCGATGGCAGAGCTCATCGATGGCTCGGGGCACGACCTCGGACGCCGGCGGCATGGCTTGGGTGCGGGCGGCGAGCGCTTCGCGCGGCTTGTCAAACTCGGCTTCGAAGCGTCGGATGACGCCCGGATTGCAGTGTTCGACGGCGGCGGCGACCCCGATGCCGGCGGCTTCGATGAGCCTCCCGTTCAACTCGTGCTCGGGGTCGCGTTCACGATGCAGCGCAAGCATGGGGATGCCGAGCATGGCGCACTCTGCTGGCAAATGATTGCCGGCCGAGCCAACGACCGCCCGGCATCGGCTCAGGGCTTCCCCGAAGGCGCCGACGTCGGGCGGCACCAGGTCGACTCCGGGGGGCACGCGGCGGGGCTCACCAAACAGCCTCACGCGGTGGCCTCGACGCGCAAGTAGCTCGAGCGCCTTCGCTCCGTTGCCATCCCGAAAATAAGCCAGAATGAAGTCCTCTCGGGCCAACTTCGGATTTACGTCACTGCGAAGATCTGGACGCGCTACGAGGGTGCCTTCGGTGCGCGGCTCGACGGGCGCGAAGTGGACCGCCACTCGACGGCAGGCCGGCCAAGACGAGCTGGCGACATTGAGCGCTTCGCGCAGGTGACTGCGCCAGGGCAATGCCTCGGGCAGACGCGCGTGATGCAGAATCAGACCGTGCCCGACCGCCACGACGGGGATGCCGAGGGACTTGGCGGCGTTGACCGAGGGGCCGTCCCCGTCGCTCACGACCAGGTCGGGACGCCAACGCCGAAACCGCTGCCGATCGGCGCGGAACCGTAGACGAAACGAACGGACCATCCCCTTGCCGGGCATACAGGGCAGGACGGGCTCGGCGCCCGGGAGGTCCCGTAAGATGTCCCATGCCTCGCCGGCGCAGAGCAGTTGGGCGTCAACGCGCTCGCCGAGCGTCTCCAAAACGGCCCGCGTCCGGATGGCGTGGCCCTTGCCTCGGCCGTGAACGAAGTATGCGATGCGAATCATGGTCCGTACCCAGGCGTATGAGCGTCGGCGCGTTTGGTGACGGCTCGAAACCCTCGGAGGCTGACTTGACGACGAGACAAGAAATTTCCCCTTTGGAGGACGCAGACTGCATGCTTGGCCCGGTTTTCGCAACGTCGGGGGATGGAGCGGGAGAATGTCTCTGAAGACCCTGAATGGGGGCCCAAAATTACGGCAAATCGTGCCGTGGGAGCGGGCTCATGTGGTTGCCTGTAGTTATCGGGCCACACGTTTTTTCACAGGGCGTGAATCTGATTCACGGTTGACAGTCTCATTGGTGACACACAGGGAGGCCCTGGATGTATTCGCATGAGCGACGATGGCTGCGCCGATTGGCGATTCTCAATGATTACGTACGGATCCCGTACGCGAACGGGTCGTCCTACGCCTCGCAGTTCCTCTACCGGGAGATGTCCGCTCGCGGGCATGAGGTGACGATCGTCGGGCCGGACGACCCGCACGCCCAGCCGAGCGAGCTGCCGCCGCGTCACATTTCGCTGCCAAGCATCCCCCTCCGCAATCACCCGGGTTTCTACCTGGCGATGCCTTCGCGCGCGTCGCTCGAGTCTCTGAAGGACGCCAACTTCGACATGCTGCTCGCCCAGAGCCCGAGCGGCTTGCTCTACGCCGGCGGCTGGCTTCGTCAGCAGCACGGTGTGCCGCTGGTTTGCGTGAACACCGTCCACATGCCGAGCGTGTACAACGTCGTCCTCCCAGACGCGCTGCACCAGGTGTCCTCGGTCAATCGGCTCTTCGAAGAGCGGGTCATGCCCTGGGTCGAGTCGAACACGACCGATGCGTACAACGCCGGCGACGCGCTCGTTTGCCTGAGCCCCGGTCTCAAGCGCTACTGGCAGGAGCGTGGGGTCGAGGTTCCGATCCACGTGATTCCCCGCGCGATCGAGAAGCGCATCTTCGACCAGACCGGCCAGGACGATCCCTTCGCACCCGAGACCAAGCAGGGCGCGCGGCTTCTCGTCGTGTGCCGCCATGCGCGAGAGAAAGAAGTCGACCGCCTGCTTCGCATCTTTGCGCAGTACGTCTACCCCCGCATCGAAGGCGCCACGCTCACGCTCGTGGGTGACGGCCCCGAGAGCGAGGACCTCAAGGATCTCGCCAAGGAGCTCGGCATCGACCACCGCACGTACTTCATGGGCGAGCAGTCGCTTCGGCAGATGCCGGCCTGGTTCCGTCACGCCGACCTCTTCGTGTACACGTCCCTGTCGGAAACCTATGGGCAGGTCATCAGCGAGGCGCTCTGGTGCGGCCTTCCGGTCGTCGCCATGGACGACGGCATGGGCGTCGCCGGTCAGGTGACCGACGGCGAAGACGGATTCCTGATCGATCCCAAGGGCGAAGACGCCGACCGCCAGTTCGGCAGCTACGTAGAGCTCCTGCTCAGCAAGGCGACGCTTCGCGGCCAGATGTCCCAGCAGGCCACGCGCAACGCCAAGGACCGCTCGGACCCCGACGCCTGCGTGCAGCGCTACCTCGAGGTGTTCGAAGTCGCCAAGGACCACGCCAAGCGCAATCCTGGGGGCTCCCAGCTCGTCGCGTACCGCAGCCTTGCCCGTTGGGCGGGGATGCACTCCACCGTCGCGGCGATGGGGCTCATGCGAAAGCCGGTCGAGCTGAACCGCAACCAGGCGCCGACGGGCACCTGGACCTTCTCCGCGGCGTCGTAGTAGCCGGACGCGCTTTCATTCCGCGGTGAGCAACTCGACGTCCGCGTCGGAGGGCGCGACTGGCTCGGGCGGTGGCATCGTCGGCTGGCCGCGCAGCCGTGCGCCGAAGTTGCTCCCGACGCGTCGCGCGTCTTCGAGAATGATGTAGGCGCAGGGCACGATGAGCAGCATGATCAGCGTCGCCGCCAGGACACCGTAGCCGAGCGACACGGCCATCGGGACCAAGAAACGCGCCTGCACCGAGGTCTCGAGAATCATCGGCGCCAGGCCGAAGAAGGTGGTGAGTGACGTCAGCAGGATCGGACGGAAGCGCCGCGCGGAGCCGGCGACGACGGCTTCCCACGTGGTCATGCCCTGTTCGCGGAAGCGATTGATGGAGACGATGAGAATCAGCGAGTCGTTGACGACGACCCCCGACAGCGCGACCAGACCCATCATGCTCATCAGGCTGAGCGAGAATCCCATCACGACGTGGCCCCAAACGGCGCCCACCATGCCGAACGGAATCGCCGACATGACGAGAATCGGCTGTGCGTAGCTGCGGAAGGCAACCGCAAGCATCGAGAACATCACGATCAGCGCAAGGATGAAGCCGAGGCCGAGGGCGCCCATGGTTTCCGCCTGCCGCTCCTGCTCGCCGCCGAGGCTGTACGAGAGCCCAGGGATGTCGGCGAGCAGCTGCGGGAGCTCGCGCTGAACGATCTGCGCGTTGATGTCGTTGGCGTTGGCGTCTTCGTCTGCCACGTCGGCGGTGACGCTGATGTTTCGCCGCCCGTCGGTTCGCTTGATGATGGTGTACGCCTGGCCTCGGTTGACGACGGCGGCCTGGGACAGCGGCATCTCCCCACCCATGGGCGTGCGAACGATCAGCTCTTCGACGTTGTAAAGCGATTGCCTCTCTTCGAGCGGCAAGCGCACGTAGACACGAACCTCGTCGCGACCGCGCTGTTGCCGGACGGCCTCGGCGCCGAAGAACGCCGCGCGTACCTGTCGGGCGAGCTCGAACTCGGTCATGCCCTGGGCCAAGGCGGCGTCGGTGAGCCGGAAGTCGAGCTGGTCTTTGCCTTTGGTGACGCCGCTATCGATGTCGCGAAGGCCGCTGTAGGCCGAAATCTCGTTCGCTAGGCGCTCGGCTGCCGTTTCGAGGGTGGGCACGTCGTCGTGGATCAGCTGCACCTCGATCGGCTTGCCGGGCTCGACGCCGACTTCAAAAGAAAAGGTGAGCGAGTCCGCCCCGGGGATCTCGCCGATCTCGTCACGCCAGCGCTGGACGAACTGCTGCGTGGTCAAGGCGCGTTCGCCCGCGTCGACGAGATACATCATCACCGTGGCGTAGTGACTCCCCTCGTTCGACACGGCGGCATCTGGACTCGCTTCGAGCGCGCTCATCGCGCCGACCTCTTCGTACAGACCGCGGGACATCGTCGGGCCATCGCTCTGCGCGTCTTGGTCCTCGACGATCGACTGAGCAACCGCGGCGATGCCGTCGGCGATTCGTTCGGTCTCCGCAAAGGGTGTGCCGACCGGCATCTTGAGGTGCGCGGTGATCAGGTCGCCCTCGACCTTTGGAAGAAACGTGAACGGGATTCGACCGGCCACGTATCCGAGCGTGCCGACCAAGAGCGCCACGCCGGTTGCGATGGTGAAGTAGCGCCAGCGCAGGGCCTTGCCGAGGATCGGGATGTAGGTGTGTTGGATGTGGTTCTGGAGGCGATGCGGCATGTCGATCTTCGCGACCAGGCGCATGAACCAGAGGTAGGGTGAGAGCACCACGCGGAGCCACCAGGGCATCGGGTGCGAGAGATGGGCCGGCAAAATGAGGAGCGATTCGATGAGGGAGATCATCAAGACGGCAATGACCACGATGGGCACGACTCGGAAGAACTTCCCCATCGGGCCCGGAACCATCAGCATCGGTGCGAACGCGACGCAGCTCGTGAGAATCGCAAAGACCACCGGCTGGGCGACCTCTTTGGCGCCTAGAATCGCGGCTTCCAGGCGACCCTTGCCGTCCATCCGCTGCTTGTAGATCGACTCGCCCACCACGATGGCGTCATCCACGACCATGCCGAGCGTGATGATGAACGCGAAGAGCGAGATCATGTTGATCGACACGTCGGTTACCGGGAAAAACAGCAGGGAGCCGGCAAACGAAATCGGAATGCCAAGCGTCACCCAGAACGCCAAGCGTGCTTCGAGAAACAGGCCAAGCGTCAAAAGGACGAGGAGCAGGCCGATGCGTGCGTTGCGCATCAGCAGCGAAAGCCGCCCCTCATACATCTCGGCCGTATCGAACCAGCTCGCCGCATACAGGCCTTCGGGCAGGGTCTCCTGGAGCTGGGCGGCGTACTCCTTTGCGGCGGCCGAAACGGTGAGCGGGGTTTCGGAGCCGACGCGAAAGACGTTGATCATCACGGCCGGCTTGCCGTTGTAGGTGGCTTCTTTGTCGACTTCGCGGAAGCCGTCCCGCACGGTCGCCACGTCGCGAACGCGCACCTGCGAGCCATCGGGCTGGCTGAGGAGCACGATGTTTCCGAATTCGTTGCCCCGGTCCCGCCGTTCGGTCGTACGAAGCAGCACCTCGCCGCCGGTCGTCTTCACGCCACCGCCCGGCAGCTCGACCGAGGCGGCCTGGACGCGCGCCGCGACCTCGTCGAGGGTCAGTCCGTACCTTCGGAGCTCGGCCTGCGGGACCTCGATGCTGATCTCGAGGGGGCGAATCCCGGAAAGCTCGACGTAGGTGATGCGCGAGTCCTGGAGCATGGCTCGACGGCTGTTCTCTGCGACGGATCTCAGGGTAGACTCATCGACGTCGCCGTAGAGCACGATCGAGATGACCTGCTGACGGTTCGACAGAAGGCTGACGGTCGGGCGCTCGACGTCCTTGGGGAAGGAGGTGATGCGATCGATGGCGCTTTTCACGTCGTTGAGCGCGCGGTCCTTGTCGGTGTTGAGCAAGAGCTCGACCAAGGTGCTGGCCTGCCCTTCCATCGCCGAGGAGGTGACCTTTTTCACGCCGTCGATGCCCCGAACCGCCTCTTCGACCGCAAGCACGACGGCTTGCTCGACTTCCGCGGGGCTGGCGCCGGGATAAATGACGCTGATCGAGACGACGTCGAGCTCGACCTCCGGGAACACCTCCTGCTTGATGCCCGAGGCCAAGGTGACGATGCCGCCGACGATCAGGATGAGCATCAAGACATTGGCCGCGACGGAGTTCTTCGCCGCCCAGGCGATGACGCCGCGCTCTTTGTCTGGGTCGAACTGACTTGGGCCGGTCATGGGGTGGCTTGCGCGGCGGGCTCGCTGGGGTCGCTGGGTGCGGCCTCAGGCTTTCCGGTGAGGGTTCGTAGGAGCATGTTGGGCACGGGCGTGGGGATGCGGCTGATGACGACGCGCTCGTTGGCCTCCAGGCCGCCCGTGACGAGCACCGCGTCGGGCTCGCTCCACGCGATTTGGACCTCCCGAATCTCGAGCTGGTCCACGTCGTTCATGACGAAGACATTCCGGCCGTTGCGCAGCGCGACGCGGGGCACGCGGATGGCGTCGTCGATGGGCTGCGCGCCCACCTTCACGTCGACGAACGAGCCCAGGAGCAAGGGGAGGTCGCCGGGCTTCCCGAGAGGGTTTTCGATGCGGACGAGGATGCGCGCCATCGCTCCGCCGGGATCGAGGTCGGGGAGTTGCCGGATCACTTCGCCGCGACGCTCGATCGTCTCTTGGCCGACGCGCTGAATGATCTTCGTTTCGGACCCTGGGGCGTCGTTGGTGCGGGCTCGGACGGTTCGCAGGGCTGCGACCGGGACCGACACCTGCACGTGGTACTCGTCGGTTCCAACGAGGCGTGCAACCGTGGTTTGGGGGCCGATCAGCTGGCCCGCGTCGACGCTCTCGCTCACCACCATCGCGTTGAAGGGCGCGCGAAGGGTGGTTCGGGTCAAATCGAGCTGCGCCTTTTTGAGCGCGCTCTGCGCTGCTTTGAGCTCGAGCTTGGTCGATTCGAGCTGGGGCTTGCGTTGGGCGAGGGCGCGCTGCTCTTCGGAGACGTCCATCTCGCCGAAGGAATTCCATTCGCGCACGGCGACCTCACCACGACGCTTCTCGAGCCTGAGCTCGAGCTTGGCGCGGTTGACCTGGGAGCGAAACGACTCCGCCGCGAGCTGATAGTCGCGCGGGTCGATTCGAACAATCGGCTGGCCGGCCTTGAAGCGGCCGCCGGCGACGAGCTCCGGGCTCTGCCAGATGACCCGACCACCGAGCTCCGGCTGGAGCACGATTTCTTGGGCTGGAACGACCGTGCCCTTGGCGTGCAGGTCGACTTCGTGCCGGCTCGCCTCGATTTGGATGACGTCGACGAGGGTCCCTTCGAGCGGCTTCTCGGCGCGCGGTGGCTCGGGTTTGGTGATGACCAGAACGTAGGCCACGGCGACCGCGGCGAGGAGCACGCCGATCGACAGCGCCCATTTGAGGCGACGCTCGCTTCGCTTAGTCATCTTCGGGCTCTCCAAATTCTTTGGGCCAGGCGCCTCCGAGCGCTCGGTAGAGCTGGATGCGGTAGGAAACGAGTTGGCGACGCGCGGCCACGAGCTGAAGCTCCGAGCGCTGCCGGGTCGCGAGCGCGGTCAGGACGGGCAGGAAGTCGCTCAGACCGGCGCGGTAGCGATCGCGGGTGGCCTCGAGCGTGATGTTGGCCAAGCGGAACTCGTCTTCGAGGAACTGAATCCGCAGCCGCTCCTGGCGTTCGAGGACGAGGGTGCTTTCGACTTCGATCAAACCGGTGAGAATGGTCTCGGCGTACTGCTCCATGAGCTGGTCGAGCACTGCGCGCTGCGCCTTGATCGCGGACCAGCCGGCGATTCCGTCGAACAGCGGAACCGAAAGCTGGGCGCCTGCACGCCAGACGACGCCGTTGGCGGTTTGTGAGGCTTTGGCTCTGAGCTGCTCCCCGGTGTCTGGATCCAGGATCGGGTCCCCAGTGACGGGATCGTTGAGTGGCTGCTCGCCCTCGAATTGAAGCCATTTGTAACCGGGCGTGAAGTTGAGTGTGATGACGGGAAGACGGGCACCGACTGCAGCAGCGGCACGTCGGTCTTCGGCTTCGACACGTTTCTGCACCGCTCGGATATCTGGTCGTGCTTCCAGAAGGCTTGCCGGCGCCTCGATCTCGGGGGTAGGACCGATTTCAGGGAGCACTTTCCCATCTACCGGAAAGCGTCGCCCGGGCGCTTCGCCCAGCAACACCGAGAGGCGCTGGTCGGTCAAATCGGTCTGCCCGTCCGCGAGAGCGAGGAGGGCGCGCTGGCTCGCCACGCGCTGCCGCTGCTGGTGCACGTCGACCGCAGAGTTCAACCCCTCACGGTATCGAAGCTCGACGAGCTCGAGGAAGCGGAGGTCGGTCTCGAGCTGCTCCTCTACGACCGCGACTTCGATCCGCGCGTTGATCGAGTCGAACCACGCTTCGGCCACCTCCGCCGAGATCGTGATGGCAAGCGACTCCTGGTCGAGACGCGCGGCTTCGGCGTCGAGCTTGGCTCCCTGGTGCTCACGGGCGCGCGCAGCGAAGAGATCGACCTCGTATGATATCGGCAGCGACCCAGTGGCGTTCTGAAATTCGAACTCACCGAACACCTGGATCTCTTTGCCAATGTCGTAGGCTCCCTGAAGCCCGATCTGCGGCATTCGGGCCGCCCGCACCTGGTTCGCGATGTACCGGGCCTGACGCACCCGGGCCCATCCCGCGCGAACACCCTGGTTGCGGCGGAGCGCCTCTTCGATGAGCGCCGAGAGGGTCGTATCGCCCATCTGGCGCCACCAGCGCGCATCGCGAACCGGCTCTGTCTCGGGTTTCGGAAGCGCCGTGCTTTCGGCCCCCTCTGCATAGTTGGTCGGCACCTCGACCGGCGGGGACGGGTCGCTTTTCTTGCTGTAGTTGCAACCCAAAGCGAGCACCGACGCTAGCGATATGAAGAACAACGCTCGCATCATGCCGCTCCTTCGCTGGAGAGTGCTCGCACCACGGCGCTCAGGTGTAAGGGCACGATCTGGTCCAAGTCGATCGGCGCGGGAATCCGCTGCGCGATCGCTTCCTTGTTGAGGCCGACCATGACGATGCCGAGAAAGCTCATCCAGAGTTGAAGGGCTTGCGGGAGGGGATCGACGTCGTCGCGGATCGTTCCATCAGCCTGACCGCGCTCGAGCGCGTTCACGACGAGCGAGAGCATCCGGCCCACGCGTGCCCGGTAGTCCTGAAATTCCTCCGTGGAATCGTCCATGCGCTCCCCCGCATTCAACCAGGCCAAGGCGAATCGAAAGTGGTGCGGGTTGTCTTGCGTGAACTCGTGGTATTTGCGAAGCAGCTGTTGAACCGCGTCGAGGCCGGTGGGCGTGTCCGCGATTGCGCCTTCGATCACCGGCAGCAAGGCGTCGAGCAGTCGAATGGCCACCGCTGCACAGAGCGCATCTCGGTTCTCGAAGTAGAGGTAGAGAGTCCCCTTGCTGAGCTCGACGGCCTCCGCGACGCCATCCATGCGCATCCCGTGGTAGCCCTGCTCCGCGATCAGCTCCTGTGCAGCATCGAGAATTGCTTCCCGGCGCGCCGTCCGCTCCCGTTCCCTTCGTGCCGCTACGGCCACCGCTTGCCCTTCGCCGAAACTGACTGCCAGTCAGTCAGTGACTACTGGTTAGCAACTCTAGGGCCGGAAGTCGCAAGATCCAGGCGAAAAAAGGGCTACACCCTGTGAATTACCGGCAACAATCAGTGACCTGCAGGTCACACTGGCACTGGCACTGGCACTGGCACTGGCACTGACGCTGGCACTGACACTGGCACTGACGCTGACTAACCGGTGGGCGGGACAGGGGTCGAACCTGCGACATCCGGCGTGTAAAGCCAGCGCTCTACCGCTGAGCTACCCGCCCAAAGTGGCGCCGAGCATGACCGCCTGCCACCCCCATGTCCAACCGGGGCATTCAAAAAGGGGACTGTCCCCTATTGTCGGGCGCCGGGGGCGTCTACGGTGGGCTCGGGGACGTCGTCTTGGTCGCGATCGTCGGGGGTAATGAGCTCGCCTTCTCTGTATTCGGCGGGGCGGACGGAGTGGTCGCCGAAGAGGGCGTCGGGGTCGCTCAGGACCAGGGCTTCTCGGAGCACTTGGTCCATGTGCTCGACCAGGACGATGCGGAGGGCGTTCAAGACACGACGAGGGATTTCTTTGAGGTCTTTCTGGTTTTCCTTGGGAACCAGGACGACTTCCATCTCTGCGCGGTGTGCGGCGAGCAGCTTCTCCTTGAGGCCGCCGATCGGCATGATGCGGCCGCGCAGCGTGATCTCGCCCGTCATGGCGACGTTCTTGCGAACCGGGATTTTGAGGAGCGCGCTTGCGATGCTGGTCGCCATGGTGATGCCGGCGCTAGGTCCGTCCTTGGGGACGAAGCTCGGGAAGTGAACGTGCACGTCGTACTTGGAGTGGAAGTCGACGTCGAGGCCCAGGACCTTTTGGCGCGAACGGATGTAGCTCATCGCGGCCTGTGCCGACTCCTGCATACCCTTCTCGAGCAAGCCGGTGATGTTCAGCTTGCCCTTGCCCGGGACGACCGCGACTTCGCATTCGAGAATTGAGCCGCCGAAGGCGTTCACCGCCAGGCCGTTGGTCAGGCCGACGTGGTCTTTCTCGCTGGTCTTGTCGGGCCGGTACTTGGGCACGCCGAGGTAGTCCGCGACGTCTTTTGCCTCGACGCGGTAGCTCTTTTGCCTGGCCTCGTCGCCGTCTTTGAGAACCTGGCGCGCGATCTTCCGGCAGATGCTGCCGATCTCTCGCTCGAGGTTTCGAACGCCACTTTCCATCGTGTAGTAGTGGATGACCTGGCGAATCGCGTTCTCGCTGATTTCCAGGTCAATTTCCTGGAGGCCGGCGTTTTCTTTTTGGCGTGGCACCAGGTAACGCATCGCGATGTTGAGCTTCTCGAACTCGGTGTAGCCGCTGATTTCGAGGATCTCCATGCGGTCACGGAGTGGAAGCGGGATGCCTCCCAGCGTGTTCGCCGTCGTGATGAACATCACGTCGGAGAGGTCATAGTCGAGGTCGAGGTAGTGGTCGTTGAAGTTGTGGTTTTGCTCCGGGTCGAGCACCTCCAGCAGGGCTGAGGCCGGGTCGCCGCGAAAATCGGCCGACATCTTGTCGATTTCATCGAGCAGGAAGACCGGGTTGTTGGCG
>CAJIBW010000316.1_pt1 | contig 12268 bp, 9 predicted proteins | sample 9199441 | NCBI WGS metagenome assembly CAJIBW01 (sample SAMEA7708313, study PRJEB35096) | sediment metagenome | biome: marine neritic benthic zone biome [ENVO:01000025]; feature: sediment [ENVO:00002007]; material: shallow marine sediment [ENVO:03000034] sea grass bed [ENVO_01000059] ... | reverse complement strand
GTCAGCATTTCGGTTGCGGTGAGTCGGACGACGCCCTCGAGCTTCTGATCTTCGCCTGCGACGTCCCGCTCGACCCCTAGAGCCTCCCGCTCGATCCGCTCGGCCCGGGGCAGGAGGCGATGGCCTGCATCGGTCAGGACGTACCCGGTGGGCGTTCGATCGAAGAGGCGCGCGCCCAGCTCCTCCTCGAGCTTTAGCAAGCGACGCCCGACGGTCGTCGGGTCCAGCGATAGTGCAGCGCCGGCTGCGGCCAGGGTCGCGTGCCGCTGAAGGGTGAGGAAGTAGCGCACGTCGTCCCAGTTGAACATGGCCTGCATCATCGCAGCGCATAAGGCCATGCGCAACTGCAGAACTGCGCCCGCTTTCGCCTACCGTGACCTCGGTGCCGCGATCCGTCAGCCCTCTGCTTTTGACGATAATGACATAATAATATGCTAAGGTAGTAATTCGGGCAGACGAGAACCGAATGATTCGACCCATGCGTACATGGCTTGCCGCATATGCGGCTGTTTGCGTCGCAGCTGCGGGCTGCGGCGGAGGATCCACGCCCAACCCGCGCGTCGCTCCGACGATCACCACGACGCCACCGGGGACCGCCGTCGTCGGCGTGCCGTTCAACTACACGGTCGTCGCAGACGGAATGACGCCGCTTCGCTTTTCCTTGGTGTCCGGTCCGCAGGGGTTCGCGATCCACCCCGCCTCCGGGATTGTGACCTGGACTCCGCAAAGCAGGGGCACCGTCTCGGTCGAGGTGAGCGTGACGAATCTGGCTGGCTCCGCCGCGCAGGCGTTCGATGTGGAGGTCAGCGGATTGAGCGGGCCGGTGTTTGTCACCGAGCCGCCCACGGAAGCCGCCGGGCTGCGCCGTACGCGTACGATCCAGACGTCGTTGCGAGCGGTCCCATCGCGTGGAGCGCGACCGTCGCGCCGGAAGGCCTGAGCATCGACTCGGAGACCGGAGCGGTCCGATGGACGCCCACGGCCGATCAAGCGGGCAACCAGGACGTCGTCCTTCGTGCCACGGAGGTCGAAAGCGGCGTCTTCAGCGATCAGGCCTTTACCATCGCGGTCGTCGATACCGGCGGCCCTGCCGTGATTACTTCGGCGCCCCCGGAGCGTGTCTACGCTGGGGAAGTACTCCGCTACGATGCGACCGCCGCGGGCGCTCGAACGATTCGATGGACGGTGGAAGAACCGTCGGTAGGCACACCGGCCGCCGGGGTGGTCGTCGTCACCGATCCGCCAGAAGGGGAGGCCGTAACCGTGACCTGGGACGCGGCCGGCGCTGCGCCAGGCGACTACCAAATCGCGCTGCAGGCGGACAATGGGCTCGGCGAACCGAATGTGCAGGAGTTCACCGTCACCGTGGATGCGCGGCCGCCGGTCCCAGAAATCGACCTAGTGACCGTACCCCCGCCGGCAACCATGTTCGTCGGAACCACGTACCGGTACGACGTGAACATCACTCCAGAGAGTGAAAGTCCGTCGGTCGCCTGGAGCCTCGTCGGCGCGACCGTTCCGACGGACTTGGCGATCACGATCGATCCGAGCAGCGGCGAGGTCAGCTTCACCGCGTCACCGTCGGACGGCGAGCTCGAGTACAGTTACACGGTTCGCGCAGAGAACGCGCTCGGGGACGGCGACGAGGCAACCATCGCGGTGGACGCGGTCTATCCACCCGCAGCACCGATTCTCACCGTCACGCCAGAAACTGTATTCGCGCTAGTCGTCGGGCAAGCTTTCCCTGGCGCATCGGCGGTGGCTACCGGCAACCCGGCGCCCGCTCTGAGCATCTCAGGCAGTCTTCCGGATTTCGTCGCGTTCGATCCTGTGACCGGGCTCTTGTCGGCCTCGCCGAGCAAGCCAGCACCAGAGAACGCCGACATAGGGGACTACTCTTTTGATATCGTCGCTACCAATCGTGAAGGCTCGGACCGCGCGGCGATGGACATCAGCGTGATCGCTGCTCCGCCGACGGTCGTCTCGATCACGCCGGCTGCCGGCCGTCGTCAGTCCGATGTCCCGGTCCTCGTTCGCGGCGCCGGCTTCGTTGCTGCGGCCGCGCCGACCCTACGCCTCGAGCTCGGCGCATACAGCGAGACGCTCAGTACGACGTTCGTCGACGAGTCGACGTTGACGGCGATCGTGCCCATCGATGCGGCGAGGCCTTCGGGTGTGTACGACGTCGTCGTGGATCAGGGATCGACGAAGACGCTCGCCAAGCGTTTCACCGTGACCGAGGGCGATGGCACCACCCTGGGTGGCAGCGTGGGTGTGGACATCACGCTCCGCGCGATCGACAGCCCACACGTCATCACGAGCGATTTGCTGATCGAGAATGGGGCGACCCTGACGGTGGAGCCTGGCGCGGTGGTCATGCTGGACGGCGGAACCAACCGGCGCATCGACGTTGGGACCGGCACCGCGGGCGCATTGGTCGCTGACGGGGGAGAACCAGGCGTCGACGATCAAATCGTGTTCACGCGCTTTCAGAGCATCGCCGGCCCGGCGCCGAGCAGTCACTATCGGGGCCTTCGATTCGGCGCGAACATCATTGCGGGGGCGACGACGCTTCGTAATGCCGTCATCGAATTCGGTGGAAGAGTGAACGGGGATGTCAACCGCGGCGCGGTCGAAGTGCTCGGAGGCTCCGCGCCCGTCATCGTCGACTCCATCGTTCGAGAGAGCCTGAACTACGGACTCTACGCGCAGGCAGGAGCGGGCTCAGACAGCCTGAGCTGGTTCGACGGTAATCAGCTCACTTCCAACGGAAGGGCTCCCATCAACATCGGCTCCGACGACGTTTCGACACTGGGGCCCGACCTCGACCTCATCGGCAACGGACAGGATCGGGTCTTCGTGCGCGGCTCGCTCATCAGCCGGGCAGACGCTTCATGGGCAAACTACGGTGTCCCGTTCTACTTGAGCAGCGACATCAGTGTTCGTGCCGGAAGCACGATGACCCTCGCGCCTGGAACCGAGATGCGCTTCGCCTCCGGCCGGCAGCTGACGGTCTCTACGAATGCAGAGGACGGAACGCTGGTTGCCGCGGGCAGCCCGGAAGCGCCGATTCGAATGCTGGCCGACAGCGGCACCTGGAATGGCATCCTTTTCGATGATCGCATTGGACCGGGCACGGTGCTCCGATACCTCCGCATCGAGGGCCTCGCCGCAGGAACAAATGGGGGTCTCCGAGTCGACAATCCCGCCACCCCCGGTGCGCGTGTCGCCATCGTCGAGAACTGCCTGTTTCAGAGCGACGAGGCCGGTGCGCTCGGGGTTCGCGTTTGGAATGACGCCCGGCTGAGCTCGTTCGAGAACAACGTGATCGACGTGAGGGGCAGCTCGGTCAGCGCGGCGATGGCTGGCTTCGATGACGTTCTCGGCCCTTCAAACCGCTACGAGGCCCCGCTAGAGGTTCGTGGCGGGTCGATCGTAGGCGCCAACATGGTTTGGGACAGGCCGGGAGCGAGCGATGGCACGACGCAGCCGATTCGTCCTACGGGCGGGCTCTCGATCACCAACGGCTCGTTGAACATCCAGGCGGGCAACCGCATCGAGATGCCGCTGGACGGCTCAATCACGATGACAGACAGCCAAATCGTGGTCGACGGAACCTCGAGCGCGCCGGTTGTATTCGAGCCGGCTGCTGGAGCGGACTATTGGAACCGAATCCGTCTTCGTGGTCGCGGTGCGGGTGTCACCAGAATCGCGAACGCGGTGCTGCGGTCGGCGGGCTCGAGCCCAACGGCCGGCGCGGCGACCACGCGCGCCGCGATCACGGTCGAGCACAACGACGGCGTTCCGGCGACGCCGGCTATCGATAATACCGTGATCATGGGCAGCAACGGCTATGGAATCACGTTTGCCGATACGACGCACTGCGGCGGCGCCTGCACGGACAACACGGTCATCGGCTCGCGTTTCTCGGCGATTCGAATGTACGGGAACTTCGTCGGACGCTTCGGCACGGGCAACTCCTTGGTTGGAAACAACACGACCGGGACCTTCGGCCACGACGGCTTCTGGGTCGTTGGCGACGCCGTCGACGAGAGCGCAACCTGGCCTCGAAATGACGTTCCCTACATGATGCACGGCGTCTTCAAGCTCCGGCAGGCGAATCCGTTCGATCCCGTACCGATCTGGACCATCGAGCCCGGGAGCGAGCTTCGCTTCTCGAGTGATGGTCGCGTTCGGGTAGGCGACGGCAACGATGGTGTTCTCGATGCCCAGGGCACGAGCGCCGATTCGATCGTATTCACGAGCATGGACCTCGCCACGCCTGCGTTCTGGCGTGGCATCGACTTCGCGCAGGGCTCGGACGGATCGACGCTCGACCATGTCATCGTTTCCCACGGCGGAGACAGCGCGGACACGGGCAACGTCAACTTCAGAAGCGGCTCGATCGTGACCGTCGGGGTCGCCACGTTCACGCACTCGGCGGAGTTCGCCGCGGTGATCTACGCAGGGTCTGCTCCGATGTTCACCGGCCCGTCTGCCGATCGACTCTACGTCCGCAACGGGCAGGCTTCGGTCCCGGGCGCCGGCGACCCGTCTTTCGACTGCGTACGCGATGCGAGCACGGGAACCTGCACGCAGCTCTAGCGCTCGTGAACGTAGCGCGGGGCGGTCGCGTGTTCCGAGCTGGCGCTTGCGCCCGTAGATCCGCTCACCTAGGCTCCGGCCTCGGTGCCTGACGAAAAGGACATCTCCCAAAAGACGCTGGCGGTTCATGGCGGTGAGCCGCGAACGTATCCCTACGACGCGCTGGTCGCCCCGATTACGCAGACGGCGACGTATTCGTTCGCCGATACAGCGGAGCTCATCGCGTATTTCGAAGGGCACAAAGATCGCGAGGAGTACGGGCGCTACGGGAACCCCTCGGTACGCCTGGTGGAAGAGAAGGTCGCTGCGCTCGAGGGCACCCAGGATGCGGCCGCGTTTGCGAGCGGGATGGCGGCGATGACCTCGACGATTCTCGCGCTGGTCAAGTCCGGGTCTCACGTGATCCTCTTCGCCGACTGCTACCGTCGAACGCGTCAGTTCGTCACGACGTTCCTGGACCGTTTTGGGGTCTCGAGCACCCTCATCCCCCCCGCGGACCTGGGTGCTTTGCGGGCCGCCATCCGGGACCAGACCCGTTTGGTCATCGCGGAGGCGCCAACCAATCCCTACCAGACGGTTCCCGACCTCGAACAGCTCGCGGAGATCTGCCGAGAAAAAAAGGTGAAGACGCTCGTCGACAGCACCTTCGCCACGCCGGTCAACTTCCGGCCGGCAAGCTTCGGGATCGACATCGTGGTGCACAGCGCGACCAAGTATCTGGCGGGACACAACGATGTGCTCGGCGGTGTCGTGGCAGGGAAGTCCGGGCTCGTTTCTCTGGCCCGAGACCTGCGGAGCGTCTTTGGCGCGTGTCTCGATCCGCACGCGGCCTATCTGGTTCACCGAGGCATCAAGACGCTGGCGCTTCGCGTCGAGCAGCAAAATGCCTCTGCCCAGGCGCTCGCCGAGCGCTTGGAGCAGCACCCGAGAGTGAGCCGGGTCTGGTACCCTGGACTGCCCTCTCACCCCAACCACGAGACGGCCAAGCGCTTGATGACCGGCTTCGGCGGCGTCGTCACCTTCGAAGTCGACGCCGATCTCGACGGTACGAGTCGCGTCGTCGACGCGTGCCAGATCCCGCGAATCGCGCCGAGTCTTGGCGGTGTCGAGTCCTTGATCGAGCAGCCCGCGCTGATGAGTTACTTCGAGCTGAGCACCGAAGACCGGGAGGCGATCGGCATCCGGAACAACCTCATTCGCTACGCAGTGGGCATCGAGGATAGCGGCGAGCTGATCGAGGATATGGTCGCTGCGCTGGACCGAACGGCCTGAGGCATCGCATTCGACACTGCGATTCGCCTCACAAAACCGCACTGCAACTCTCCTTCCTGACGGGCATGCTTCCGGACCCGGCCTGTGGATGAAGTACGCAAGTGCGCGAAATTGCTGTTGACGCGCCCGAGGCCGTAGATATACTCAGCGGCCAATGGGGAAAGAATCGATGACGAAGTCGGAGCTCATCGACGCTGTGGCCCAGCGGACGAAGATCACCAAGAGCCGAGCTGAACAAGTTGTAAACTGCGTCTTCAACTCGATGACGTCGGCGCTCGAGCAGGGGGAGGGGATCGAAATCCGCGGCTTCGGTAGCTTCACGGTTCGTGAGTACAAATCGTACAGCGGGCGGAATCCGCGTACGGGAAGGCCGGTCCCGGTTCCAGAAAAGCGATTGCCGTTTTTCAAGGTCGGCAAAGAGCTCAAGGAGCTCGTCAACGGCGGGGTCTCGGACACTGCCAACGTCGGCGAATAGAGGCTGAGGATGAAGCCCGAAGCGCAGCTCGCCGAGCTCAAGCGCGGTGTCGTCGACGTGCACGTCGAATCTGAGCTCCTCGAGCGTCTCAGTGCGGGAAAGGCTCTCAAGATCAAAGCCGGGTTCGATCCGACGCGACCGGATTTGCACCTGGGTCACACCGTGCTCCTCAACAAAATGCGTCAGTTCCAGGAGCTGGGGCATGAGGTCATCTTCATCGTCGGGGACTTCACGGCTCAAATCGGCGACCCATCAGGCCGGAGCAGCACACGCCCCGTCCCCACGCGCGACGAGATCCTCGAAGGCGCGCGCAGTTACGCCGATCAGGCGTTCAAAATCCTCGACGAGGATCGCACGACGATCGTCTACAACAGCGAGTGGCTCGGCAAGATGGCCTTCGACGACGTCATTCGGCTCGCCGGCAAGTACACGCTCGCGCGCATGATGGAGCGAGATGATTTCAAGCGGCGTTGGGCGGAGCACCAAAGCATTTCGATTCATGAGCTCTTGTACCCACTCGCGCAGGCGTACGATTCGGTGATCCTCGAATGCGATGTCGAGCTCGGTGGAACCGATCAGCTTTTCAATCTGCTCGTCGGTCGGGAGATCATGCGCGAGATGGGGAAGCGACCGCAAATCGTGATGACGACCCCAATTCTCGAAGGCATCAACGCACGCTTTGAAGCCGGCAAGATCGTCGGTGCGAAGATGAGCAAGTCGCTCGACAACTACGTCGGCGTGGCCGAACCTCCGAAAGAGCAGTTCGGAAAGTTGATGAGCATTTCCGACGACCTGATGTGGCGCTACTTCGAGCTGCTTTCGTCGAAGCCGAGCATCGAAGTCGAACGAACGAAGCGCGCCTGCGTGGAGGGAGACATGAACCCGCGCGACGCGAAAATCGCGCTCGCCACGGAGGTCGTGACCCGCTACCACGATAGCGAGCAGGCCAAGGCGGCCGAAGCGTCCTGGCTCGCCCAGTTCTCGAAGCGCCAAGTTCCGGACGATCTGCCCGAGCACGAAGTCGCGCTCGACTCGGAGTCGGTCTGGGTACCGAAGCTCCTGAGCGACCTCGGTCTGGTCAAGAGCTCGAGCGACGGCCGGCGCCGAATCCAACAAGGTGGCGTCGAGATCGACGGCGACCGCGTCACCGACCCACAGGCCAAGCTCCCGAGAGGCCGGTACATCATCAAGGCGGGCAAACGCAGCTGGGCCGCCGTGACCCTCAAATAGGAAGCGCTCTGTAGGGAGCCAGTTCCCAGGAACCGAGAGGTTTGGAGGCTCGGAAAGGACAGGTTGCTTGACTCCATAAGATTTACACCGTAAACGCATTGAATGGCGAGGGCCGCTTTGACCACGGAAGAGCTCGGCGCGTTTCGCGGTCGCGCGGTGGCGGCCGCTGCCAAGCTGTTTGCGGAGCAAGGGTACGCAGGGGTGACGCTTCGGTCCTTGGCCAAGGCGCTCGGCGTGAGCCCGATGACGCCGTACCGCTACTTCGAGAACAAGGAAGAGCTCTTCGCGAGGGTGCGAACCGAAGCGCTGCGGAGGTTTGCCGACGTCCAGCGCGATGCGGTCGCCGGCGTCGACGACCCCGAGGAAGCGCTGCGGACACTGGGCAGGGTGTACGTCCGTTTCGCGCTCGATGCTCCAGACGCATACCACACGATCTTCGACAGCCTGCAGGCTCAGTCCGGAAAGTATCCGGAGCTCGAATCCGAGCAGGCTCGGGCGTTCTCCTACCTTCAGGCCGCAGTTGCCGCCGCGGTAGACGCGGGCCTGATGCAAGGCGAGCCGCTGCAGCGCGCACACATGCTTTGGGCCCAGGTCCACGGGCTCGTCTCGCTGCACCTCGCGGGCAAGCTGGTGATGGGCTGCAGCTTGGACGAGCTGATTTCATTGGTCTTCGAACGGCCGGAGGCTGCGCGGTGAAACGCGGGTAGGAGAAAGAAATGCGCATAGGCACATCGTACAAACAGCACCCGGGTCTCGCCGAGAGTTGGGATGCCATCGTGATCGGGTCGGGCATCGGCGGGATGGCGGCGGCCGCTACGCTGTCCAAGCTGGCCGGCAAGCGTGTCCTCGTTCTCGAGAGGCACTACACGGCGGGTGGATTCACCCATACCTTCCGCAGGCCCGGCTACGAGTGGGATGTCGGCGTTCATTACATCGGAGACGTGAACCACCCACGCGCGACCTCGCGTCGCCTATTCGACTTCATCACCGACGGGGAGCTCGACTGGGCGGACCTAGGCGAGGTGTACGACCGGATCATTCTCGGCGAAAACGCATACGACCTCGTGAAGGGTTTCGAGAGCTTCCGGGCTCAGATGCACGAGTACTTCCCACGAGACAAAGACGCGATCGACCAGTACCTCGAGAAGGTGATCAGCACCGCCAAGAAGGCGCAGATGTTCTTCGCGGAAAAGGCGATGCCGCCCTTCGTCTCGAAGCTGTTCGGAGGGATGATGCGCCGGGGCGTCACCAAAGAGGCGCTTCGGACGACCCGGGAGGTCCTCGAAGACATCACCCAAAATCAGGAGCTGATCGCGGTGCTCACAGGCCAGTTTGGGGACTACGGGCTGGTTCCTGCAGAGAGCTGTTTCTACATCCACGCGATGGTCGTTGCCCACTACCTGCGCGGCGCGGCCTATCCGGTAGGGGGCGCATCCCGAATCGCTGAGACGATCGTTCCGGTGATCGAACGCTCCGGCGGCGAGATGCTGACCAACGCCGAGGTCACCGAGATCATCATCGAGAACGAACGAGCCGTCCGCGTCCGGCTCGTCGACGGGCGCGAGCTGCGCGCTCCCGTGATCATCAGCAACGCCGGCGTCATCAACACGTTCGAGCAGCTGGTGCCCGCCCCGCTAGCGCAATCGATTGGATACGCGACCAAAGCCAGAGAGATCGGCGCATCGGTCGCACATCTGTCGCTCTACGTTGGGTTGAAGGGAACGACGGAGGAGCTTCAGCTCGAAAAGACCAACCTCTGGATCTATCCCGACCAGAACCACGAAAAAAATTTCCAGCGCTTCCTGGGGGACGTCAACGCGCCGTTTCCGATGGTCTACCTCTCGTTTCCGTCGGCCAAGGACCCGGACTTCGAACGTCGGTACCCAGGGAAATCGACCATCGAAGCGATCACGATGGGTTCCTACGATTCGTTCCGTCGTTGGGAAAACACCTCGTGGAAGAAGCGCGGCTCAGAGTATGACGAGCTCAAAGCGAGCCTTGCCGAGCGCCTCCTCGACAAAATCTACGAGCACGCTCCGGCGACCCGGGGCCGGGTCGAGGTTGCAGAGCTCTCGACGCCGCTCTCGACGCGGAATTTCGCCGCCCACCCCGAGGGCGCGATTTACGGCTTGTCGCACGACGCCCACCGGTACGAGCAGCGATGGCTCCGCCCGCAGACACCGATCAAGGGGCTCTATCTCAGCGGCGCCGACGTGGTGTCGGCGGGCGTCGTGGGCGCGATGATGGGCGGATTCATCTGCAGTTCCGCCGTGCTCAGAGGCAATGTCCTCGGTCAGGTGCTGAAACACCAGGCGCAAACCTTGCGCGACAATCCCCCAAGCGCGCACAAAGCTGCGCCCGCTTAGCGTGGCATTCGTCTCGCGGCATCCATCGGATTCGGTATGCTACGCGGGCTATGATTCCACTCGAGCTCGAGCACGCGGTTTGGGAGCAGGTCTACATGGTCGCTCCGCTCACCATCGTCGGGACGCGCGAGCCAGACGGCACGTACGACTTGGCGCCTAAGCACCTGGCGATTCCCATGAGTTGGCAAGACCACTACGGCTTCGTCTGTACGCCATCCCATGCGACGTATGCGAACGCCATGCGAGAGCGCTGCTTCACCGTGAGCTTCCCGAGGCCCGAGCAAATCCTGCTTACGAGTCTCGCGGCCGCCCCGCGATGCGACGACGACCAGAAGTACGCCCTACAGGCCATCCCGACGGTCGCGGCGACGAAGATCGACGGTGTCCTCTTGGACAATGCGTATCTGCACTTCGAATGCGAGCTCGACCGCGTCGTCGATGACCTGGGCGAAAACAGCCTCATCATCGGCCGAATCGTCGCCGCCGCCGTCGCCGAAGATGCATTGCGAGACTCGGACCGAGACGCGCAGGAGATGATTGCTCATTCGCCGCTGCTTGCGTATTTGCATCCCGGGCGGTTCGCCGAAATCGTTCAAACCAACGCCTTCCCGTACCACGTTGGCTTCAAGCGCTGAGGCCGCGACCGTGTCCCAAGACCTTCCCAAGCAAATTCTCGACTACCTCGACCGGCATCGCCACGCGATGGCCGAGCTGTTGGAGCGATTGGTCCTCTGCGAATCGCCGTCCGGAGACAAAGAGTCGCTGCTGCGCGTCCTCGACGTTCTGTCGGACGCATTCACGGAGCGGCGCTTCCGACCCAATATCCTCGCGGGCAACGAGAGCGGAGGGATGCTCGTGGCGATGCCCGAAGTTCGCCCACGCCATCGTCCTCACCAGCTTCTGCTCGGCCACTGCGACACGGTCTGGCCTCTTGGAACCCTCGAAAAGATGCCGGCGAAGACCGAAGAGGGCATTTTTTGGGGGCCGGGCTCCTACGACATGAAGGCAGGGCTCACCCAGGGGCTGTTTGCAATCCAGGCGCTCGCTGCGGCCGGTGCCAAGACCCTGCCTGTGACTCCAGTGTTCTTCATCAACTCCGATGAAGAGATCGGCAGCCACGAATCGACGCGCTTGATCACCCGCTTTGCGCGGAGCGCCGACCGATGTTTCGTCTTGGAGCCCTCTTTGGGCCCGAGCGGCGATCTGAAGACCGCGCGCAAGGGAGTGGGGAGCTTCACGATTACCGTCCGCGGCAAGGCCGCGCACGCTGGGCTCGACCCAGGGAAGGGAGCAAGCGCAATTCTGGAGCTGTCGCTCGTCATCCAGAAGCTCTTCGCGCTCAACGACGTCGAAAAAGGAATCACGGTCAACGTGGGCACGATCGACGGCGGACTGAGCGCGAACGTGGTGGCGCCGGAAAGCAAAGCCTCCGTCGACGTACGGGTGCCGACCATGGAAGACGCCGAGCGCATCGAAAAGGTCATTCACGGAATCCAGGCCGAGACCCCGGGAACCGAGGTTCTGATCGAAGGTTCGGTGCGCCGTCCGCCCATGGAACGCACCCCCGGCAACCAGCGGCTCTGGCAACTCGCGCAGAGGGGGGCCGAGGAGCTTGGCATCTCCATCGAACAGGCGGCGGCTGGGGGTGGCTCGGACGGCAATACGACCAGCCAGCTCGTGCCGACGCTGGACGGCCTCGGGGCAGTCGGCGCCGGCGCCCACGCGGTGAACGAGCACATGATTCTCGACAAGATGGTGGAGCGTTCGGCGCTACTGGCGAGACTTCTCGCGTTTCCGCCACTCGACGACGTGATCCCTGCGTCGGACTAAATCCCGGCAGCCCCAATCACCGCGTCGCGCGACGGGCGATCACCTGGAACCTGCTCGAGCAACACGTCCGCGGGGCATTGCGATGCTTCGAGAAGCTTGCGAAGCGGCTGGAGCAGGATCGACTCGTCCCGGCCCTCGTCGTCGAGGTCGCCGATGCGACGGAGCCCGGACTCTGCGAGCTCGAGGACGTCACCAGCCCAGTCTACGGCCTCTCGATTCATGAACTTGTTCCGGACCCCGTGTCTCGCGAGGGTGTCGCGCTGCTTTTGGACCTCGGGAAGGGACCAGGAGTCGACCAGGCCCTCGAGCGAACGAAAGCTGTCCTCGTCGTACAAGAGCCCCTTCCAAAGCGCGGGCAGAGCGAAGAGCATGTCCGGTCGCTGAACGTCGGCGCCCCGGCACTCGAGCGTATTCTTTAGCCTGGCCTCGGGAAAGAGCGTGCTCAGATGCACGACCCAATCCCCATAGTTCGCCCGAATGCCCTGGAAGC